>Ga0181525_10001678_pt1 | contig 18744 bp, 29 predicted proteins | sample PEATcosm2014_Bin_48_FD_121100 | JGI IMG/M metagenome (GOLD analysis project Ga0181525, IMG submission 121100) | Peatland microbial communities from MTU Mesocosm Facility, Houghton, MI, USA - PEATcosm2014_Bin06_10_metaG | ecosystem: Environmental > Terrestrial > Soil > Wetlands > Peat | place...
CGCGTCGCTCGGCGGAGCGTTTGCCGTAGAGCCGCGAGCACAAGGACACGATGATCTCGTGAAGGTCGCGCACGATGTCGTCCTTGGTCTCAGCCTGGTCGACCACGATGAGCTTGCGGTTGGATGAGGCGAGAGCGGCCTCGATGTACTCGAAGCCGAAGCGCGCCAGCCTGTCACGGTGTTCGACGACGATGGCGCCGACGTCGGCATTTCGCAGGAGTCGCGTCAGGGCTCTGCGGTGGCCGTTCAGGCCAGAGCCAATTTCTTTGGCGGAGTCGACGACGACGAGCTTCTCTCGTGCGGCGAATTCGACCAGCCTTGCGAGCTGCCTGTCCATGTCCGCTCGTTGGTCGTGGCCGGAGACTCTGGCGTACAATGCGACACCACGTGGCTCTGGGCTTGGGACACGAACCAGCACCGTGCCCGTAGCCAGTTGCTCGCATTCAGCGGGCAAAGTGCCGGCGCGCCACATGCGCCACGCGGTTCTGTACGAAAGTCCCTGCTCTTGCGCCCACACGCTGAGCTTCATGGTACGTGTGGCCATGCACGGACACGAAAGACAACAGGCTTGCGAACTGTTGTCAACCCCTGGCCACGAGCGCGCGCGTCGTCTTAGTCCACTCCAGACGCCGGGCAGGCGATGGCTCGGTGGGGATGGATCCCGACGCATACGCTTGAAGCACAGTCGCCTCCGCCATCGACAGCGGCGTCACGACGGGCATCACGTTGGCTCTCATGGCCGGCTCAAACCATCCTATGGGGCGAAGATGGGCGCCGCGAGCTGTTTCATCGCTGATGAGTGCAGCTCACAACGGCGCTGGCGATGACCGCTATCGCGGCCAGTATCCAGCCGCTGCGCCATGCATGGCGCGTTCGTATCCTCCAGGCACTCCGGCTTCATTCTCGTAGGCCGACACGTCCGTCGCATCGTACGCGGTGTAGATCGGCGTGAACGGATTCGTCGGGCTGATGGGCCCGTGAAGCGCGACGAACAGGAACCTGTTGGCGGTCTGGAGGATCCATCTCGGCCGGACTCCAACCCTCAGAAGGGTCTGGATGGCTTCGTTCATCGCCCCATGCGCACGTTGCACCTCGTCGAGCTGGGCCGGCGGAAGCGAAGCCGAGAACGCCTTCGCGGGTTGGCGCCACTGGCCGGGTTGGCCTGCCCATGGCTCCGCTCCTGCTGCGTATCCGTAGCCGTAACCGCCAGCCGCGTAGCCGTAGGGTCGGTACATGATCCGAGTAGACCACGGATAAACGTGACCTGACAAGTTTGCCATGAACCGATGGAACCGATGGGCGCGCGCTCATTCAAGCGTGTCCTGAAGCTCTTCCAGGTCCATGTCGGTCGATGCGATGCCGGCGGCCACGAGCTTGGTGTCACGCTCGAACAGCTTGAACCGCCGGTTCGGTGGGCTTCGATGTTTGTCGATGACCTTCGTGGGCACCCCTCGGCGGCCGGCGATCTCCGTCGCGACGTTCTTCCAGGACACGTAGCCGAGCCGAGGGGCCTTCCAGGTCGCCTTCCAGGTCTCACCCAGGATGCCGATCCGGTCGCCGATGAGATCCTTCAGCGCCTGCTCGCAGATGGCCTGCTCCTTCTGCTTGGTCTCGATCTCCTTGTCGAGGTCGAGCCAGGTGCGCGCGAGGCCATGCATGTGGAGATCGGCCTTGCGGAACGTCTCGTCCGGCTTGGGCCAGCGGGCCATCAGGAGCCGGCTGGCGGCCGCGCTGCCGTCCCACGAGGGAGGCACCTTCGCCTCGATGTGCGTCTTCAGGAAGTTCTGGCCGATGGCGAACATCTCCGCCTCCAGCTCCGCGTCGTGCTCCAGCTCCCAGATGTAGGGGTTGCCCATCACGATGCCGATGCCGCACGCGCGCTTCAAACCGCACGCCGTCATCTCGGCCTGCGCCTGGACGTGCACGTAGAGCGGCGGCCGTGGGCGCGCGTCGATCCAGAGCTGCGCCATCCGCAGATCCGATACGAACTTCACCTCGCAGACCGCGCTGGCCTGCGCCTTCTTGGCGCCCTTGCGTCCAAGCGGCGCACGACGGAGGAGCTTGGCCACATCCTCCTCGGGCGCGTCCGCCACGACGAGCGCGTCTGGACGAGCCCGGAGCCACGGCTCGGCCTCGCACGCGCGCGTCGCCGACCGCCGCAGCGTCTGGCCGGTCTCCTCGGCAAGAAACTTCAGCGCCAGCGGCTCGATCGCGTTGCCGAGACGCTGCCACAACGGCGCTGGCCCGTCGTCCACCACGCGCGCCTCGGGGTGCACGTGGTCCAGATAGACCTGGTGCTCCGAGGCGCCCTGGTAGGGGCTGACCCCGTAGAGCACGACCATCTCCGTCGCACTCAGGCGGAGATGCCGCTCGACCGCCGGGACCGGCTTGGCGCTCACTACTGGTGCAGCGGTGGCAGCGGAGGCGGGAAGGTCTCGTGGAGCGCGTTGACGACCAGGCGAGCCTGATCGATGTACGTCTGCAGCTGGCTGCCATCCGCGATGCCGCCGCGCACGCAGAAAGCGATGACCACCTCCTGCGTCTCGGCGTCGAGGTCGAGGATCGACTCGGCGAGCTTGTGGCAGCGATCCCGGAGCGACTTGCAGCCCGCTGCGGCCATGCGCGTCTTCGGATCCATCTGGGCGCGCGTGCGCACCATCAGGTCCCGGACGATCTCCATCATCCGCGCGGGGCGCTGGCCCTGGTCGCGGCCATAGACGTCGTTCCAGGGACCCAGCGGCGCGTTGAGCGCGTCGCTCACCATGCGGGCCTCGTCGATGAAGCCGTCCAGCATCGCACCCTCGGGGATGCCGCCACGCTGCACGCTCAGTCCGATCACGATCCGCTGCATCACCTCGTTCATGTTCTCGATGCGGTCGGCGAGCTTCTCGGCGCGCGTGCGCAGGGCCCGGCACTGGTCGCTGCGCAGCTTCCCGTTCGGGTCTGCGCTCCGGATGTCGATCACCGCGCGGCGCACGATCTCGTCACGCGTCATCCGCGACTGGGGGGCAAACGGGGTGGGGGGCTCGGTCCCCTGCGGCGTGTTCATGTGGTCGTCTTTCCCTTCCTCTTGAGTCGATCGCGCTCGGTCATGGCCTCGGCGTACTTCTCCGCTAGCATGGCGACGCTCTTGACCGCCACGTCTCCGTCGGGCAAGCCATCGATGGCCGGGACGAGTTCCTTGTTCTCGTTGAGGCGATAGCCCGCCATCATGATGAGCGAGCCCAGCGCTTTGCCACTGTAGTGCCTCCAGGCCATCTGGTCGCCGTCCGCCCAGGCCTTGTCCACCTCGTCGTGGAGACGATGGATCTCCCGCAGCGACGCAGTCGCGAGCATCAGCAGCTCGTGCAGTGGGCGGTTCGCAGGAGGAGTCGCGCGCGTGATGTCGTCGATGAGCTTCTCGAACGCGCTCACCTTCTCGTCGAACTCGATGAGCTTCGGGCTCACCTTCTCGTCGACCATGCGTTTCTCCATTTCGCGAGCGCAAGGCCCACGTTCTCGAACATGTCCGACAGGCCGATCAGTCGTTCGTGCTCGGCCGGGTCCGTCACAGCGACGATGCGCTTGTGGTTGCGCGGGTCGCGCTTCTCGTACTGTCCCGCCTCTGCGGCGTAGAGCCGCGACAGGTCGAAGGACATCCTCACGCTCATCCCTGCTACACGAGCGCCTCGCCGATCCTCCTCCATCGCTTTGGCCTCACGAACCTCCACTCGTATAGCGATCCGCTACCGACCCGTCAACTTCAATTGTTTGACACGCTGTATCGCAAGCCGCCGCAGCCACGTCGAGAGACTGTCGCCCTCGTGCTGGGCGCCCTGGATCATCAGCCGCTTCTCGGACGCGGTCACCCGCACCATCACCTGCGTGGTGCGGTACGTCGATGAGCGCCGCTTGGTCACCGACCGTTTGCGCCGCGTCCGCCCAGACTTCTTGCTGTTGGCCACGTCGTCATCTCTTAGCCAGCACCGTCGTGGCGTGCAAGCCGAAAGGCACACGCTGTCGCGAACGTATCGCGGACTTCTATCGACGCCGCTTCGCCGACGAACTTCGCCGTTTCTTCGTCTCCGCCTGCACGTCGATGACGCTCGTCAGCGGGAAGGACACGACGTCGCCGAGCTGACCTTCCATCAGCTCCGGCGCGTTGGCGAGCCGTCCCACGAGCACCACGCGGCGACGCGGCGCACGCGCCAGGACCTGCACCCAGAGGTACTCGGTGCCGCCCGGGACTTCGAAGCGCACCTTGACGATCTTCCGCACGAACCACTCCGGCGTCGACCGGTGCTTCCACACGAGAGCGGGGTGCTCGACCGCGGGCTCCGTTTCGCCGTTCTTGACCTCGACAGCCGGCGACGCCGGCTGCCCCGGGGCTCCGGGAACCGGAGAGGCGCCGTGGCTCGTCGCCAGGCGAGCGAGCGTCTTCGTGCTCTCGTCCATCTCGCGCGCGAACATCGCGAGCTTCGACGTCGCCGTGCGCGCCGCCTCCGCGCCCGCCGCGAGACCCACCGCGCCCCTGGCCGCTGTCAGGCCCGTCAGCAGCAAGGGGAGCGGCATCAGTCCCAGCCCTCGGCGTGCATCACCCGCCGCACGTCCTCGGGGAGGAGGTCGACGGGACGCCCCTCCGTGTACCGCACGCGATCGGGCGCCTTGGCCCAGACGACCCCCGCCACGCGGCCGCGAATGATCCAGGCCACCAGCTCGGCCCCCGCAGCGCCCACGCTCGTCGACAGCTCGCTCCGCGGCACCCGCAGATCGCGGTCATGCACCTTGCCGCGCATGTTGTCACGCGTGCAGACGATCGCGTTGCGCTTGGGATCGAAGCGAGCGAGCATCATGCCAGCCATGGCCGCGTGCTCGGCGATTCGCTGTGCTTGGCCGTCCATCAGGCCAAGTCTACCACGACCGGGCCCCAACTGCGCATCGTCAGCGAAACCCGCCGCCCGCGAAGGGACGGAGCGTCAGCACAAGCCCCGAGGCACGCCCCACGAACTCCACGTCGCCAATGAAGGCGCGGTACATGACCATCTCCGTGCCTGCCTCGTGCCGGGGCGACGTGTACCGTCGAACAATCATGAGGTCGGCGATCTTCCGCTTGTGGTCGCTGGTCAAGAGAAAAACATTGCCCGAGGAGGAATCGTGAAAGACGTGCCCGGTCACCGCGCCGTACTTCACGAGCGCCTTCGGCCGCGGATCGGCCGGCAATCGACCGGGACGCCGGGGCCTGGGGACAGACCGGCGACGCGGCTTGGGGGCCGGGCTCTTCGGCTTGCTCTTTCCCCGCTTGGGTTTCATGGGCGCGATGCGAGCTTCGCGAAGCCGCTGTGCGTGGTCAAGTTTTCTGCACAACTTTCTCGTTGTCCCCAGCCCCTCCACACGCGCTCACCGACAAGCACGCCCGTCTTGCGACGCGCTGCATCCCGCGTGCGAGAAAAAAGCGCCGCTCTTGGGTGACAATTGGGTGCTTCGATCTTGACCTTCGGTGACGACTGGATGAAAGTCAGCCTTCGCTGGTTCGTCCGCTTCGCGTTGTAGCGAACATGAGGTTGACGATCAGCACCACGGTCAAACGGTCGAGGACGCGGTTCGAAGTGCAGGCGTGAGGAGGGGGCGGCGCAAGCCGCGCTTTCGCTCTCGTCCTCTACGAATCGCTACCGGCATCTCGTGCCGCGTCCTCGGCCGCTTCTTTTTCGACGACGATTCCGAGGCGCGAACCATGCAGACGACTCCCGCACGTGGATGCTCGCAGGACCCTTCTCGTTCTCATGAGACGCTTGCCGATGACCCGCTCCACAACGAGAAGCCCTGGCCCCCCATCCGCCCCGTGACCGGCCTCGTCGAGGCTCCGCCGCTGCGTCCGGACGGCACACTCCTGCGTGGGGAGCCGTAGCCCGTGGATCCCAAACCGCTCGGGCCCGGACCCGTTGTCGTCGCGAAGCCCGAAATCCCCGACATCCAGATCAAGCCGAACATCAAGGAGATGGTCGAGCTGGCCATCGAAGCCCTCGGCGGGGACCCCGGGATCTTCCAGCGTGCGGGCGCCCTCGTTCACGTCGTCAACCAACCGAACGGCCCCGAGCCCGTGGACGGCACCATCCCCATCCGGCCGATCCACACGCCCACCATCCGGCAGCTGAAGATCTCCACCCTGCGCTCGCACCTCAGCGCGGCGGCCTACTGGAAGAAGTACGACGACGGAACCTGGAAGGACGTCACCCCGCCCGACAGCGTCGTCAGCGCCGTCATGGACGAGGGCGAGTACCCCAACGTCCCATTTCTCACGAGCGCCATCTCGTCGCCGACACTCCGTCGCGACGGCACCATCCTCCAGCAGCGCGGCTACGACCGCGCCACAGGCCTTCTCTACAACCCAGGCCACACCACTTACCCGATCGTCGATGACAAGCCGACGCGCGATCAGTGCATGTGGCACAAAGAGGCGCTGCTGGAGGTCGTACGGGACTTCCCGTTCTCGCGGCATCACCACGTCTCGGCATGGTTTGCGGCCATGCTGACCTGCGTGGCTCGACCCGCCATCGACGGCCCCTGCCCGCTCTTCGCGGTCGACGCCACCACCGCCGGTACCGGCAAGGGCCGCTTGGTCCAAGCCACATCGCGCCTTGCCTTCGGGCAGGACGTCGCGGCGTTCTCGCAGCCCGATGACGAGGACGAGATCCGCAAGCGGATCACCTCCATCCTCCTAGGTGGCGATCCGTGCGTCCTCATCGACAACGTCAACAAGCCGCTCGGAGGTGCGGCGCTCGACGCCGTCCTCACGTCCACCACCTGGGCCGACCGCATGCTGGGCACCACCAGCACCATCAAGGTCCCGAACCTCGCCATCTGGTGGGCCACGGGCAACAACTTCGCGCTCCTGGGCGACATGGCGCGACGCACGCTGCAGATCCGCCTGGAATCGAACCTGGAGAAGCCCGAGGAGCGGGACAACTTCGTCCACAAGGACCTCCTCGGGTGGATCGATCGCGAGCGCCCCAAGCTCGTCGTCAACGCGCTGTCGATCCTCCGCGGCTACTTCGTCGCCGGCAAGCCAAACAAGCCCAAGCCCTGGGGCTCGTTCGAGAGCTGGAGTGATCTCATCCCGGGCGTGCTGAGGTGGCTGGACATGGAAGACCCCATGCAGGCACGCGCGACCGCCGACGACATGATCGACGAGCATCGCAACAATCTCACCACCGTCATCCTGGCCATCGAGAAGATCCTCAGCCAGCTGCCCCCCGACGTCCGCAAGCAAGGCATGACCGCGCGCGCCATCATCGCGCGGCTCTTCCCGCCCCGCGAACACAACCAGCCCTACCCCAGCGACGGCTTCGAGGAAGCCCGCGAGGCCATCGAGGCGATCACCCGCTGCGTGCCTGGACGCACGCCCGAGTCCATCCGCTTCGGCAAGTGGCTCGCCAAGAACCGCGGCCGCGTGCTCCTCGGACGGCTCATCGAGCGCGCCACCGTCGACGGTGACAGCAACAGCATCCGCTGGATCATCGTCAAGGCCGAGACGCGCATCCCGAGCGTCATCCTGACGCCCAAGACCATCCAGTAGCTGCCGGCGCGCGCACCCCCCCCCCTCATGAAGGACACAGTGCAAGGACGTTTCGGCGGCGTCGGTCGTATCGCCGGACGAAAGTTCGCCTACGTCACATGGGAGGACGGCGCGACGGGCCAGTACACGCTCAGCGAGTTCCGCAAGCTGTTCGGAGAAAGCGCAATGTCGCTCACAACGGGCGACCGTATCGTCCGAAGCCGTGGCGGGGTGGTGGAGAGACCGCGGTAAGCAGCATCGGTTGCGCATGGTGTAGGACACGTGGCATCCTGGGTCCCATGTGCAACGTGTGCGTAGCGGAGGCCGCCATCGAGGTGACGAGCTGCAAGAAGACGACGTGTGTCGCCTTCGAGGAGGGCCATCGAATCGTCTGGAGGCACGGCCCGAACATCGTGCGACCGAAGACGCGGACCTCGAAGGGAAAAGGGTCGGGCTCGACGCATCGGAGAGCCGCGCCACCCGACCGGCCGACCGTCTACGTGCGGGCACGTGGGCGCTCTGCGGAAGGCCGTGGACAGTTCCAACTCCGGCGTGAGCACGAGTCCTGGCCCAAGACCTGGCAGACGACCGACGATCTGGCCGGCGCCATGGCCGTCTATGGCCTCGACTCCAAGTGGGGCCGTCACGTTCCTGAGTCCGTGAAGCTCTGGGCCACCTACAAGGGGCCCTTGCCGACCCTGGACGAGCTGCATGACGAGCGGGCCGTGCGGCTCGAACGCCGGCAAGCGCGGGCGCCCCGGACACTTCGCCCCCGCCGACGCCTGTCGAACGGTCGTGTTCGACGGCACCTAGCCCGGCGCTCCGCCGAACGCGCTACGTCCATGGTCGTCCGCCGCAAGCACGGATGAAGCTCGCGCCAAAGCGCGCTACCGTTGTCTTGCCGTGTCCCGCTCCTGCGCCCTCGATCGCCCCAGACCGCGCCGCACCAAACATCCCGAGCGCTGGGGCATCCAGGTCAACGAGCAGAATCGGGCCATCCTCCAGCGAATGATCCATCTGCTGGAGATCATGCAGGACGTCTACGCTCACGATCCGAACCGGAGCAAGCACCGGGAGGCCGTCCGGCAATCGTTGGCCATGCTCCGGACGGTGCTCGATTCCAACCCCCACGAGCTGGTGCTCGATCCGGACGACTTCGTCCGGCGCAGCATCATGCTCTACCTCGACGAGACGTGCTGGGGTCTCATCCTCCAGCTGCAGCAGACCCAGTACATCCAGCCGCCGTACTACGCGGCGAGCTACTGATCACCCGACGTCGAGCGAGATGGCGACGGCGCGCGCCTCGCCCTTCCCGTCGCAGGCAATGCACGGCATCCAGCACCGGGCAGCTCGGGAAGCGGCTTCGTCCATCCCGTGGCCGTTGCACGCGCCGCACGGGTACTTGGGTAGCTCCAGCTCGAATTCCCACCAGCCGTACGCCGCCGTGCACGGGTCTCCGAGGTGCGCGACCCAGTAGACGTCGCCACCGTGGCCCGCAACGAATCCGCAGATGACACCCGCGGCGTTGGGCCTTCGGACGACCAGATGTCTTGGCTCGATGAGCAGGCCGCGCTCCGCGTCGGGGGCGTGCTTCGCCTCCACCGTGGTTCGTACCCGTGTGCCGTTCGACAAAATAACGGTCGGTTCGTCCATGATAGGTCCTTAGGGAATTCACTCTGCGTGGACAAGCGGCGCTATTGCCCGTTGCCTCGTGACCGCCAGCCATGTTGCACTACGCGGCGTAGTACAGATGCGCAAGGCAGACGTGTGCGTGAGCTTTCCATGACGAAGAAGAACAGGGGCATCGACTCGAAGAGCACCTCCAAGAGCGACGTCGTGTCGCAGATCGCCGCCGCGTTTCTGCATGGCGCAAAGCGGATCGACACGTTGCCCAAGGACGACCCTGTTCGAGTCGCGGGCGAAGAGGCCGGCGCGTGGTTCACCGATGGCGTCGCGCTGCTCAAGGGCTTCCCGAATCCCGCGATCCGCGCCTTGGCGGCCATGATCTGGGACATCGTCGGGAGCAAGATCGTTCCCACCGCGATGGGCCCGGACGTCCCAACCCTGTCGTTCGTGGTGCTCCGCAACAGCGACGTTCACGAAGCCATGATCCTTGTGCCCCACGGCTGGGTCGCCATGGTTCAGAAGGAGCCGCTGTATCAGCTCGGAGCGCTCGTCTTCGTCGGCTCCCAGACGGTCGACCACTACAACGGGCGCGTTGTCTTCGAACCGAAGGCGGCAGAGAAGCGTGCGCGCGCCCACGAGGCTGAGTTTTTGCTCACGGTGAAGAAGCTCTCGCCGATGACCGCGCTGAACGACTGGCAGCATGGCGTGCTTCGAGACTTCCCCGAGGGGCTCGCCACCGAGCGCGTCCGGCCGCTCCTCTACACGCCCAAGCCGGTCGTTGCGCCTTCGTGAACGCGGGCATACGTTGCGATCGACCGCTTCGTAATGTAATACGTTGTGCATGACAGTCGATGGGCCGGACCGTCAGGAGCGTGGCACAGCTGCGAGAGCTTGCGCTTCCACTCTTCACCCTGAGCCTTGAGCTTCCAGGCAAGCGCTTCGCACATGAGGAGACGCCTGTCGCGCGAAATGCTGCGAAACCGATCGACCCAGTGCTCTTCGTTGTCCATGGGCCCAACGTATATCAAGCTGCGCCACGAGTGGAAGCCAAGAAGTCGCGTTACGACGCGCGCGGCCCGAGAATGGTCGCCAGTTCCTGCTCACTGAGTCGCCGCCGGATGGCCGCCGCGGACGCGATCCGTTCGTGCGCCACACGATGCCCCATCAGCATGACGCAAGCGAGGCTCCACGCGCGGACAAGCACGTCCCTCTCTTCGTTCGAGCACGCCACCTCGAACGGAAAGGGCACCGGGGGATCGAAGCCATCGAATGGCCACGGCTTCCCTCGACGGCAGAACGACCGGGCCGCAAGCAGAGCCTCGTCCAGATCGCGACGCGACAGGGATCGCACCCGCCCGTAGCGAAGCACCTCAGCGGAAAAGCCGGCCAGAGCGATGACGACGTCCCAGGCGAGGCGCTCGTCCGGACGTGCACGGCGCCAGCCGTGCAGGACCTGACCGTGCCACAGAGCCGGGCCGTCCTCGGCCGACTCGATGATCAGGCCGCTCACCCGATCCACGATGGGGCAGTGCCATGCCACCACGGCATGGCCAGCCTCGTGCGTGGCCAGCCGCTCCAGACGCTCCGCTGGCGTGCCGTGTGGCGTCGGGGCATCGCCCGACATCCCAGGCTCGGGCTTGTGGGCGTTCCGGACGCCCAGGGCGACGAGAAGCGCGAGGAGAGCCAGGGCCACCATGACGCCGCGCCTAGAGACAGAGCCGCACGCCGACCCCGCGGTGCGGGTTGGGGTTCAGCTCGTTGGCTCCATGGATCTCCACCTGGAAGCGCCATACCCGACCGGCCACCCGCTCGACTATCTGCGTCCCCAGCTGCGCCGGAGACCGAAGGATCTCCACCGCCCGATCGGTGACCTCCTGGGGGATGTCCCTCTGCGCGGGCAGCTGCCAGTCGTTGCTCGCGCAGCCCGTGGGCCATGGAGGTGCCGTCAAGGAGCCGGGGCCGAGCGGCGGCGCGGGCCAGTACCGCTCTGGGGGCATCCCGGGGGGGCGTCCGGAGTGCAGGAGATGCTGCAGACCACCGTGCCCCTTCTTCTTCCACAACACCAGCGCGAGCAATCCAAGGACCAGGAGTGTCGGCATGGCGCTCCGCCGAGTTTACCACAGCCCTTGCACACGCTGTGGCGACCTCGCGCACACAACAGAGAGACGGCTGCAATTTGGGCCCTTCCCGCCGCGTCGGCTTCAAGGTCACTTGACCCGGCGACGCTCCGATCCCTCTGCGAAGACGTACCCCTGACGCATCCGCTCGCGCGTCGCGGCTACGGCACGCTTCTCGCGATCGGTCAGCGTGCACCGCCCTGAAACCTTCCGCCGCAGCGCCTTCATCGCCTCTGTGACCACGTCGCGCACCTGGCTGCCCATGCGCTCATCGTAGCAGCACATGCCCTTGACACCGGTCGACGGGAAGCTCACCTTGTCGCCGGCTGCTGCGAGGACTCTGACCGCGCCGTGAGTAGACCGGCGCGATGACGGGAGACCCTCGGACTGACGAAGTACCGCGCCCGGCGTCCGGCCGGCGTGCGCACCTGTCACCTCAGCAGGCCCGCCATGAAGTTTCCGTTCCTGAAGCGCGAGGCGCCGTGCGTCTCGCGCGTCGAGCACCCATCCATCGACATCCGCCTCTTCGCGAACGACGACGTGACGTTCGAGCGAGACGCTTTCGAACAGCTCTTCGAGTTCACGGACGTCGCGCGCGCCATCGACGACTTGCGCCGCTCCGAGCCCGACTTTCTGGGTCCGGACGCGAGCATCGACCGCATCGTGCTCACGCCCGACTTCCATCGCGGCTCCGGCGTCCCCGTGGGCACCGTCATTGCTGCGCGCAATCTGGTGATGCCGCAGGCCACGGGCAACGACATCTGCTGCGGCATGCGCCTCTTGGCAACCGATCTACCCGCGGAGCTGCTGGAGCCCCACTGGGCCGAGATCCGCACACGCCTGCGCGCCATCTTCTTTCAGGGACAGCGCGACATCCCCATGTCGCCCCGTCAGCGCGAGGCTGTGCTCCGCGATGGACTGCCGGGTCTGGTGGAGACCGCCAGCGACAACGCGACGCGCGGCATCTGGACCCGCTTCGATGCACGCGCGCAGCGTGAGGATCTGTCGCGCAGCCACGGGCATGGACATCTTCCAACCAGTCGCCTCTTCGGCTTCGAGAGCTTCGTTCGATCGTCGGGCAACGTCGACGGGCGCGATCCGCAGATCGGCTGCGTCGGCGGCGGCAACCACTTCGTCGAGGTCCAGAAGGTGGACGCGATCCTGGACGGCGGCGCCGCTCGCGCCTGGGGCGTCTGCCGCGGCACAGTCGCGCTGATGATCCACTCCGGCTCTGTCGGCATCGGTCACGCGGTCGGTGGCTACTTCATGGACCGTGCGCGGCAGCTCTTCCCCAAGACGGTCCGGGCGCCAAGCGCCGGGTTCCATCCGCTGCCCATGGTCGGACCGCTGAGCGCCCGAAGTGCGGCGTCGCGGCCGAGCTACGACGGTCTGACGCGCCAAGGCTGGAGCCACGACGGGCTCGCCCTCAACGCGGACGCGGAGCTAACGAACGAGCACCTGCCGCTGATTCACTTGGTGTTCAGCAACTTGAAGGCATGGATCAACGGCACCCATCACGGCCGCATCGAGCCCAAGCACCTGCAAGCGTACTTGAACGAGTTCGTCTTCCGGTTCAACCGGAGATTCTACCCGATGACGAGCTTCAATTCGGTGCTGGGGCTCGCAGTGCGGACCGTGCCCCCGACCTACGCCCGGCTCTACTCGGGCGTCTGGCAACACCCGGGAGGGCCGCCAAAGGCTCCACAGATCGAGATCCCGTTCCAGTGACCTCCACCCCTACCTCGTCGAGCAGCGCTGCGAGTCCCTCCGGCGTCACCACGATGCCCTCCGCCGTCTTCTGGAGCGCGCCCCGGGCCACGAGGGCTTGTGTCGCCTTCGCCCATTCCAGGCGCCCGGCAGGTGGCAGCTCGGCGGGGACGGCGCGGGTTGCATACGCCTGGAGCACGGTGGCCTCGGCCATGGGCAGCGGCGTCACGACAGAGATCACGTTCGGCTTCATGTCAGGGAGCGTAGGGCTCCGCGACGATCGCGGCAACGAAGTTCACCGGGTGGAAAGAACCGGAGAAGCATGGAACGTTCCATGCTTCTCCGGTTCTTTCCACCTGGCCAGCGTTTACGAGCACTTGCGCGCCTCGGTCGAAAAGTGACACTATCCGGTTGACGCCACCGCGATCCGTCGGGCGACGGCACGACTCTCGTCTTCCGTCACAGCGAAGGCCGTCCGGATCTTGCGGGCGAGCGAACGAGTACCTGGCGGTAGCTTGGCTCCCTCGGCTTGCGCCATCTCCAGAAGCTGGACCTCCAAACGATAGAGCATGTCGAGCGGGACGGCGCGGTCATCGGTCGGGAATGACAGGTTCAGACCGTCGAGACTTGGAACAGCAGTTGGAGAGTAGCGACTCTCTTCGGGGTTGTCCGATGCATAATCAGTCATCGGGTCGAGCGCCCAACCGGCTTGGTCCGCTTCTGCTTTCGTGAGGGTCAGTGAGATCATGACTGGTACCACTCGTCTTCTGTCATTCCGTAGTGCTGGCGCCAAGCCTCTTCCTCGGCTCTCTGGTCGACCTGGCCGCCGCGACAGCCGTTCCAGAGTCGAGCGGGGCACCAGGAGAACGTGTGCTCGCCGCAGCAGCATCGACAACCCGCCAGCTCGTCGAGGCGGTCGACGTCACCCTCCCACGCTGCCTTGGTGAGGACATGCTTGAAGCTCTCCTCCGAAAGCCCTGCCATGCGAGCGCCTTCTTCGAGCGCGCCGTCGTTGTCGATGAGAATATTCATCGCGCGTGGGCCTCGCAGTGGATGTGACCCTTCGCGTTGACGTGCATCTTCTCTCCAGGCTCCACGTCGTGACCGTCGCCGTGTTCGCACTGAAAGCCAGCGGTGCCCTGGACGTACCAGCCCTCCTTGTAGTTGCCGATGCCTTGACACTGCTTCAGCTCATGGAGCTTCTCCTGGACGACACGCGCGACGCCGGAGTGGATCGCCTCGGCGAAAGCAATTCGCCGCTTGACCTCGTCGCACTTGCGGTCGCGAGACATCGGTTTCTGATGTCCGTACCTCTTGTCGACGTACTCCTTGACCGGCTGACGCCTCGACGCGAACTCGCCGAGCGCGTCCCGGAGGAGCGTGCCGAGGTCGATGGTCTTCGACAGCTCGACGACGGCGTCGGCGACGTGCTCGGGGAGGTCGATGACGATCGAGGTCTTCATGGTGGGTTTCATGACGGACACCTACTTCTTTCGAAGGATTGCGATCTCGTACTTCTTCGCGACGTCTCGGTACATGCAACCCTCGACGATCTCGGTTGCCACGTGGCCGCAAACGAGTTTGCCCGACATTGCGCGGTCGATGGTCTGCCAATCTTCACAGATAGGACACCAGTGGTCTTCGTTGCCGCGGACGAGTTCTTCGACGTAAGAGGCTGCGCACTTGTCGGTGCAAAACATCTTGCCAAGGCGAGCAGCCTTGCCGCAGTTGCGGCAAGTGCAACGTTGGGCTGGGGCATCGCCGCCACGTTCCCATCCACCCCCAGCAACTCTTCGGTGCGCTTGCTCATGGTCGGTCTCCTCACCCATCAATCTAACCCGGATCGTGGTGGCGTCAACCGGATAGCGTAACTTTTCGCCCGTGGCACGCAAGTGCTCGGAAACGCTCGCCAGGTGGAAAGAACCGGAGAAGCATGGAACGTTCGATATGCAGGCAAATCGTCGTGTCGCCGCCCTACCACGTTGGCGTGCGCATGCGTCGATACGCAGGCCGGTGTGGTGCGCGCACGGACTCGGGCGTCAGGGCAACCTGGTCCTCTTCTGGTACGGCAGTGAGCGGCGTGTGCTCGCGCGCATCCGTATTGCCATCGCCCGCGGCCTCGCGGCGGAGGGCGTTGACGCTGACGTGTGACCGGACGTACAACGGCGATCGTGGCCGACGAACCCAGCGACGACAAGCCCATCCTGATGTTTGGCACCCCGGTCTACGGGGGACTCTCGCCCAAGTACGTGCTCTCACTCATCGACACGCGCGCCAAGCTCAGGGAGTTGGGCATCCTGTCGACCGTCTTTTTTCTGCCGGGCATCGCGCTCGTCAGCTACGCACGCAACGAGCTGGTGGCCGCCTTCCGGGCCAGCCAGGCCACGCTACTCCTGATGATCGATGCCGACATCGCCTGGACGACCGAGACGGTGCTGCGGCTCATCGAGCGCAGCAAGCAGAGCGATTTCGTGGGAGGCGCTCCGCCGCATCGGCGGCTGAACGTCGACCGCGTCGTCAAGGCCGTCCAGGAGGGCAAGAGAAACCCGGGACGGTTCGCGCGCGACTATGCCGTCCGGCTCACCGACGACGATCGTGCGCGCGGCCGGAGCCGACTCGACGACGGCTTCATCGAGGTCGGTGCGGTCGGCAGCGCCTTCCTCATGCTCCATCGGCGCGTCTTCGACCGCCTCGCCGAGGCCAACCCGGGTCTGCGCTACACGTCACCCGAGGGAACCGAAGCCTACGCGTTCTTCGATCCCTACGTCCTCAACGGCAAGAGCCTGGGCGAGGACGGCGCCTTCTGTCAGCGGTGGAAGGACATCGGCGGCAAGATCGAGCTTCTGCTGGAGGCACCGTTCATCCACGAGGGACCGGTCGCCATCAGCGGAAGCTTGCACGAGATCATCTACGATTGAACCGTGCCTGCACGGTTGTCTCCCCCAAGTTACGGTTCGTCGGAAACAGTGTGGTGGTTGGATTCGGCCGCGTCGAGTGATGCGCGTGCCGTGCCTCTGTCGGCAAGCGCCGCAGCCATCGCCGCCGAGACCACAGCTAGTAGTGGCGTCCCGATGACGATCGCCCAACCGAGCGCAGGAAACACTGAGAGCGCGATCACACCGAGGGACGCTACGACTCCGGCAGCGACCGCGGCGGCTTCAATCCGGGTGGCTGGTGTGCTGCGTCGCCTGGAAGCCATAAGCGTCGAGCGTACCACCGCCGCGACGTGTTGGCGACCTGGACACCTTTCGTTCGCTCCGACGTCTACGTGCGCGCGGAGCCGACCAGGGGAGCTGAATGCCGTACGAACGCACGAGACTGACGCACGTCGCGATACGGTTCCGCGGAGTCGTGTACTCGCTCCCCGCTCCGAACAGGCACCACCACGTCCTTTCCGAGATCCTCCGGCAGTGCCCAAACGTGGACCATGTGGACGACGATGAGCAAGGGTTTCTCGACGAGGCCGGGACCTTCCTCAACCGACGTCAAGCGCTCGTCAGCGCGGAGCTATTCAAGCAGATCAAGCCGGGCACCGTCATCCGTGCGGGGCAGCTTTTCTCGGAAGACGTGTGGTGATCTGGCCCGCGTGGGACGATGGTGTCCTGCGCGCGAGTCCGCTGGCCTTGAAACAGAGAGACCATCGACGTGAACGACAAGCTGGTGCCCATCACGCTCTGCCTGGTCGGCTGCGGCAAGACCAAGCTCGATCGCCCAACGGCGGCCAAGGACCTCTACACTGGCAACCTGTTCCGCGCCGCGCGACGGTGGGCGGAGGATTGCGACGAGTGGCGCATCTTGTCCGCCTTGTACGGCTTGGTCGACCCGGAGGAGCAGCTCGCACCATATGAGCACCGGCTGCACCCCAAGGACCGCGCGCAGTGGGGGCAGGTGGTGGCCAATCGGATCGTCTGCGAGATGTCCGAGTGCGGACCGTTCGAGTTGGTCATCCTCGCGGGCGAGGACTACGCGGCGCCCGTCGTCACAGGCATGCGCTCGGGCCTTGGGTGGCGCTGCAACTGTGTCGATGTGCGCCAACCGCTAGCTGGTATGGGCATCGGTCGTCGGCTCGGATGGTTCGCCGCGGAAGTGAGAGCCTCGCGGCAGCTCGATGAGGCGACGTAGACCCAGCTCTGTCTTGGCGTCCCGGATGGCCCCGCGGCGGCAGTGCTCCAGCGCATCGGCCACCGGCAACGACACGATCGCAGCGTGCCGCTCCAGCGCGGAGCCATCCTCGCTGGGTCGCGTCTGCTGGGTCGGATCGACGTGGACCACGTAGAAGAGATGCCTCTCGCCGATGATGGCCGGAGCCGCGAGGGTCCACTCCCCCAGCGGCGCGATCTGCTCAGGGCTCGCCTTGAAGCCAACTTCCTCCATCAGCTCCCGCTGAACGGCCTCCACTGGATCCTCCCCGGGCTCCATGAACCCCGCGGGCAGCTCCCAGAGCCCCCCGTCGAGCTTCGGTGGGATGGGACGGAGCGCACATGGCGGTCGAACCGCGGAGCGCAGGAACACGTGCCGGGTACCCGTTCGGACGAACGTCGGGAGAATGATGACGCCATCCATCAGCGTGCGCGCGCCCACGTCGTACTGGAACGACGCGCTCTCACTCCCATCCGGGTAACGAAGCCGGAGCTGCATCCGCCGCACGTTGAAGAACCGACTCGCCGAATGCTCGCTCGATTCGCCCACAACGTCGACGTCGATGCGCGGCACGTTCGGGAGAGGCTGCACGTCCTTTGTGTCCATCGTGCGGGAACGTATCACGCAGCCGCGGCCATTGCACACGTGTTCGACGACCTGTAGAACGAACGCGGAAAGACATGGGCACATCCAACGACGCCATCCTCGTCTACGGTTTCGCGATCGAGCTGTACTCCGACGACGAGGAGCGCTGCTCGGAGCTGTTCGATGGGAACGATGGGGGTGAGAAGCGCGAGCAGTTCGAGAGAAAGCACAAGGTGGACATCGTCGTGCACTGCTCCGAGGACAACCCGATGTACATCCTCACGGTGTCGTCCAGCTACCACGTCGTCGCCGCCCGCGGCTATCCCGAAAAGGTCCAGCCGGCGAAACTGGCGGCTCTCGACCGCGTCAAGGCCGATGCTGTCCTCGCCAAGGCCGCGACGGCGCTCGGCATCACGCCCAAGACGGGCGCCTGGCTCCTCTGCAGCTACACCGACGGTGGCGACTGAAGACCGGCGAAGCGCGCGAAGTTCCCGCTGAACGTGAATGGGCCCGTGTGCGTCATCGACGCGTCGATGAGAAGATGGATGTCCCCTCCTGCGCCGCGCCACCGATGGCAGAACATCCGGTCTTCGCCGAGGCGGCGGCCGCCGACGATGCCTCCCTCGAAGTAGCTCACGGCAGGGCGGCCCTCGACCGATGTGTACTGGAGTTCGGGGTGAGCCGGCGCGAGCCGCTCGAACACCGCCCGTCGAAGGAGAAGGAAGGCTCCACCGATGCTGTCGATCCGTGCGAAACCCTGGGCGTCGAGGTTCATGCGGCCCGACGCCTGATCCTCGGCCAGCGGCGTGACGAAGTACCGGCCCGCCTTGCTCTCGGGCGCCGGCTCGCCCGCCGCCGCGGCACGAAGCGCCAGATCGATGCGCAGCGTCCTCGCGGGCGGAGCCCCCGCTGCGAAGTCGACGTCCCGATCGATCATCTTCATGACGTCGCCAGGCTCGTAGCCGATGTCGCCGTCCACCATGAGAAGATGCGTGAAGTCGCTCTCCATGAAGATGCGCGCGATCTCGTTGCGCACGC
>Ga0181525_10001679_pt1 | contig 18739 bp, 1 predicted proteins | sample PEATcosm2014_Bin_48_FD_121100 | JGI IMG/M metagenome (GOLD analysis project Ga0181525, IMG submission 121100) | Peatland microbial communities from MTU Mesocosm Facility, Houghton, MI, USA - PEATcosm2014_Bin06_10_metaG | ecosystem: Environmental > Terrestrial > Soil > Wetlands > Peat | place...
AGGTATTCGTTTTCTTCGGCTCCCACAAACACACCCGTGCGACTTCCTCTGAGACGTTCGGGAGCCTGCCCAGCATCTTCCAGACAGTGATAGACCGACATTAGGAGCAGCCTCTGGCGAGGATCCAGCTTGTCGGCTTCCGACGGCAAAACCTTAAAGAATGACGAATCGAAATATTCAACTCCGGGTATGAAACCGCCCAAGCACGGCATGCTTCCCGCGAACCTGGAGCCAAACCGGCCCGATGGAATCGGTTCAATCAGCGAACGATCATTCTCTAGCGCTTCCCAGAATTCGTGCAGCGCGCGGCATCCCGGCAGCAAACCAGACAGGCCGATGATTGCGATAGACTCGCTGGACCGAGCAATATGCGCTGCGCTCGACTGGCTCCTTAGCTTGGGAAACTCCTCTCCCGACGAAACCAACGCGGCCGTCGGCACTTGGGCAGCCAGATGCTGAGCTAGAGCTTCGACCGTCGGAAAATCGATCAGCCAACTCGGCTTGATATCAACCCGCAATTGCTTTTCGAGATAGACCGACAGGTGCACCGCGGAAATGGAATCCAGCCCGTAGCGCTGAAATGACGTACGCTCGTCTACCGACTTGATCTGCAGCACATCCCGCAGAGCATCGGATATAATCTGACCGAGATCGGTGGCGGAGGTCTCGCTCTGGGGCACAGGTTCTGCGGCGACGGTGTCGGCGTCGGCCAGTAGAAGAGCGGGTCTAGAGCGCGCGAATACGTCGGGATCGAGGAAAGTCCAGAAGACCCAGGCACGCCCAGACAGGCGTATCCCTCGCTCGAAGAGACGCCGTCCTTCATCCGTTGTCAGACCGCGAAATCCGAGTTCTTCAACGCGGCTAGCGAGATCTTTTTTTCGCGAGGCCTGCAATTGCGTCGTCGCGCCCGTCTCACTCCAAAACGTCCAGGTGATGGTGCGAAAGTACGGCAGGCGCCGCTGCCATCGTTGGTATGACGTGAAGTATTCGATGTATGCGTTCGCCATCGCGTAGTCGCTGACACCGCGCGCCAGGCTGGGGATCAGGCTGGCCAACGACGAGAAAGACACGAAAAAATCCAGACGATCGGCAGCGAGCACCTTGCTCAGACACTCTATGCCACCGATCTTCGGCTCAACTATCCGAGCCATATCGGACGCTCTCTTCTGCACAAAAGCCGGTGAGGATAAGTCGGGATAGTCACCCGCGCTATGGACTATGCCTCGAATGGGCCCCATCTCTTTGCGTAAACGATTGAAGAAGCCTTCAAGCGCAACTGTGTCGGTAAGAGGTCCTACGTACAGGCGGAGTTTGCTGACCCGTTCCTTGAGGCGGGTCAACTTCACCAGCCGCTCCTTGGTAGAAGCCGCCGTCGCCGATGAATGGATCGCATCCTGCCAGCCATCCTCGTCAGGTACGGGTGTGATCCCCATCAGCACCAGATTTTGCGCACCTCGCGAGACCAGCAAATCCGCAATCTCTGATCCAATACCCCCTAACCCGCCCGTCACGACGTAAACGCCATCCGGGTGTACGAAGCACTCGCGCAGATCGATGTCTTCGGCGATATTCGTCGACGGAGTTTCCGATAAATAGGGAATCAGGCGCGATACCCGCTCGTAGCGAACCTCAGAGGGGTCGCCTCTCGCGCCCAGTTCGTCCACAATAATATCTGCGATTGCGGCATGGTCCAATCTGAAGAGATCAATGGTTCGCGCGTTGACATGCGAGTATTCCGCGCTGAGCATCCGCATCAAGCCCGCGATCCTGGCGCCCGCCAGACTCATCGTTCGTCCATCAGCCGGGTGCAACCCGCAAGTGAAATGCTGAATGGAAATCGGCTGGAATTCGCGCAGGACGGTCTGGTAGAACGAGATTCTCCCGGACGCGTCGGGGTCTGAGTCTTTGGGCGCCGCGTACAAATCGGCCAAGTCGACGATCAGCCCGACTTGTGAAAGCGCTTGAAGAACCTCGTTGGCGGCCCATCTTCCTGAGTCCGCCGACTGCGGATCAAACACCAACTTGCCACTGACGCGCGACTCTTCTCGCTTTGTGATGACATGAACAACCTCAACACGCGTCTCCCAATGGCCGAGGCAGTTGAAGTAGTCTACGGACTCTTCATTGACCAGAACGACGACTCGTCCTGGAAGGCGCGGCGGCAGGACCAAGCCATGCGAAGACGCAGAATGTACTTTCCACTTTTTCTCGACAAAATAAACCTCGTCCGAGCGGCGCGGATGATGTACCTTGCGAACGCCGTTTTCGTATCTCACGAATACGCTATTGTCCGTGCCCGGGTCCGCGATCCATTCTTGCAGCGCCGCCTGGTACCTGGTGAGGTGATTGCCGGTTTCGCCAACCGAAACCCACCGCCAGAACTGCCCCCGGTCGTTCATCTTCGGGCTGGGTGAAACTGGCGATCCGCTCACGCAGTAGATTGGGATGGTTCCACTTCCTCCTCTATCCCTGAAAATCCCGGCGATCAGCCGGGCGTTATGCGCGATAGAACTCTCGGATCCGTTCGCGCGATCGATTCCAGGCAATAGCCAGAAGACGCCATCGATTCCAAGTGCTGCCTCACGTCGTGCTTGCGCTGCTGCCAAGAATGCAGATCGAAGCACCGCTTGAATCGCCGGAAGTTCTGAACAGCCGGCCGTTTTGTACGCACTTCTTAGAAGGGTTACGAATGCGTCAACGGCTTCGCACTGTTCGTGCAATACCAGGAACGACTTCTGAGGCCGTTCGGCCAATCGCTGTTCCCACTCAATGTCCCCGATCGGCTCTTCGGACCAGAGTGAGTCTTCGACTTCCGAGTCTTCTCTTGGACCGGGCAGGCCCGTCCTTGAGTACGCTGTGTCCGGGCTCCGCGAGCTAAGAGGCACCCAGCAAGAGGTGGCCCCAAACGGATACGATGGCAGGCTGATGAGTCGAGGACGCATCTTTGCCGGCGGATACAACTGCTCCCAATCGAGATCGACACCGCCGGCCCAGACGTTCAAAAGCTGCTCGTAATCTTTTCGGGAAATCCACTGGGCGAGGAAATCCTGGCTGAGACCTTCATCAGCGATCATTGCGGTGGCGCGCGGATCGGCGCCCGGAGAGCCCCGATAGAGCCAGTCCGGAGTGTCTCCGGCAAGGATGCTCGATAACTTTTCGATTAACTCAACAATGGATTCTACTTGCAATGCCAGACGAGCCGGCATCTGCTCGCGCCCCACTTGTAAAGTGTAGGCGAGCGACGGCAAATGCTGTTCCGCGAGCTCACCACTGAGAAGAAATCGACGCAGCTGGAGCATAACCTCTCTCAGCCGGTCCTCGCTTTTCGCGGACAGCGGAATCAGGAATGCCGCCGGCTTGACGGCCGGATCTGCCGTGTGGCTCGGAGTGTATTCATACTTTTCGACATACTCTTCAACAATGACATGCGTGTTCGCGCCGCCTGCCCCAAAAGAAGAGATTCCCACGATACAGGGTGTCTCCCGGACAATTCCGTTTACCATGACGCGTGGCCGGGGCCACTCCGCCAATTCACGCTGCACTTCGAAGGGAGTCTGCCTGAAATCGATGTTGGGATTCAGACGCTCGGCGTGAAGGCTCGGCACCAGTTTCCGATGCTTCAGTTGCAGGACAGCCTTGGTCAATGCTGCAATCCCAGCAGCGGCTTCCAAATGGCCGATGTTGGACTTGACTGAACCGATTTTGCAAAAACCGAGTTCGTGGGTGTCCTGGCGAAATGCTTGAGTAAGGCCCGCAATCTCGATGGGATCGCCGAGTTCAGTACCGGTTCCGTGCGCCTCCACGTAACTCACTGAGCGCGCATTGATATTCGCTCTATCCAGAGCCGCGCGGATTAACTCAGCCTGCGCGCGAGGATTTGGCACGGTATAGCCGTTGGTCTTTCCACCGTGATTCGTGCTGGTAGAGCGGATCAGTGCGTAGATGTGGTCCCCGTCAGCCAGCGCCTGACTCAAGGGCTTTAGCAAAACGGCTCCCACACCTTCACCCGGTACAAAACCATCGCCCCCCTCCCCGAAGCTGCGGCAGTTCCCGCTCGTCGAAAGCATCTGAAGACCGCAAAGACGAACGTAATTCGCAGGGTGCGAATACAGGTTCACCCCTCCTGCAATCGCCATAGAGCATTCCCGACTTTGCAAATGTTGACAGGCCAGGTGGATGGCGGTGAACGAGGAGGAACACATCGTATCTACGGGCATGCTCGGCCCCTTCAGATTGAAAAAGTAGGACACGCGATTGGCTACGGATCCAAACGAAGTGAACGGGTAGACCGGTTTACCTTCCCGCCAAAGGTCCGGACCGTACAGTTCGTATCCGGTCTTGGTGATCCCAACGAATACTCCTACGTTGCCCTCATACTTCCGTGCCAGTGATTCGCGTGTATAACCGGCGTCCTCCAGCAGAGACCAGCAGCACTGGAGGAACAGCCGCTCCTGAGGGTCCATGCTGGCCGCTTCCCGAGGAGAAATATCGAAAAATAACGGATCGAACCTGTCAATCCCGTTGAGAAATCCGCCCCATTTGCTATAGCTCATTCCGAGCGAAGCGGCTTCTTTGCGGTCCGGGTGGAAGAAGCCTTCGAGACTCCACCGTTCGGTTGGAATCTCAGTAATACAGTCCTTCCCGCTCGCCAGGTTTTCCCAGAACTCGGTTAAATTGTCGGCCCCCGGATAGCGGCCAGACATTCCTACGATGGCGATTGGTTCGCTCGCATCGCCGCGTGCGAATGTGCCGGAACGAAGGCTTGGTGCCGGAGCTGACGGCGTGTTTGGAATGGTCGTGGCCACGGTGGTTGAACTCAGGGCATCCATCCATTGCTCACTTTCCCTCCGCCGGTTCTCCAACAAATACTCACTCACCTCACGCAAGGTGCGACATTCAAAAAACAACGTCTTCGGGAGGCCGGAATAATGCAGTTCCAAACGATGATTGAGCTGCGTGATGACTATCGAGTCAATCCCATAGCGGTCTAGCGGCGTCCGAGCATCGATGTTGGAGGCGCCATACTTGCTGACAGCGGCGAATAGCTCCTTTAGTTGATGCTCCATGCCCCCGCGCAATGTCGCGCTGTCCTCGCCAGCGATAGTTTTTGGCTCATCGGGCGGTTTCCACTTCTCGTGGCTCTCGATGAAATTCCGCAGATTGCTGCTGTCGCCTGCGAGGACCGTCACCTGCGAAGCACCCAAGCTCAGACTTCGATACAAGGCGTCAAAACCGAGTGTGGTGGGAAGGGAAGACAGCCCAATCCGTCCTCGCATGAGACTCTGGTGCACCGGATCGATCTTCATACCCCCGTTTTCCCAATAGGGCCACCGGATCGAGATCGAAAGGCCATGACGCTGCCCGGCTTCCACTAGCGATGCCCGATAGCTTGCGTACTCATACAAAAAGGCGTTGGCGGCGGCATAGTCGGCTTGTCCGGCGTTGCCGAATGCGGCGGCGATCGATGAGAAGGCCACCAGGAAATCGAGCGGCAGTTCCCTAGTCGCAAGATCCAAGTTTCGAAACCCCGCAACCTTCGGAGCGAGTACCGCCTCGATATCGGACACGTGCTTGTGGATGATGTAGCCATCATGGATTACTCCAGCAGCATGGATCAGTCCGTGCACCGTTCCAAATTCCCGAATCGCGCTTGTGACGAGGTTATCGACCTGTACTGGATCGGCAACATCAGCGACAACGTGCCGAATCACCAGAGATTCGCGGGCGAGTTTCGCGAAACTGGCATCCAAGTCGCCCCCCGGAGATCTTCCCACCAAGATAACGGTGGCCCCGCGTACCGAACGAGCAATTTCCGCCACCAATAGCCGTCCGATCCCGCCCCTCCCACCGGTGACGAGATAGACTCCGTTCTCGCGCCATGGTAGGGATACCGGCCGCGCCGGGATCGCGAGTTCTGTCAATCTCGGGCGCCTCAGCTCGCCTTCTTCCAGAAGAAGATTAAGAGGGCCGAGATTTTGCATTCGCTCAAGCAGCAACAAGAGGGTCTCAGGAGTTGCGGCACCCCGGACTCGTAAGAACTGGACCACCAGCTTGCTGTTTTCAAGAGCCGCCGATCGCAAGAACGCGTCGAGGCCGCCGAGAACTATTAGGTCGCCGTTAGTCGGCACCACGACCTGCAAAGTGACTGGCTCTGTCGAGGGGTCTAACAGAATTCGCCGAATGATCTCAAAAATGCCGGTCGCATACGATACAAATCGGCCGTCAATCGCCGTCTCCTCAGGTTGCAGGCAATGAAACTCGGCCGGGCATCGCGCAAACTGTTCGGCGAATGCCCACGCTGTCTCGATCTGCATCGATTGCGGCGGACCGCACACAACCACGACCCGGCGGTTGGGGTGCATCCGCTCTTGAGCGGGAGCCAATTCATGCGGCTCCCAACTTGAGCCCAGCAGCAGCACGCTGGAATCTGATCGCTGCTCGATGGGCTCGGGTACTGAGGCTCCATTCGTCATTCCCATCCTGTAGCGCTCCTTCGCAAAACAATAGGTGGGAAGACTCACCCTCGATCGCCTGCTCGAACCGTATAGCTTCCTCCAATCCACTTGGGTGCCCTTGAGCCACTCGTCGACGAGTAGTTCTGTATGACCAGACTTTAGATGGCCGCGCATCAGATCGGTGACCCGATCATCCACCTCCGCCATCATCATTTCCGCAAACGATTGATTCACCGTTGATGAGTAGCAGTTGCGCGGCGAGCTCCCTTCGAGGAACTCTCGCAGACCGGCCACCAGGTCTGGGATATCGTCCACGACAAAAGTCACACGCTCGGCCATTGCGACACGCCCAGTCTGTACCGTGTACGCGATGTCTTCCACCCGGGCGTGCTCGCGCCGCGGCTCCGTCAAGAATGTGAGAAGAGCCCGGATGTTGGCCGCCAGCGATCCCTTGGTTCTCGCGGAGATGAGGATAAGGCGACTGAAGCTCGCGATCACTTCGTCCCGGTGCTGTTCCCTACCGGCGGAGCGCGAAGGAAGATGCGCTGGGTATTGTTCCAGAATCGCATGCGCATTGGTGCCACCCAATCCGAATGCGCTGACCGCAGCTCGACGCACTCCCTCGCCCGCAGGCCACGCCTGTAAATGGTCCACTACATAGAAAGGCGAATTTTCGAGATCCAGCTCGGGGTTGGCTTCCTTGTAGTTGATGGTGGGTGGGATCTCCTCATGCTCGAGGCTCAACGCAACTTTGATGACTCCCGCCAAACCAGCCGCAGTATCGAGATGACCGAGATTCGACTTGACCGAACCGATCCCGCAGAATTGCTTTTTACCTGTGTGCCTGCGGTATGCCTCCGAGAGCGCAGCAAGCTCGATTGGGTCGCCGAGTCTGGTCCCCGTGCCATGAGCCTCTACGTATTGGATCGATTCCGGGTCAATGCCGGTTTGCCGCAGGACCTTCTCAACTACAGCCGCCTGGCCCGTGATGCTGGGAGCGTAGTAACCGGCTTTGGCGTTGCCATCATTATTCGTGCCGATCCCGCGAACCAGGCAATAGATGTGATCGCCATCCCGCACGGCGGCTCGGGCATTCTTCACGAGGATGACTGCTACACCTTCTCCGCCAATCATGCCGTCGGCATTTGCATCAAAGGCCCTTACATGGCCATCACTCGAAAAGTTAAGGCCGGCTTGATACAAATAACCCAGATTGTTCGACGGGAACACGGTGGCAGCGCCAACCAGAGCTGTCCCACAGTCGCCAGAACGAATGGCCTGGTGAGCGAGATGAAGGGCGCTCAGCGACGACGAACAATTCGTGTGCACGAACATGCTGGCGCCCGTCATCCCCAGCTTGTGCGAGATCATGGTGGGAATTGACCCGCCTTGTGCCAGAACCCACGACACATACTCCTCGGAGCTGCTTAACATGCTGTGGCTCTCGGCGGGAAATTGTGGCTGTGCTCCGTGGTAGAAGCTGTTGCTCGCGGACATAAAGACAGCGCAGTCGGGGATCTGGCTTGGCCGATACCCGGCGTCTTCAATGGCTTTCCACGCTTGCATCAACAGCAGTCGGAACTGATAATCCATGCATTCGGCGTCTCGCGCGGTCAGACCGAAGAATTGCGGATCGAAAGCGTCCTTGTCGGCGATGGAATACCGCGTCGCAACGTGGCGGGGATCGCCGATTAAATGCTCTGGCAGGCCTAAGGCGCGCAATTCCTGAGGACCATAACGCCGGCCGCAATCCACTCCCGACCGCAATACGCTCCAAAACTCGCGATGATCTGTCGCGCCCGGAAGGTGACAGGCGATACCGATGATTGCCAAGCTGTCGTCATAATAGTCCGGTAGATCCACCTCAAGTTCACTATTCGCAGCGGGCGCCGCCGCTTCGGCATCGGGCGGATCTTCCCGGCGACCTGAAACGTAGCGGGCCATCTCCCGGACAGTGGGATGCTTGAAAATCGCGGTGACGGGTACACTGACCTGGAACTCTTGATTGATCCTGGTTGCCAGCACCACTGCCAGAATTGAATCGCCGCCCGCGTCGAAGAACCGATCATCCATGTTCACAGCGTCCACCTGGAGCACCTGTTTCCAAAGGCCCGCGACCTTCGTTTCTGCGGGTGATACAGCTCGGACAATAGGCTGCGCGCGCTCATGGGAACGAGCATATTCCCGCAAAGCCGCGCGATCGACTTTACCATTCAAGGAAAGCGGGAGCTTCTCGACCCTTACAAAATCCGCTGGAATCATGAAGTCCGGCAAGCTGCGTTTCAGCAAGGAGCGCAGGTCGTCAGGACTAAAGTTTCCATTCCTGGCCTCGCAGTAAGCGATCAATTGAGAGCTGCCGTTGATCTTGCGGTCGATCACAACACAGTTACTGACCGACTCGTGCGCGCAGAGGTGCGTTTCAATCTCACCCGTCTCAATCCGGAAACCGCGGACCTTCACCTGGTGGTCTGCCCGTCCCAGATACTCTACATCGCCACTCTCCAGCCAACGGGCGATATCGCCCGTCTTGTACAGCCGCGATGCGTTGCCGAACGGATTCTCCAGGAACCTCTCGGACGTCAACCCGGGATTGTTCCAGTAGCCATTTGAGACCCCCGCTCCCGCAATGTATAGATCGCCCGGCACCCCGACAGGCACCGGTTTAAGGTTGCGGTCCAGGATATAAACTTGCGTGTTCGCGATCGGTCGGCCAATAGTGATGGGCCCTTTGCTGGAGATGGGCGCAATGGTGGACCAAACCGTCGTCTCCGTGGGACCGTAGAGATTCCAAGCCTCGCTCGCAGTGCGAACGAGTTGGTCCCGCAGAGTCTCTGGGAGAGCCTCACCGCCGCAAAGCACCTTTACACGCTCATCGTTCTTCCATCCCCCCAGGAACAACATGGTCCAGGTTGCCGGAGTGGCCTGCATCAACGTTGGTTTCCACCTGGCGAGTTCCCCCTTCAATGCCTCGGCGTCGCGAATCCTATCCGATGAGCAGATCACCGTTTGCGCGCCGGCCACCAATGGCAAAAACAGTTCCAGGATGGCAATGTCGAAGCACACCGTTGTTATGGCGAGCAATCGGTCTGTGTCCCGAATGCCGGGCCTGTCGCGCATCGAAGCCAGGAAGTTGACCACAGAGCGATGAGAGATCATCACGCCCTTCGGCCTGCCTGTGGTGCCCGAAGTGTAAATCACATAAGCGAGTTCGCCTGTTTCCGAGACTGCCTCCACTTCTCCGTCTTTCGACGCAGGCTCCTCTCCGACAACCACGGTCCTTGTGGGTGCGCTCAATTGGGATGAGCTGAGACGAGACAATCGCTCCCGGAAATGCTCTTGCGTCAAAAGCACGCGAGCCCCCGAGTCTTCCAAAATGCAGAGCAGACGCTGATCTGGATGGAGAGGATCCAATGGGACGTACGCGGCGCCAGCCTTCAGCACTGCCAGCAGACCCACCACCAGCTCCAAAGACCGGTCGAGGCAGACGGCCACCAGGTCGTTCGGCTGGACCCCAGTGCGGCGCAAGTGGCGCGCCAACGCGGTGCTCCGCGCGTCCAAATCACGGTAGGTGAGCGATTGATCTTCATAGACCAGCGCAACGGCATCCGGTGTGTTCCGGGCCTGTTGTTCCACCAAATGATGGATGCAAGCGTTCTCCGGATACGCCGACACAGTTTTGTTCAAGTCGTTCAAGATGGTCTGGCGCTCAGAGTCCGTCAGAAGCTCAAGATCGATAAGAGATGCATCCGGCCGCTCCAGAACCAGATCGATCAGGCGCAGAAAATGTTTCGCCATACGCCCGATCTTCACGGACGCAAAGCACTCCGGCCGGTACTTGAGCAGCACCAGAGCGTCCTCGTCTCGTTCCACGACTTCGACCTCGAGTTCGAAGGCGCCCTCCTGGCAGAGTCCGTCAAAAGGCTCCACTTGCATCGCAGGGCGCAAAGCATTGAGTTCGTCCGCAATCTGGCCGGCGATTACGCGGCTCTGAAACGTGAATGTCGTTTGAAATACCGGGTGCCTGTTCTCGCTTCTTGGCAACGAGAGCTCATGCACGAGACGGGGAAACGGGTACTCCGCATGGTCCAACGCGTCCAGCACCGTCGCGTTCAAATGCCGCAGCAAGGATAAGGATGTGTGAGAACCCATCGCCTCTGTGCGAATGGGAAGCATGTTGATGAAGTAACCGATGAGCGCGACGTTCTCTTGAGTTGCACGACCCGTCGCGGGCATCCCCACGATCAGGTCGTCCTGCCCGGTGTATCGGAAGACAAGCGTCTGGTAGATCGCCAGGAAGATCGTTGCCAAGCTCACCTTGTGAGTCCTGGCAAAAACGCCCAACTTCCGGATAACGGCCGGCGGGATTATCACCGAATAGGTTTCGCCTTCCGCCGCCGGAGAATCATGCGGCCGATCTTTGGGCAGGTCCAAAACCGGAAGGATGCCCGATAGCTGCCCCCTCCAATAGTCCAGATGACTGGTTCCTGTTGGACCGGCCAACAATTGCTGTTCCCGTTGAACATAGTCGCGATACGGTTTGATCACCGGCAACACTTGAATTCGTGAACTTGCTTCGAGCTCGCGGTATAAACGAAACAGTGCCGCAACCAGTGGTGCCACCGAGCCGCCATCGAATACAATGTGGTGAACGACAAACAGCAGAATATGTGACGTATCGGAACTGGACAGCAAGTGAATGCGAATGAGCGGGCCTTGGTCCAATGGAAATGGGACCTTGACTTTTTGACTCAAATAGCTGTCCACACTCTCTTCGGGCAACCGCGCGATGTCCAGCAATTCCGGCGGAACGATCATCGCTTCGGACTGATACAGCACCCCGTCGTCGAGTTCGATTCGACTGCTAAGCGTCGGGTATTGACCCATTAGCGCTTCATAAGCCCTACGGAATCGTTCCCGGTCGAGTGGGCCCTGGATCCGAAAACCCAATGGCACGTTGTAGGCGCATGTCTTGGGCGAAGCCTTCTGCAGGTACCACAGCCCTTTCTGGCCCTCTGAAAGTGGTAAGCGGCGCAATCTGCTCCGAAGTTCTCCGATTCTTGCTGCGGCTTCCACCTTTGAGAGCTTGCCTTCCTTAAAGGAAAGCAAGACCTCACGTAACGTCATAGGCGCTCCCTTCGATCAGTGCCTCCATCTCGTCCAACGACAGGATTCCTTGTTCAAAATGCTCCAAGTGGTCCAAGAAATCGAGCGAAGGCGAAACGGTAGACGCCAGCTCCGGAGCCGCCGCGATGCGCTGTCCTGAAGCAACATCTTCCAACTGACGCGAAACGTAGGAAGCAATGGCTGCCACCGTCTCCAACTGCACCAGGTCGCGGGCCGATACTTCCATAGCAAACCGTTCCCTGAGCATGTGCTTCAGTCGCAGGATCAGGATCGAGTCCGTCCCCAGGTCACGCAGAGGAGTGTCTTCGCCCAAGTCGTCCGGATGTACTTTCAACTCGCTGGCGAGGAAACTCCGGATACACTCCTCCATTCCCACTTTAGGCGGTGATTGCATTCCGTCCGTTGACACGGGGCGATCCGTCGATACATCTGCTGTTGTCGACAGCCAATAGCGATCTTTCGCGAAGACGTAACCGGGAAGAGGAATGCGACGCGCTCCAGCCTGGTGCAGCCTTCGCCAAGGCACTTCCCCACCCCACGCCCAGAATTGAGCGACCTTATCAAAAGCCTTTGCCGCCAGCAACACCTCTACGGCCGCCTCTTCCGCTGCACCGGAAAGTGCACCAATGGCCGAATCGTCATTTAGATCCGCGCTACCCAGGTACAGCCCCAATTCGTGAAGGCGTTTGTCGGACGGCGCGGTCAGGTACAACTCCAGCAGGTTGATTAGATGTCCAAGGTCATCGACGACGAAAGCCAGGCGCGTGTGGAAGGCCTGCCGCCCTACCTGGAGTGTGTAGGCCACATCGGCTAGTGACAGCCCTTCTGCGTCACGCAGAAACGAGAGCAGTTGTTCGGCTACCGCTTGTAGTCGGGATGCGTTCTTCGCCGACAATACAATCACATGCGGCTCGGAACTGGCCACGCCAGCGTTCGCCCCACGGTCCAGCGGCACATATTCTTCGACCAAGACGTGGGCATTCACACCGCTGAATCCGAAGCTGTTGACGCTAGCTCTCCTGGGGATTGCGGAGCCTTGCACATCAGTCAATCGGATCCAGCTTTGATTCTGGGCGGAGAATCCCAGACTCGGCGCCGATGAGATGTCTGCGTGAAGCCCTGTAAAACCCGGTAGTCCCGGAATCAAGCCGGATCGCAGCGCACATAGCACCTTGATCAACGCGCCCATTCCGGAGACCAGCTCTCCGTGCCCAATGCACGGCTTTAGAGATCCCAAGAAACACACCTGTTGTGAAATGGTCGGGCCGGTAGATCCGGAGTCCACCTCGAACTCCTCAAAGCTGGCCTGTAACGCACCTACTTCAATGCTGTCGCTCAAAGGCGAACCGATCCCGTGCATCTCAACGTACGAAACAGTGCGTGGATCGATCTCTGCTTTGTGAAAAGCAGCCAGGATGGCCTGTTTCATCCCATTCGGACTTGGGCTTGTCAGGGATAGACCTCTGCCACCATGAAACACTCCGGTCCCTTGAATCACGCCATAGACGATGTCGCCATCCTCAATCGCCCGTTCTAAGGGCTTGAGGACGATCGAACCAACTCCTTCCGCCCTAACATATCCGTTGGCCTCGGGTTGAAAGGGCCGGCAAGAGCCGTCGGGGCTTAAATAGTCCATCGCTTCGAAGTCTGCGAATTTTTCCGGGGAGAGTAATAGATTGATCGACGCAACGATGGCCTGTTCGCATTCCCCCAGACGAATGGATTGAATCGCGCGATGCACGGCCACTAACACCGACGAACATGCGGTGTCGCAATACTCGCTGGGGCCGTTGAAATTGAATAGGTGAGAAATTCTCCCTGGCGCGACCGAAGCAGCCACTGAACTGGTGCTCAGCGGATGGTGCCGCGGCAAAGTTACTACATCGGCATACTCGCCCGGCGCCGCCGCTACGAAGACGCCGGTGGTCTTGCGGGCGAAGTCCTTCGGCACCATCGCGCCGTTCTCGATAGCCGACCAGACCGATTGCAATAGCAGCCGCTGCTGCGGATCCATGAGTTCCGCTTCGCTTGGAGCAAGCGAAAAGAACCCGGCATCGAACGCATCGATGTCGTCAATGAATCCACCCCAGAGTGGCTGGGCCGCATCCGCAGCCGCACTTCGGCTCCAACTCATTCTTTCGTCGATAGGCGCCGGCGTGATACACCTGCGCCCGTCGACGATGTTCTTCCAGAACTCAGTAACGTTTTTGGCGCCTGGGAAGCGCGCATCCATACCAACGACGGCGATCTGCCAAGGTCCAGTCCCTGGCCGTAACTCGTGTCGTTTGGGTTGGCGGGGGTTGTTTGTAACGGATTCCCCCGCATCGTGCCGGAGAAGCTTGGCAATATGAAGCTGCAACCGCATGGGTGAGGAATACTCGAACAAAAGAGCAGGCAAAACACGGATCCCATATTGTCGCTGTAGAATCGCGATCAGGTTCACAACGGAAATGGAGTTAATTCCCAGGTCGCTGAATTCCGCTTCCATGTCCGACGCAGACAGGGTTCTCTGAAGATACCCGCTTAGCAGCTCACGCACGATTCTTTCGGCTTGTTGGGCATGCTCGCCCGCCAATCCGGCGCGGATCTGCCCGCCCACCAAACGGTATTGGACTGCGACCCGCGGTGCACCGCTGCGAATAATCTGCCTCAGCACGTCGAAACCTACTGCCGTCGGGAGTGGCGCCAGACGGTGCCTCCGCTTTAGCAGTTCCCGCATCTCCGGAACCAGCTTCATACCTCCGGCCTGCCACTCGGGCCAGTTGATGGAGACTACCGAAATGCGTTCGCCTGCTCGATTTTGCCATTGGCTTGACGTTTCCGGCGCGAAGTCCTGCGCAAGCCCGTTCAAGAATCCGTTTGCCGCCGCATAATCGCTGTTTTGGAGTTCTCCTTGACACGCCTGCGAAGAAAAGAGCGCAACGAACCGGCACCGTAACTCGCGGCACTGCTCCAGCAGATTAAGAGCTCCCATGCACTTTGGGCCCATGGAACCACGCAAGTTCTCGGCCGACTTCTCTAGCATTGGCCCCGGCCCCGAGACGCCGGCGGTGAAAAAGAAGCCCTCAATGTCCGGATGTTCGTCAGCGAGACGCGCGACAAAATCCTCCACGCTTCGTTGCTTCGTTACGTCCAGCGCCACCCAGCGGCCCCCGGGGCCGATGGACTGTGGAGCGCGGCTGGCGACAATCACAAGGGCGTCGAGGTTCTTTACCAGCCATTCCGCAAGTTGCCGGCCCAGCTGGCCGCCACCCACGATACAGTAGGTTCTCCCCGCGTGGTTGAGCACATCCGGGAACTGCGGAGAGAGCGCCGCGACACGAGTAGCCTTACGAACATAGCGCTTGCCTTGCACGTAACAGACCTCGTATTCGGCCTCAGGCGCGAACCGTTCGCGAACGGCAAGATCGCTGGGCTGCGCCGCCGCTTCGCAATCGCCGCGAGTCTCCACTCGGATCACCTTGCCGCCGATGTGCGGATACTCCAGAGCGACGGAGCGAATCCAGCTGACCACGCCTTCGCAAACCGACGCCGGCACCGCCCAGTCGGACCAAACCTCGATAACGAAGTGGTGCGCCGTATCCGCGGCGATACCGCCTCGCAACTTGTCAGTGATGGCGTCGCAAACCGCAACCAGGGCGTCCGCCGGGGACAGGTGGCGAATCGGAACCAGTTCGCCGCCGTCAATGACGATTTGCTCTCCCACACAAAACGCGATCCAACGCGGCTCTTCAACAAGCGGGAAGGCCGAATGCGGCCCTACTTCTTTTGGAACCCAGACGGGAACGTGCATTTCCACGCGGGCGGAATCAGAGGACGCACTTCCGCGATAGTGAAATCCACGCAGTGCGATGAGGACGCGCCCTTCTGCGTCGCACAGGTCGCTATCGACAAACACGGTCTGCTCAGTTGAATCAGGTGAAATACGGCTATGGACGATAAATTCAGGCGGAAGCCCGCCCCAAACAAAAGTTTCGTTCACCGAAAATGGAATGAGCTGTGCGCCGTTGAGATCGGAACCTCCATGTGCAGCGCGCCGCTGTTCCGCCACAAGCAGCGCGCCCACCTGCAAGGCCGAGTCCAACAAAGCCGGGTCGATCTTGCGGTTGCCTCCAGCTTGCGTAACCGGCTGCTTGATGCGGGCGATTGCCTCTCCTTCTCCGAGCCCGCACTCCAGAATTGCTCGAAAGGCCGGACCATAGTTCAAACCGACATAGTCAAGCGCTTCATAGACAGACTTGGAGTCGAGTTGCCGGCTGCATCGGTTCTTGATGACACTCCAATCCACGATGGTTTTCGCCTCGCAGCTTCCACTGTGAATGAGACCCGTACTGAAGACGATAGGCCCAGCCTTGTCTCCGCTGACTGATACCACTTGAAAACGAGCGCTATGGCCAGTTTGGATGGACAGCTCGACCTCGATATCCACTGTCGCCTCGTCAACAAACAGAGGGTTGTGCCAGACGATGTCGTTAATCGATGCAACTGGCGCACCGAAGCGGGCCTCCGCGGCAGCTATGACAAGGTCAATGTAAGCGGCGGCTGGAAAGATCTTCCGGCCCTCCACGCGATGGTCCCGCACGATGGAATCATCCGGGTGGATACGCCGCTGAAATTGGTTTCTAGCTTCAACGTTCCTATCTAGCTCTGGGGCGCAGTCGATCGATCGACCTGGTTCCGCGCAATCGAACCAGTATCGCCTTTTGTCGAACGGATAAACCGGCAGGTGAACACGAGGTGCACAGGCGGCGGCGTTTGCAACTTCCGTGCTGGAAGTAGCAGCCACCCATTCCATGGCTTGTTGATGAGCTCGGTTCGGTGGCGCACTTCCCTGGGCGAATTGGCGACCGAACTCCGGCAGCGGCGATTCGTAAATGTCAGGCGCACGCATACCCGGCCTGTAAGCGCGAAGCTGATCGACGAGTTTCGCGACAGAATCGGCCACAAAAGCCACTCGAAAGCGCATCGCGTCTCTTCCCCGCCTGAGCGTCCTCGCAATGGAGGCCAAGGAATATTCTGGATGTTCCGCCAACGCTTCGTCGAGTCGTTCCACCATTCTCATGCGTAGAGCTGGAGTCGCCGCCGACAGTGGAAGCCACTCGAACTCGCTGGACCGCGAACTCGCCCCGATAGGATTGCGAGGGCGATACTCCTCCACCGCGATGTGTGCGTTCACCCCGCCCGAACCGAACGAATGCAGTCCTGCGATCCTGGGATGATCGTTCTTGCGCCACGACTCAGTCTCAGTAGCAAGCCGGCAGGGCTGATCCGTTAAGTTGAGAAATGGATTGGACTTGTCGAAGTCGAGGATCTTATGAATTCTTTCGGTTCGCAAACTGTGGATGATCTTCCAAAGCGCCCCCAGCGCGGAAGCAGAATGCATGTGCCCGATCATCGGTTTCAGGGAACTGATACGGCATTGCCCGTTTTCCAGTCGCAAACCATGAGTCGCCGCAAGCTGTTTCAAGGCCCTGTTGCAGGCGTCCCATTCCGCGATATCCGTAACTTGGTTTCCCATACCCTGCGCCTCGATATAAGTAATGTCTCGAGGATCCACGTCGGCCGATTCGTAGCACTCGCGAATCAGCTCGGCGTGCCTGGCCGCATTTGGCGATGCCATCGACAGACCGCCCTGGCCGTTGAAATTGACGGCCGTGTTTCTGATCAGGGCGTAAATCGCATCTTCGGCGGCTTGTGCGGCCGCCAGCGGCTTGATTAGGATGATGCCAACCCCCTCCGACCGTACGTACCCCGCTGCTCCTTCTCCGAAAGACTTCACGGTGGGGCTGGCACTCAATTGTCCCAGTCGAGACAAGCTGATGTGCAGATCGGGCCGCAAGATCAGGTTCGCTGCCCCGACCAGGGCTTGGTCGACTTCACCGCTCCGCACCGCCTGGACTGCCCGGTGGATTGCAACTGCGGCTCCAGAGCACATCGTGTTCACCACTTCGCTCGGGCCCTGAAAATCGAAGTAATATGAGATGCAGTTCGCCACCATGCCAGCCGAGTGGCTGAAAGGTTCGGGTATCTCTATTCCAGCCTCTTGCAGTTTCTGGAGGTACTCGTCGTCTTCCGCCGCTATAAAGACTGCCGTGCGGGTCCCCTTCATGCTTCTCGGAGCGTAGCCCGCGTCTTCGATCGCGTTGTAGGCAGACATCAGCAACAGGCGCTGACGGGGATCCATGTAGACCGCTTCGCCCTCCGAAATCCCAAACAGATTTGGATCAAACTCCTCAATTTCGGGGATGAAGCCGCCCCACCACGTGTGCCCTTTTGTGGGTTGATCTGCAGAACCACGATGCGTGGCTCGCCAATCGAACCTCTGACTGGGAATTTCACGAATGCAGGGCTGATCCCGATCTAACGCACGCCAAAATTCCGCCACACACGTGAACTCCGGAAGGTATCCCGCCAACCCCACAATGGCGATAGGCGCCCGGCTGTTTTCGGCTCTTGCCCGTGGTCGGGGACGGGGCGGGTCCACACAATTTTGAGTCGCTCCCCGGTGGGCCTGGATTAGGCTCAGTATCCGTTGTACTTTCTCGTCCATAGGGCCCCACTTCGAAGAAAATAAGGATTGCCGTTAGTTCACAGTTTTATCGACTTCGGTGGAGCACAATTGCTAGGCCGCTCCCTAGTCAAAGTGTTAACGATAGGCGGAGATCAACTCTTCCAGATATGGCAATGACTCTTTTACCACCTCGTAATCCACACCAAAGTCGACAAGGAAGGCGATATCGTTCACTCCGGCCTCTACCGCCCTGTCGACCATCCTCTTACCGTCATACACCGTTCCGAATATCGCGCCGGTCGAAAAGTATCGCTGGTAGGCGTAGTCGAGGATCTTCTCTTTTTCAACGTGCCCGATTTCGCGCGTATCCAATTTGTCGGCCGAACCTAACCCGGCTGCTACGTGCCCTTCCACCGAACTCCGGATGTATTCGCGGAAAGGCAAGTCAACTGCTTTTCGTACCGTTTCCATATCCCGATGCAGAAAAGTATGTAACATCAATGACACGGTACCGGTGTTCGGATCGAAACCCGCGCGCTTTCTCGCATTCCTGTAGATCGCTATCTTGCGACCCAACGCCGGCAGATCGATACCGTACAACATAGTGAAGACATTGAATCCTTGCTCGCCGGCATGCGCGAACGCCGCC
>Ga0181525_10001680_pt1 | contig 18737 bp, 19 predicted proteins | sample PEATcosm2014_Bin_48_FD_121100 | JGI IMG/M metagenome (GOLD analysis project Ga0181525, IMG submission 121100) | Peatland microbial communities from MTU Mesocosm Facility, Houghton, MI, USA - PEATcosm2014_Bin06_10_metaG | ecosystem: Environmental > Terrestrial > Soil > Wetlands > Peat | place...
ACCGAGAAGCTGCTCAACATGGGCGCCAAGCTGCACGAGCGTATCGTCGGTCAAGAGGAAGCCATCAACGTGATTACGCGAGCGATCCGTCGTTCGCGAGCGGGCTTAAAGAATCCGAATCGGCCCATCGGCTCGTTCCTGTTTCTAGGCCCGACGGGCGTGGGCAAGACCGAGGTAGCGCGCAGCGTTGCGGAATTCATGTTCGACGACGAAGAGTCGATGATTCGGATCGACATGTCGGAATACATGGAGAAATACTCGGTGTCGCGTCTGGTCGGTGCCCCTCCGGGCTACGTCGGCTACGAAGAAGGCGGCCAGCTGACCGAAGCCGTGCGCCGTCGTCCATATTCCGTGGTGCTGCTCGACGAGATTGAGAAGGCGCACCCCGACGTCTTCAATCTGCTCTTGCAAGTGCTCGACGACGGACGCCTGACCGACTCGCAAGGGCGGCAGGTCGACTTTAAAAACTGCGTGATCGTGATGACCTCGAACGTCGGAGCGACCGGCATGCAGACGACGACCGACATCGGCTTCCGCCCGCAAAAAGGCACCGAGGAAGACGAAGCTAAGGGCTACGAACGGATGAAGACCAAAGTGCTCGAGGAAATCAAGCACACGTTCCGGCCCGAATTCCTCAACCGCGTCGACGAGGTGGTGGTTTTCCACCAGCTGACGCGTCCGGAGATCGAGCAAATCGTCGGTCTCGAGCTCGAGAAGGTGCTCCGCGAAGTGCGCGCGCAAGAAATGGAACTCAAAGTAACCGACGCGGCCAAGGCGTTGCTTGCGAAAAAGGGGTGGGATCCGCAGTTCGGCGCGCGTCCGCTGCGACGCGCCATTCAGCGCAGCGTCGAGGACGAGCTGGCCGAGGAGATGCTCAAGGGCAACTTCAATTCCGGCGATCACATCCTCGCCGACATCGATCCCGACGATGCCGAGAAACTGAAGTTCTCCAAGATCCCATCGTTCGATCCGCCCGCGCCCCCGGCCGAGCCCGTAGTCGCGCCCTAGTCGGATATGGCGGAAGGCGGCACGGGTCTAACTTTCGGAAAGTTCGACCCGCCGCATCGAGGTCACGCGTTGCTGGTCGACGTTGCGCTCGCGCACGTCGACCAACTGATCGTTCTCGTCTACGATTATCAGGCGCAGAGCATTCCAGCGCAGCTTCGGGCCGCGTGGATGCGCGAAATTCATCCAGCCGCCGACGTTCGCGTGATTCCGGACGAGCCCAGACTCGATCCGCAGAATACGTACGCACAGGCCGCGCACGTGCGGGCGTTCCTGGAGGACCAGCCCGTCTCCGTGCTGTTTACGTCCGAAGCTTACGGTGAGCGATTCGCGCAGTTGCTCGGTGCTCGCCACGTCTCGATCGACAAGGATCGCGTGCTCGTGCCGTGCACCGGTACGATGATGCGCCGTTCTCCGGTCGACTATCTCGATTGGATGGAACCATGCGTCCGCGCGCATTACGTCAAGCGGTTCGCGATCGTCGGTCCGGAGTCGACGGGAAAAACCGATCTGTGCGTATTTCTTGCGGAGCGATTCGCAACGCTGTGGGTACCGGAGTACGGTCGGGAATACGCCCGGATTAAGAAAGACACAGGCCATGCGGGTCAGTGGACGACCGACGAATTCTACCACATTGCGCGAGAGCAGGAACGCCGCGAGAACGAATTCGCGCGGCGCGCGAACCGCGTGCTGTTTTGCGATACGGACGTGTTTTCCGCGCGTATCTGGCACGAACGCTACGTTGGCAGCGGTGTCGACGTATGGCCGGTCGCGCCCCCGCCGGTGCTCTATCTCATCCCGTATCCGGACGTGCCGTTTGTGGCCGACGACATTCGCGACAGCGAGCATCTCCGGTATTGGATGTACGAGCGCTTTGTGGATTCGTTCGAGCGTCTGGGCTATCGTTATGAAGTCTTAAGGGGCACGAATGAGGAGCGCCGGGAGCAGGCCGTGGCGGCTGTCGAGCGCGAATGCGCCTTCTCTACGACGCCGTAATCCGATAGGAGACGCCGCGATGCAGCTTGGGATGATTGGCCTTGGCCGAATGGGCGCGAATATGGTGCGCCGGCTCATGCGCGGCGGTCACACCGCCGTGGTCTACGATCGAAGCGCCGAGGCCGTCAAGGGTCTTGCCGGCGAAGGCGCCACCGGCGCGTCGTCGCTCGCGGATTTCGTCGCGAAACTCTCCAAGCCGCGTGCCGTGTGGCTCATGGTTCCGGCGGGCGTCGTCGATGCGAGCATTTCCGAGATCGTGCCCCTGCTCGAATCCGGCGACATTTTGATCGACGGCGGCAACTCGTATTACATCGACGATATTCGCCGCGCTAAGGAGCTTGCGCCCAAGGGCATCCATTACATGGATGTCGGAACCTCCGGCGGCGTTTTTGGGCTCGAACGCGGCTACTGCATGATGATCGGCGGCCCCGACGCCGCAGTTAAAACGATGGATCCGATTTTTCGGACGCTGGCACCGGGCGTCGGCGATGCGCCGCGCACGCCGGGACGGCCCGCGAACGACGGTACGGCGGAAGACGGATATCTCCACTGCGGACCGAGCGGCGCCGGGCACTTCGTGAAGATGGTGCACAACGGCATCGAGTACGGCATCATGGCCGCGTATGCCGAAGGTTTCGGCGTGCTGCGCAATGCGAACATCGGCAAGCGTAGCCACGACGTCGACGCCGAAACGACGCCCCTGCGCGATCCCGAACACTATCAGTACGACTTGAACCTCCGCGATATTTCCGAAGTATGGCGCCGCGGCAGCGTCGTTGCGTCGTGGCTGCTCGATCTCACCGCCGCTTCGTTCGTCAGCGATCCCGACCTCAAGCAGTTTTCGGGGCGCGTATCCGACTCGGGCGAAGGACGCTGGACGATCAAGGCCGGCATCGACGAAGGCGTACCGACGCCGGTTCTCACCACGTCGCTCTACGAGCGCTTCAGTTCACGCGGCGAAGCGGATTTCCAAAACAAGATTCTCTCGGCGATGCGCTTCCAGTTTGGCGGCCATCTCGAGAAAAAGGAATAGATCAGAGCCTCGCGAGCTCGACCCCTTCGAACGATTCGAGCGACGGATGTTTGCTCGAGGGTTTCGTGCCGTCTTGCGGGCGCGCAAGCTGTACCGTTTGCAGGCCCGCCGCGCGGGCCGCGTCGAGCTCCGCTTCGACATCGGAGAAAAAGATCGTCTCCGCCGGCGCGACGTTGAGGTCGTTCGTGATGCGTTCGTACGAGCGCGGCTCCCGTTTTCCGCCGGCCGTTGTATCGAAGAAGCCGCTAAAGAGTGGAATCAAATCTCCGGCCACACTGTGGCCGAACAGCAACTTCTGCGCTGCGACCGAACCCGACGAATAAACGTACAGTCGTATGCCCGCGCCCTCGAAGCGGCGCAGGGCATCGATCGCGTCGGGATAGAGATGGCCGCGAATGCCGCTGGATCGAAAGCCCTGGACCCAGATCAGCCCCTGCAACTCCTTGAGCGGGGTGATCTTGACGTCTTCGTCCGACCAGCGATGGAATGCCGCCAGAATGGCGGAGGTGTCACGCGGGTCTACGCCGGCTTCGCTCGCGGCGGCGTCGAGGATCGCGCGCACGGCAGGCTCGTTGGCATGCTGCGTGACGAACGCGTCCATCCGTTCGCTCGCGTACGGGAAGAGCACGTCGCGTACGAACGCGATCGATCCGAGCGTGCCCTCGATATCGATGAGCGCAACGGCGGCGCGGAATTCCACTCAGTCGAGTTTCGGATAACCGGCGGCGATCGTGTCGCCCGTGAAATTGGCGACCCAGCCTTCGGGATTCATAAAGAGCCGGATCGCCGTGAATTCCGGGTCGGCTCCCATATCGAACCAATGCTTCGTACCCGCCGGCACGCTGATGAGGTCGCCCTTCACGCATACCGTTTGGTACACCCGATCGCCCACGTGCAAATAGAACGCGCCGCGGCCCTCGACGAAGAAACGCACCTCGTCTTCCGAGTGCTGGTGTTCGTCGAGAAATTTCTTACGCATGGGCTCGGTGTTCGGCGTTCCGCGTTCGACGCGCACGACGTCGACCGATTGGTATCCGCATTCGGAAATGAGCGCGTCGATCGACGACCGGTACGCCGCGATGACCGCCTCTTGATCGGCTCCGGGCGCGAGGTGGGCGCCCGCCGACCAGCGCTCGAACCGTACGCCGATATCGCGAAGCTCCGCCGCGATGCGATTGCCGTCGCTCGTCTCGAGCGCAAGCGCGCTTGGATCGGTGTCGCTATAGATGCGCAGGGTCGTCGTCGCCGTTGCGGTCATGGACGTAGTCTCCGTTCTTCGAGGCTGCACGCGAGCAAAAATTCTATTCCTTCGAGATGGCGGCGCGCGTCGACCATCGTCGCACCCCACACGTATAACCCGTGCCCCGCCAAAAGGTATCCGGGAACGGCAGGATCGGGCTCGAGCGCAGCCTCGGCACGCTCGGCAAGAGCCGTTGTGTCCTGATCGTTCGCGAAGATCGGCAGCCGGATGGTCGACTCGTGCGTGGTGAAGCCCGTCAGCGCCTTGTGCATCTCGAAGCCGTCGAGTTGGACGTAGCCTTGAGCCTCGTCGGCCCGCGAAAGCACGGTCGCGGCAACCGAGTGGACGTGAACGACCGCGCCGACGCGATAGTCCCGGCGATAGCGTGCGACGTGGAGCGGCGTTTCAGCCGAGACGCCCGAAGGCAGCGGCGACTCGAGATCGACGGCTATGAGGCCCGCCGCGTCGATCGCCCCTTTGTCGATGCCCGAGCGCGTGATGGCGATCGTGCGCTCGTCGATGCGGCGAGAAAAGTTTCCGCTGGTTGCCGGCACCCAGCGGCGCTCGGCCGCGTAGCGTCCGATCGACGCGAGCTCGCGCACGATCCCTTCCGGTATCTTGGTCTGTAACACGGTGCCCCGATTCTACCACGGACGGATTGCTTCATCCGGCCGCCAAAGATTGCGCCGTGCCTAGCCCGCCGCCCTCGCCTCCGGTCCTCGTAACGCCGTCGCCCGGCGCGCTCGTCCCGCTGCCCTCAACGGTGGCGCTGCATCCGGGGGCGACGGCGACCGTTGCCGTCAGCGGCGCGAACGGCGCCGTGACGGTAACCGTGCAACAGGGACTGGTCACCGCGACCGTAACTGCGCCCTCGAATTCCATCACCGTCAACGCAACGCAGCGGACGGGTTCCGACGTGCTGCACGTGACCGACGCTGCGGGTGATGCGGTCGACGTGCCGGTTCGCGTGGCGCAGGACGCCGGCACGATTCCCGCGGCGCTGACGCTAAAGGTCACCGGTTCGGCGATCGATCCGCGGTGGCTTGCGTCGCAAATCGTGTCGTTCGTCACGCGCAACCTTACGCTGCAGCCCGGTGCGCAAGCGAGCATCGCGCCGATCGTCGCGCCCTCGATACCGCCCTCCGGCGGGACGATCGCAATGAACGTCCCGGTCGCCATTGCCGGCGGATCGGACTATTTCGACGTCGGCGGTTCTGCGAGCGTCGAGGTACGGAACGTCGCCGTCGATCCGTTGTCTGCGCCCACGCTCTATTACGACGACGATCCCGAACGCGTCGTTGCAAGCGGTACGATCTACCGCGCGTCGGTTGCTGCCGACAGTGCGGCTCGTCTCTACTACTATCACGATGGTGGCGTCGATCGGCTGGATTTGGCCGTCGTGCTGACCGCGCAAGCGCCGGCGTCGGTGCAAGTGATCGACGCGAGCGCCGGACCGAATCTCGACGTCATGAGCGTCGGCATATCGGTGACGCGGAGTTTCTTGCTGATGAATCCGCGCGGGGAGGGAATCGTCGTCGATCTCGACGCCGGATCGCCGTACGTGCTGCACGATTTTGCGCTATCGTCCAAAGCCGGCGTCGCGGGCAGCGTTGGGCTGCAAGTGCTTTCGGGAGGCCCGGTGACGGTAACGGTTCTTTCCGTTGCACCGGGGGTGGACCCATTGACCATGCTGAACGCGCCGCCCGTAGCGGGCGACGGCCACCATCGCACGGGTGCGTTCGCGATTCAGAACTTTGGAACGCAATCGCTTGCCTATGTCGCCGGCGGCGCCGACGTGAAGTCGGTCTTTGGAGATCGCGACGTTACGCCGCCAAACGTCGATCCCAATGCAGCCGGTCACGACTATGGCGATTACGGCGTGCTCCAGACGTTTCTCTTCTCGCTCGTAAACCCGACGAGCACGCCGGTTACGGCCTACCTGTACGAAAGGCCACTGGGTGGAATCGTTCGCTCGAGTTTCTTAGTCGATGGGAACCTCGAAGACGTCGGCTGCGTTCGCGTGCCGGTGCCTTATCAGATCGCGGCCTTCACCTTGGCGCCCGGAGGCCGCTACCAGAGCACCGTGACCACAATGACCGACGGCGGCTCAAACTACCCAGTCGAAATCGGCATGACATCGACTCCGCCGCTTCCCACGGCCCCGCCGATCTCGAGTCCGCAGGGGTGTTTCCCCAAAAGCTAGCCTCGGCGGGCCATCTGATGAAAATTTGAACACCCGGCCGTCTAGGTGGCACAGACTTCCGCGCCATTTTAGGATAGTCTAGTGAGGAAGTGGAACGGACAAACGAACCCAAGATCGTGCTCCTGGTGCGCCTTCTCAACGCGATCGACGAGGCCCGGCACTCGTTTGAGAGCCTGAAGGACCGGATCGCCGAAGGCACCCGCCGTCCGAGCACGCGCAGCCTCCGCCGTTATCTCGCGGTGCTCTCCGATGCCGGCTTTCCCTGGTACTTCGATCGCGCCACCAACACCTATCGCTTTGCCGGCGGCTACAGCCTCAAGCGTCTCGATCTTTCGGGCGGCGAGCTGTTCGGTCTCGTCGCGCTCCGCTCGTTCGGGGCGTCGCTGGGCGGCGCGATCGGACAATCGATCGACGAGATCACGGAGAAGCTTCTCGGCTCGAGTTCGAATTCGGCAAAAGCCAAAGCGGAATCGGGGTCGCCCGTCGCGTTCAGGCTTTCGGAGATTCGCTTGGATGCCGGCGGCGAGCGCGCCTTCGGCATTTTGACCGCAGCGGAACGGGCGTCGCGCAGCGTCGAGTTCGTCTACCACGACAAGGAAGGCAAGAGCACCACGCGCGTAGTCGATCCGTACGGGTTTATCGTGAGCGGCGGTCGCATCTACTGCGTCGCCTACGACCAAGGGCGTCGCGACAAGCGTGTTTTTGCCGTCGACAACGTCACCGAGGCGCGCGCGCTCGTTTCGACGTTCGTAAAGCCTACGGATTTTGACGTGGAGGCATACGCGGCGGCGTCCATAAGCGGCGTCATGCACGGCGGGGATTTGAGCTCCGTGCGCGTGCGTTTTGCGCCGCGCGTTGCAAAGGCCGCGATTGCCGCGCGCGTCGTCGCCGAACGCCAGATTTCACGCCAGAGCGACGGAGCGGTCGAGATCGACTATCGCGTGGCCGACGTTGACGAACTCGTGCGTTGGGTACTCGGGTGGGGATCGCAGGCCGAGATCGTCGATCCGCGCCCGGCGCGCGACCGCATCGCACAGCTCGCCAACGATATTACGGTCAAGTACGCCTAACAGAAAGCCGCCGATGCAGAATCGGCGGCTTTCGACGTATTCGCTCACCAGACTTCGCCTATATGACTCCCGGGTGGGAGAGCCTTACTGACGTCGAATGGCGGTTCGATCAGCGCGGCGGATTGCTACCAGCGCAGCGATCACGTGCTTGCATCCGATCGCGACCGATACGTGCGTCGCACTTCGATAAATTCGAAGTGAAGGCATCGTAGCACTCGGCATTTCGCGCATCAAGTATGCGGTCGGGCCAATGCACATGCTATCCACAAGTTTTTTTCAGTTACTCACCGCCAGGCCCCAATTTGCCGAGGCCGGAAGAATCGACGGACATGCCACTTATCGAATTGGACGGGCGCCATCTCTCGCTCGAATCGGTCGAGGCCATCGCCGAGGGTGCGCCGGTCGGCGTCGCCGAGGCGGCACGCGAGCGCGTGGTTCGAGCGCGGGCGTTTGTTGACGAGCGCTTTGCGGACGGGCACGCAATTTATGGGGTAACGACCGGTTTTGGGCGGCTCGCCAACGTGACCGTCGATCCCAAGGACGCGGCGGCGTTGCAACTCAATCTCGTACGCAGCCACGCCGCCGGAATGGGCGCGCCGCTCGACCTGCCTTTCGTGCGGGCGGCGGGTGCGCTGCGCGTGAATTCGCTCGCCGCCGGCCACTCGGGCGTGAAACTCGAGACGCTCGAGCTGATGACGGAATTGCTCAACCGGGGCGTGACGCCGGTCGTACCGTGCCAGGGTTCGGTGGGTGCAAGCGGCGATCTCGCTCCGCTCGCGCACATGTCGCTTACACTGATCGGCGAAGGCGAAGCATTCTACCGTGGCGAGCGCCTGGGAAGCGACGTCGCGTTGCAGCGCGCGGGCCTCACACCGGTGACGCTCGGACCGAAAGAGGGGCTCGCACTCATCAACGGCACGCAGGTCATGACCGGCATCGCTGCGCTTGGAGTGTTGCGCGCGGAGCGGCTCGCTGCGGCGGCCGACATCATCTCGGCGATGTCGTTGGAGGCGTTCCTCGGAACCGATCGAGTTTTCGATAAGCGATTGAACGATTTGCGGCCGCATCCCGGTCAGTCGCGCGTGGCGGACAACTTGCGCGCGCTGCTGGCAGATTCCGAGATCATGCTTTCCCATCGCGAGTGCGGCCGCGTTCAAGATCCCTATTCGTTCCGGTGCATTCCGGTCGTACACGGCGCGGTTCGCGATTCGATCGCGCATGCGCGCCGCGTTACCGAGATCGAAGCAAATTCCGTGACGGATAATCCGCTCGTATTCCCCGAGGACGGCGAGTTTCTCTCCGGAGGGAATTTTCATGGCGAGCCCATCGCGCTCGCCATCGATTTTTTGAAGATCGCGGCGAGCGAGCTCGCGTCGATCGGCGAGCGCCGGCTCTATCTCTTGCTGAACGCGGAGGAGCGGGGGTTGCCGTTATTCTTAACCGGCCGCTCGGGCCTGCAATCCGGCTTGATGATCGTGCAGTACGCGGCGGCGGCGGTCGTAAACGACAACAAAGGTCTTGCGTGGCCGTCCAGCGTCGACTCGATTCCAACCTCGGCCGGTCAGGAAGATCACGTCAGCATGGGTATGACGTCGGCGAACAATCTGGTTCGCGTGCTCGACAACGTCGAAGGCGCCCTTGCGTGCGAACTTTTTGGCGCTCTTATCGCCACCGATTTTCGGCGTCCGCTGCGATCGGGCAAGGGGACGCAGGCAGCGTGGGAAGCCACCCGGGCGCGCATCGCTCCGTGGACGGAAGATCGTATCCCCGCGCCCGACATCGCTGCGGCGCGCGAACTCATCCGCAGCGGCGAGCTGATCCGAGCCGCGGAAGATGCGTGCGGGCGGGCGCTGGTGTGAGTACGGAGTTTTCGGGATTCTCGCCACAGGCGCTGCGTTTTCTCCGGGACCTCAAGAAGAATAACGAGCGCGAGTGGTTTCAGGCGCATAAGGACATCTACGAGCGGGAGTTGCTGGCTCCGCTCCAGTCGCTCGTCGGTGACGTGACGGTCGCGATGCGCAAAGCCAGGATCCCGATCGCCGCCGATCCGCGACGCGCGAGCTTTCGTATCTATCGCGACGTGCGGTTCTCGCACGATAAGAGTCCGTACAAGACAAACCTCGGCGCCTACCTTCCGCGCAACGGCGTGCGCGATTCCCCCGGCGGCCTCTACATTCACATCGAACCGAAGGCGTGCTTTCTAGCGGTCGCGTTTTATCAGCTCGACAAGCCGCTGCTGCAAATCTGGCGCGCCGCGATGGCGAAGGACCCCACGCGTTTCGAGCGCGTCGTGCGCGCGCTGGAACGCAACGGCACCCGGATTTCGGAACCGGACGATGCGCTCAAGCGCATGCCGCGCGGCTTCGAAGGTCATGGCGAGAGTGCGATTGCTCGTTACTTTCGGCTCCACTCTTTCATCGTGAGCGAGAACCTCTCCGACGCCGACGTTTCGGATGCCGGCCTTATCGAACGGAGCGTGCGGCTGGCGAAAAACGCCAAACCGCTGCTCGACTACGGCTGGAGCATCCTGCCTTAAAAGTGATCCGCTAGAATCTCGAAGAGTTCGCGGCGCGCTCGGTCCAGCACTTCGACGGCCTTGCGATAAAGCTCGATGTTGCCGGATTTCGCGATCTGTTTGGCGGCCTCTTTGATACCGTGAACCTGACGCATCGCGTCGGCGAGGGTTGCGTAGAAGGCGGGATCGGAAAATGGCGCGCCCGCTTCATCGGGCTCGCGTTGACCGAGGAACTCGCGTCCTTTATCGGTGATTTCGTACGTGCGCTTGCCGTCGCGCTCGGCTCCGCGAATGTAATCGGCGTCCTCGAGCATTTGCAGGGCGGGATAGATCGAACCCGGACTGGGTCGCAAGCCGCGCGTTCGCTCGATCTCGAGCATGATGTCGTAGCCGTGACGGGGACCCTGGGCAAGCACTTCGAGAATCTCGTACTTCATCTCGCCGCGTCCGCGTCCGCCGCCACCGCGACGGCCGCGACCGTGCCCGAAGTGGCCTTCAAATCCTCCGGGACCTCCGAAGCCGTGGCGTCCGCCTCTAAAGTGAAACATCGTTGGTACTCCTTGAGCGCATTGGTTGAATATCGGTCGAGGTTGGCGGGCGTTGCGTCGGATACGAGTACGCAACTTCTTCGAGTTCCCGGCGTACGCGTTCCAGGATGCCAATGATCGCGCGTAAGGCAAAGGCTATTGATATAAATACTGATTGACGATCGCGGCGGCGCCAGAAATGGCGCGCGTCGTGTCCGCGGTAGCGTCCGTGTAAACGGCACATGGTTAGGCAGTCTCCATCTTTTCAATTGATTCCGCGTACCAGGCGAGGAGCGTTGACCCGCTCTCGGTGAGGGCGTAGCTCACGCTTCCGCCGATATTGCGGGGGGTGACGTAGCCGCAGGTGCGCAGGATGCGCAAGTGATGGTCGGCGACGTTGCGGCTGCAGGGGATCCCAAGGCGGTCCTGGACCGCGCGGGCGACCTCGTTATCGGTCGCAGGGGCCTCCCAGAGCGTCGCGAGCACTTCGTAAACCATACAGGTCCTTTCGTCAGGTCTTGGCATATCGCCGTGCTATCACGATACTATTCGATATATCGAATAAAATCAAGAGGCTGGCTTGCTAAAAGGCCGGAACTCACCTCGGGCTATGTCGAGTACGATCTCCGGTCCCCGTACGGTCCGCGCTGCGCGCGGCACCTCGCTCACCTGCCAGGGCTGGCCGCAAGAAGCGGCGCTGCGCATGCTCTGCAACAACCTCGATCCCGACGTTGCGGAGCGCCCCGACGATCTCGTCGTCTACGGGGGTAACGGACGCGCCGCGCGTTCGTGGCCGGCCTTCGACGCACTCGTACGAACGCTGCAACGCTTGAAGAACGACGAAACGATGATCGTGCAGAGCGGCAAGCCCGTCGCCGTCTGGAAGACGCATGCGCGCGCACCGCGCGTGCTGATCGCCAACTCGAATCTCGTTCCGAAGTGGGCCGACTGGAAAGTCTTCCGCGAACTGGAAGCGCAAGGTCTTACGATGTACGGCCAGATGACGGCGGGATCGTGGATCTACATCGGAACGCAGGGCATCGTGCAAGGAACGTACGAGACCTTTGCGGAGCTTGCGCGCCAGCATTTTGGCGGCACGATGAAAGGGCGCATTTGTCTGACTGCCGGCGTCGGTGGTATGGGCGGCGCCCAACCGCTCGCCATTACGATGAACGAAGGCGTCGCGCTCGTGGTCGACGTCGACCGCACGCGTCTCGAGCGTCGCCGCGAACTGCGGTACCTGGACAAAGTGGTCGACTCACGCGCGGAAGCGCTACGCGAGGTCGAAGCCGCACGTTCGGCCGGCACCGCCATTTCGATCGGATACCAAGGAAATGCGGCCACCGAATTTTGGGATCTCTTTACGCAAGGTTTCCGCCCGGATGCCGTGACCGATCAAACGTCCGCGCACGATTTGATCAATGGGTACGTTCCCGAGGGGGTGACGCTCGAAGAAGCCGCAGCGCTTCGCACGGCGTCGCCCGAAGAATACGAGCGTCGCGCGCTGGAAAGCTGCGGCAAACACGTTGAGGCGATGGTGAAATTCCTCGATGCGGGGTCGATCGTCTTCGACTACGGGAATAACCTTCGGGCACAAGCGCAACGCGCCGGCTACGCGCGTGCCTTCGCCTTCCCCGGCTTCGTACCGGCGTTCATTCGTCCGCTGTTCTGCAAGGGTTCGGGTCCGTTCCGTTTCGCGGCGCTCTCGGGCGAACCCAAAGATATCGCGCGCCTCGATCGGGAGTTGCTCGCGCTGTTTCCCGAGGATGCCGGTCTGCAGCGTTGGATCAAACTCGCGCAGGAACGTATCTCATTTCAAGGTTTGCCGGCGCGCATATGCTGGCTCGGCTACGGCGACCGCGCAAAGGCGGGACTGCGTTTCAACGAACTCGTGCGCTCCGGCGAAGTTTCGGCTCCAATCGTCATCGGTCGCGATCATCTCGACACCGGCAGCGTCGCGTCGCCGTATCGCGAAACCGAAGCGATGAAAGATGGGAGCGACGCCATCGCCGATTGGCCGATTCTCAACGCGCTGCTCAATACCGCCGCGGGGGCGCACTGGGTGAGTTTCCATCACGGCGGCGGCGTCGGCATCGGCTACAGTTTGCACGCGGGGATGGTCGTGGTTGCCGACGGCTCGCAGGACGCGCAGGAACGGCTCGAGGCCGTTCTGACGACCGACTGCGGCATGGGCGTCGTCCGTCACGCGGACGCCGGATACGAGCTTGCGATCGAAACGGCTGACGAAAAGGGGATCGATTGGCGGCTGTAGCGGCTCCGCTTCTTATCCGCGCGAAAACGATGATCCCATGCAATCGCGGCGTCGCTCAAAACGGCGTTACCTTCGACGCGCTCGGGCGCATCGACGATGCTGCGATGATCGTCGACGGCGAACGCGTGGCGGCGATCGGCCGCCGGCGCGAAATCGAGGCTGCGTTGAAGGGGCGCGAAGTCCGCGAACTCGATATGCGCGATTGCGTCGTCGTTCCCGGCTTCGTCGACGCGCACGCCCACCCGCTTTTCGCCGGGGACCGCGAGCCCGATTTTGCGGCGCGCCAAGCCGGAAAGCGCGCGCCGCTCGGCATGCTGTACACGGTCGACCGTACGCGCGATGCGTTACTCGATCCCGATGTCTTCTACGAACGCACCGTTCGCCCGCGTTTGCACGCGCTGCTCGCGCACGGAACGACGACGCTCGAAACGAAGACCGGGTACGCCCTCCACAAACCCGGCGAGATGGCGTTGCTCGATCTCATTCACACGCACCGCGAGGATCCGGGCGTGCCGCATCTGATCGCGACGTTTCTGGGAGCGCACGCGCTCCCGCCCGAATTTACGCGCGAAGAAGCGTACGTGGACTATTTGATCGATCAGGTCGTGCCCCTCGCGCCGGCGCACGGGGCGATCTATGCGGACGCGTTTTGCGAACCGGGATTCTTCTCGCCGGCGCAAACGGCGCGTTACCTGGAAGCGTGTCGCGCGGCAGGTATGCGATTACGCGTTCACTGCGACGAGATGCAGTTCGGTCATGCGGCCGAAATGGCGGTCCGTCTCGGGGTCGATGCCGTCGACCACTGCAACTGCGTACGTCCGGACGACGTTCGCGCGATCGTCGCGGCCAACATCGTAACGGTGGCGTGTCCCGCGACGATCGCCTATCTCGATCTCAAGGCCCACGCGCCGGTTCGCGCGATTCTCGAGGGAGGCGGGCAAGTCGCGCTCGCGAGCGATTACAACCCGGGAACGTCACCCTGTTTTAACTTGCAGACCGTGGCCTACTTCGGACGTAAAATCTTCGGGCTCAGTGCGGCGGAAGCGCTGTTCGGCGTGACGCTTGCCGCGGCCGCTTCGCTCCACCTCGACGCGGGATCGCTCCATCCGGGAGGCCGCGCAGATGTTGTGGCGCTGGAGATATCCTCTCCCGACGAATTCGGCTGGCAGCACGGCGGCAATTTGGCGCGCACCGTGGTACGCGCGGGTGCGCTCGTGTGAGCGAGCTCGTCCGTTGCGCGCGCGCCCTCGTCGGCGGGGAACTGCGGCGCGACTATGCGTTTATCGTTCGTGAGGGTCGCATCGAGCGCGCGGGCGACCATGCCGACGTGGCCGCGCATGCGGTGGGGCTCGCGTCGCGTTCGTTTCCCGAAAATCGCTTGATCGTTCCCGGTTTCATCAACGGGCACAGCCACGCCTATCAAATTCTCCTGCGCGGCTGGGCGGACGACTGGACGTTTGCCAAGTGGCGCAGCGACGCACTCTACAAGGTCGTTCCGCAACTTAGCCCTGAGGACGTCTATTGGACCTTCGTCGCGGCCTTTACCGAGATGCTTGCGGCCGGCATCACGACGGTTGTCGAATTCTTTTATCTCAACGGCTTGGGAAACGAGCGCGCCGAGAGTGCGATTCACGCCGCGCGCGATACGGGCATCCGCCTGGTGTTCGCACGGACCTGGATGGATGCCGACTATGCGCCGCCGGAATTCCGCGAGTCGGTCGACGTCGCGCGCGAGCGAACCCTCGCGCTTCGTGCCGAGTATCCGTGGGCAAACGTATGCGTCGCACCGCACTCGCTGCACGCCGCGTCGCCGGACATGATTCGCGCGGCCGCGGACTTCGCCCGGACACAGGATTGTATGATGCACGTGCACGTTGCCGAGGCCGCGTACGAGGGCGAAGCGACGCTGGCAAAATTCGGCGCGACGCCGATCGCCTTGCTCGATCGTCTGGAAGCGTTGGACGAACGCACCGTCGCCATTCACGCGATCTACGTTTCCGATGAGGAGAAGGCCCTGATCGCGCGGCGTGGCGCGCGTGTAATCACCAATCCTATGACCAACCAATACCTTGGGGACGGCATTTGCGACGTCATCGGACTGCAAGCGCGCGGGGTTGCAATGGGGCTCGGAACCGACGCGGACGTCAAACCGTCGCTCGTCGATGAGATGCGCGCGGTATCGTTGCTCGCGAAGATCCGCACGCTCGATGGAAGCGCATTCGGCGCCCGCGCCGCGTTCGATTTAGGGACCGCCCAGGGAGCGCGCGCGCTTGGTATTGATGCAGGCGAGCTCACGTCGGGTTACGCCGCCGACTTCGCCGTGTTGGATGCCTCGCGTATCGACCCGTGGACTCCCGAGCTTAACGCCGTCGTCTACCGCGGAGAGGATCGTTGGATTCAGGCAACCTTTGTCGGCGGGGTGCGCGTATTTACCGGCGAACGCTCCGCGTTAGCACATCAAGCTCACTCGAAGCTAGGGGAGATTGTGAAACGTGTCTTACTATAGGCAACTTCTTATAGCCGCAACCATTCTGGCGTTGAGCGCGTGCGGCGGCGGAAACAACTCTGCCAGTACCGCAGCCTCGGCGGCGGCTTCGGCGGCTGCGGCCGCACCGTCCGCCGTTGCATCCGCGGCTGCCGGCATGGAACAAGGCGCCGGCAATGCGATGTCGAGTGCCGGAAACGCTATGGCGAGCGCCGGGAACTCGATGTCGAACGCGGCCGGCATGGCCATGCGCTCCCCCGCGCCGATTCCCGCCGATCTGAACTGCGGCGCGGTCAAGCCGGTGTGGGTGAACACGAAGACGCACGTGTACCACCTGGAAAGCGACCCGATGTACGGCAAGACGAAGGTTGGCCAGTACATGTGTCCGTCGGCCGCTAAAGCCGAAGGCGATCATCCCTCAGGCGGCGCGATGAAGCATCACCATCACCCGAGCAACGGCGGCAATTAGAGCCGCTCGCGCAGCCCAGCCATGAACGGCCCAAAACGAGCGTTGTGGCCGTCGGTGCTCGATAGACCTGTGTAGACTACGATGACGAACGAACGCCCGGCGGCGGTATGAAGAATGCCGCCGTCGTGCGTTACCTCGCTCGTGTCGCCCGTCTTATGCGCGAACGCATCGCCGTCGCGCAGCCCGAGGTTCAGCTTACCGTTCCAACGCTGGCGGGCGAGGGCGGCTCGAAGCAGATCGCTGCCGGGGATCGTGCCCAGGCCGATTGCGCGAAAGAGTGCGGCAGCGTCGGAGGCGGGATGCGCGTTCCGGTGCACGCCGTCCCATTCGGGATCGTGGATCAGCGGTTCGCTCCCCGAAAGCTTGCGATGGAAGGCGGTGCGGCGTAGTCCAAAGAGCTGTTGGGCCATGGCCGTCGCGCGTTCGCGGCCAACCAGGTCGAAGAGCATATTTGTCGCGACGTTGTCGGAGGACGCGATGGCGAGCTCGCACAGCTCATCGACGCGAGCCTCGTAGCCGGCGACCAAGGGGGACGTATCGTCATTGAGGGTGAGATTCGCGGGAGTGACCTCCAGGCGATGGTCCCGCCCGAAGGAGCCGTCTTCGACGAGGGCGAGCGTAGCGGCCACGAGCGGCGTTTTGATCATGCTCGCGGGATAGAGCTCGCGATCTGGGTTCAGGGTCCCCAGGGCCTCCCCGCTCTCTAAGTCGAGGATGACGATCGAAGCGGGTTCGAGGCCGGCGTCGAGCGCCAACCGGGCCACGTCGGGTTCCATAGATCCTCGCAAGTGGGTACTTGCACGCAGGTTCGAGGTGTGGTACGCTTTTGCGTGCAAGTACCCACTTGCACTGAAAGCCATGAGATCAATTACACTAGACTACCGTCCCGAGGCCGTGCCGGCCTTGCAGAACACCGTCCTGGCCGCCTTCGAAGACGGCGCGGAGCGGGTGGTGCTCAGCCTGGATGCGATGCCGCATCTGGACGCCGAAGGCGTTCGGGGGCTGATCACGTTATTGCGCCGCTCCCGCGAGGTCGGCGGCGAGGTCGCACTGCAGACGAGCCGCGCCGATATTGCGCGCTCCCTGTCGGTGATGGCGCTCGATCGTCTCTTCCCATTGGTGGATGCGGCATGATGCGCGCAATTTACTACTTGCTCGTGCTGTGCGGTCTGCTGGCGCTGGCCTTTTCGTTTGCGTCGGCTCAGACCGCCGCGCCCGCCGCAACGGGGGGCGCCGTTCCGGCGAGCGCGCAAGAAGTGCTCGATAAGATGATGGCGCGCAACGCGGGCCTCAATTCCTATACGGCGCGCGTGCACGTGGATCTGCGGATGAAGTCGTTCCCCTATCTAGCGCCGAAGCTGGACGGGACGTCGTACTACAAGCGTCCGGATAAATCGGAAGTCGTTTTCGACAGCGTTCCGAGCTACGCCAAGGGCTTCCAAAAGCTATTCAACGACGTCGCCGATCCCATGGGATGGGAGGCGGACCAGAACGTCGCTTTGCAAGGGATGGGTTCGCTCAACGGGCGGCCGATGATCCTCCTGATCCTCACCAAGAAGATCCATAGCGATATCCTCGACCACACCACCGTCTACGTCGATCCGGCGAACTACGAATTGATGCAGATGGAGTGGCACTACACGAACGGCGGCGTCATCGTCATGAAGCAGTTCTATCGCGTTGAAGACGGGTTCAGCGTCGTCGCACAGCAGCACGTCGATATCGACTACCGCGTGCGCGCGGTGGGCGATTCACAATACGCCCCGTACCGCACCAACGTTCCGGTGGACGATTCGGTGTTCAAGCCATGATTCACGAGCACAAACCCGCCGAACTCGGGAAGGCCGCTCCGGAGGAAACCCGCGAGCGCATCATCGCTGCCGCCCGCGACATCATGGCCCGCAAGGGCAAGCGCGGCGCGACGACCCGCGAAATCGCGGACATTGCGGGCGTGAACGAAGCGACGCTCTTCCGTCATTTTGGCAATAAGGAATCGCTCATCTTGGCGGTCGCGAAGGCCTCGTGCGGAGACGAGCTCTTGCGGGAGCGCATCGCCCCGCTGCAGGGTCCGGTCGAGGAAGATCTCTACGCGATCGGCCAGGCCATCACCGAGCACCTCGAGGGCCGGATCGACATGATTCGCTGGTCGCTCGTCGAGGCAGACTATGAGAAGAACGTCTTCGCCGAAGAGACCTGGCGCCCGCAGCTTGCCGTCCGGTCGGTCATCGAGGAGTTCATGGCCTCCCGAATCGCCTCGGGCGACCTGCGGGGCAACCCAAGCGACCTTGCGTCGGTCTTTACCGGCATGATCTTCGCCCGCACGATCGCGCGGGAAAAATACCCGGACTCGCGCCTGTTCAACGACACCGAGTACGCACTGCGCACCTTCATCGATATCTTTCTCAACGGCGTTAGGAGCAAATAATGGATACCCGCGAAGCAGAACAGCAGAAAACGGAGCAAACAAAAATCGTCGGCCCCAACGGCCGTAGCGCCGAGACCGTGGTCGAAGAGCGCAGCGGGCCGCGCCGGCGTTACATCTTCGGCGCGATCGGCGCCGTGGTCGTCATCTTGCTCTTGATCGTGGGTGTCAAGTGGTTCTTATACGCTCGCGTGCACGAAGGCACGGACGACGCCCGCGTGGATGCCGATCCGGTGGCCGTTACGAGCAAGATCAACGAGCGTATCGACCGGATCCTCGTCGACACCAACGATGAGGTGCGGGTCGGGCAGCCGCTGATCGTGCTCGACAACTCCGTCGAAGAGGATCAAGTTCGCACCGCACAGGCGCAGTACGAACTTGCCCGTGCGAATCAGCGCACGCTCACGACGCAAGGCCAGGGCGGCGTAACGCAAGCTTCAGGTGAAACAACGAATGCCTCGGCGCAAGTTCCGGTCGCGCAGTCGGGCGTCGAGACGGCT
>Ga0181525_10001681_pt1 | contig 18734 bp, 14 predicted proteins | sample PEATcosm2014_Bin_48_FD_121100 | JGI IMG/M metagenome (GOLD analysis project Ga0181525, IMG submission 121100) | Peatland microbial communities from MTU Mesocosm Facility, Houghton, MI, USA - PEATcosm2014_Bin06_10_metaG | ecosystem: Environmental > Terrestrial > Soil > Wetlands > Peat | place...
AGACCTGCCGCGGGAACGTCATTCAGCAACGGTAGAGAAATCTTTCCATCGGGCCGCACCGGCAAAGTAGCGGTGAGATCCGGTTCTTTCCAAACCGAGACGCGGAGCGTGTCGTCGGCGCCGATGGTGTAGTCCGGCGGAGCCCCACCCCCGGCCGGCGCAGCTTCAGGTTCAGCCGTCTTGGCCAGTTCGGCGGGAGGCGCTTTGGTCTCGTCCTGCGCCCACAAGCGAACCGTCGCCACTACAAAAAGTGTCAGACAGACAAGCTTCATTACTTCCTTCATCCACTCTCCTAATCAGGCCTAGTTGGAGACTCGGCACTCCGAGCATCCCATCTGTTTGAGCTTGTACAGCAAAGCTTTGTAACTGATCTGCAGTTCCTTCGCGGCCCGGCGCCGGTTCCAGCGAGTACGCGCCAGCACCTGCAGAATCAACTCCCGTTCCGCTTCGCGAGATGCGGCACGGGCCGCCTGCTTCAACGACACCTGACCACTTTCCCCCCCCGGGTTGGGACGGCGAAGCATTGCCCGCAAGCCTCCCATGGCAACCGTTTCATCCCCCAAGGCCACGATTGCCTTGGCGGCGTTCTCCAGTTCCCGTACATTCCCTGGCCACGAGTACTCCTGGAAAAGCCGCTGGGTCTCCTGGCTTAGTAGCGGCACCGCGCGCTGAAAATCACGACCAAATTTCTCCAGGAAATGTTCCGTGAGCGCCGGAATATCTTCACGGCGCTGGCGCAGCGGGGGTAGTCGCAAGCACACTCCGCTGATCCTGTAATACAGATCCTCGCGGAGTGTTCCCGCCTTGACTTCCGCTTCCAGATCGCGGGAGCTTCCACAGATCAGCCGAGCCAGGCACTGAGCCTGTCCGCCGTTCCCATTCGCCTGGGTCAAAGCTTGCAGCAACCATGCCTGACCCACCGCGCTCAGTTCCGCCAGTTCCTCCAAAAACACCGTACCTTCGGCAAGCAGACCGTACTTATCCGCCGGGCTACCGAACTGGCTAGACTCTAACCTAGCACAAGAAACCACCCGAAATGGCTTTTCGCGGTGGCGTGAGAGGCTGTGAACTCTCCGGGCCGCCGCCTTTTTCCCGGCTCCGCGCTCGGCCAGCAGCAGAACGGGAACCTCGCTCTGCGCAACCTCCCGCATCACAGTTTCCACTCCCCGCATGTTCGGACTGACCCCCTCTACAAACTCCTGTCCTACATGCCGGAGAATTCTCGCAGCCTGCATACTTTCCACGATGTCTTCTGGCTCCCGGCCCAAGTCCGTCCCCATCTTCGCAACCCAACCCTTCTTGCGTTCCCCGCTGGTCCTCGCCTGAGCAATGCAAGTGCCAATCTTTGGATCCTGGAGCGGGTAATCACGCCCTCAGCCTAACCATTGTATTCTCTGATTGTTACAATCAAATAAAGAGATTCAGAGCCGCCAGACTTACCAACCTTGCCCTTCACGGCTTCCTAACTGAGGGAAAGTATTTGCCTAACCAGAGAAGCTAAGCTTCGTAAGCCAACCCCTCTGTTGGGGAAATGATGCCGGCCCTGGATTATGCCGAATGTCGAGTTGAGGTTGAGGTTAACCGGAAAATCTAGCCGGATTCTTAATCTTCAAACAAAACTTTTCGTTGGCGAGCCCGCCTTTGCGAAGTCCATGCTACCTTGTCGAGAAGCGCGACGCATTCGATCGCCTCGGGTTAGGCCGCGTTAGGGTAGGTCTCCAAGCCCGCGTGAACGATCGTTCACACTAGTTGATCAAAGCCCGGACGAGATATAGATACGCTGTCGCCGCTCGGAAATGGACAAGTAGGGCCCTGGAGTAGCTCGCACCATGAAACTTTCCGTAGTCATGCCCGTATACAACGAACGCAGAACCATTCGCGAGGTGATTGAAAAGGTGTTGGCGGTGCCCCTCGATATCGAGCTATTGTGCGTCGATGACGGCTCGAAGGACGGTTCCGATCAGATTCTGGCCGAGTTGGCTGCCGAAAGGACTCAAATTCGGTTCTTCCGTCAACCTCACAACATGGGCAAGGGAGCAGCGCTTCGCCGGGGCATCCAGGAAGCGAGCGGCGACTTTGTAGTCATTCAGGATGCTGACCTCGAATACGATCCTTCAGATTACGCATTACTTCTGGAGCCGCTCATTCAAGGCAAAGCCGATGTCGTATTTGGGTCAAGATTTCTGGGCGGTGCTCCTCACCGCGTTCTGTATTTCTGGCACTCCGTTGGGAACCGGATTCTGACCTTGTTTTCCAACTGCCTGACAAATATCAACCTGACTGACATGGAAACTTGTTATAAAGCCTTCCGGCGTGAAATCATCCAGTCGATTCCGATCGAGGAAGACCGCTTCGGATTTGAACCAGAGATTACGGTCAAGCTGGCCAAGCGTCGCCTGCGGATTTTCGAGGTCGGCATCGGCTATTGGGGCCGAACTTACGAAGAGGGTAAGAAGATCGGATGGAAGGATGGAGTTCGCGCCATCTGGTGTCTGGTGAAGTACTCGGTAAAAGTGCCAGTGGCTTCCGGTCAGTATGCGGCGGCCGCTCAGGAGTCGTTGCCGGGGGTAAAGGACGGGGTATCCTCTCGCACCAGCGATTAGCTCTGTGTTTCGGGCGAACGGGGTTTTCCGGCAGGAATCTCGGAGACGCCAAATTTCCGTGCCTGTCGCGTCGAGGTCTTGCTTCCCGCGGGCTTCGCGCACAATCGGCAAGCAGAATGAAGACTGATCTCCGGCACTGCGCCAGGACGTTGCCGGCGGAACAGCAGGACAGTGATGCCCTCAGGGTTGCCCATTTTTAAAGCCGTGAAGCCATGTCCCAAACACCACCCGCGTAGCCACGGGACCATCGCGCCGTTCCTGGCTATGAGGACAAAAGTATCGACCGGCATCAGCACCTGGGAATACACATCCTCCAGGTATTTCACTGCTTCTGGATCAAATCCATAGGGAACAAGAACGACCCGCCCGGGAACCGGGTATTTCGAGATCGGACTTAGCAACGGGCTGTCATGATCGATGTTGATATCCCATCGAATCTTTGCTGATTCAATCAAACCGACGCGGATCAATACGGGAGTATTTTGCGAAATTCCCGCAACTCTTACCAGGGCCGCAGCCGACCTCCAGTCTTCTCCTTGAAGAGAGGCTAACTGATTAACGGGAATTTTCCCGAAGCTGATGATTGAGACCAGTACGATTGCGGTGCCAACAATAATTCTGGCTCGAGCCGGCTCCATACTCCGCACAATCCAACCGATCAATAGGGCTAGCGCGGGGACCGCGGTAAGAAAATACCTTGGGACAAACGTTTCAAAGGGCGTAAGTCGCGCAACCAGATACAATACGAAAACCGGTATCGTTAACCCTCCCACTAGCAGCAGCCATGTAGAACGTGATAGTCCGGCGAGAGTCGCCCTGCACCCCCCAAAAACCAATACGCCGACCAGCAGTCCGAAAAGCAAACTGACGCCGAGAATCGGGTTCAGTAGGCTCGAAAAGAGCTGGATCGTTTCAGGAGTTTGCGCAAAGGAAGCTTCAGCATTGATACGCTTCGCGTGCAAAGCATTCCACAAAAGCGGTAGGATCAGGAGCAGGATAAGGATCGCCGCAATCCCCAGCCTTTGCCGCGAGACCGGCGCCTCGCGCGACCATCTCACGTAAGCGCAGTACAAGAAGAATACGAGGTACATGACTGCGAAGAGATAATGGAGGTAAGGGACGGCTGCGCTCAAAACCACGAACGCTGCCATGTTTCGCAGGCGACCCGACCGCATCCACCGGACCAGTTGTAGCATGGCTGCAACCACCAGGAGCATACCAATCGCATATGGGCGGGCGTTGGCCGCGGCTTCTTTCGCGACTACCGGAAACGACGTGTATACAAGAACCGCGAAAATGCCGGCTTCGCGGTCGAAGAGTTCCTTCCCCAACAGAAAAAGTAGCCAGGCGGTCAGAGCGGCTGCTATCACGGAAGGCAGACGGAGAGCAATCTCGCTCGCGCCGCCGACGCGCATGGCAAGGGCAGCAATCAACGAGTAGACCACTTGCTGTCCCTGGAAAAACTGGCTGCGCGTGATTGCCGCCCCAATTCCTTTGTATGCGCTCCAGTAGGTTACGGTTTCATCCAGCCACAAACTGGAACTCAGAGGCAAAATCCAGAGACGTAGCACAGCCAACGCTACCAATCCAAAAAGCAACTGGTCGTGATAGGGAGCAATGTCGGAAACACGCGCCGGTTGGGATACCAGCGCAATCGGAGAAGCGCCTTTGCCATGCCACGTCATAGGCCAACGAACAGAGCCCAGGTCAATTGCGCTTAGATTGGAACGCGATGCGGCAGTGCGCTTCCCAGCCGTTCCAACTTTTGCGCCGCGAAAGTGGCGTCCCGACGTGAGCCGTATGAGGCGTGCAGTACAGCCACTAACCAGCAAACCACAGTGAAACTGCCTCAAATGGCACAGGCTTACTTATAGCGTCCATGTCACTCTGTCTCACACGGCCTGCGTGTCCCATTATGGCACAGGACGCTGCTTTCCGAGGCCACCAGGCGATCCGAGGGCGAATCATTCCTTCCGCAGCCAGTCGGTTGCGCCTGGGAGGTTGGCCTGAAGGGTTAAGGTATGGGCATCAATTCACCGTGGCCAGCAACTGATCGACGATGCGCTGGGAGGCAGCTAGGTCCGACGTCAGATTTCGGGCTTCATCGTAGACACCCTTCGATTCCTCAAGCTGACCATTCTTCTCCATCGCCTTGGCAAGGAGCAGGCATTTGATCGCGCTTGGCTGCGCCAACATCGCCTGGGAATACCAGCGAATCGCTCCCGGAAAGTCTTTTCTGTGCTGTGCGACTAAGCCCATACCGACCTCCGCCGCTAAATTGGCGGGATTTATGCTCAAAGCAGACCGGAAATTCTCCTCCGCATGCGCGTAATCATGAAGATTGCGATAGGCCGTCCCAAGGTTCGCGTAGGCCGACTCCTTCATCTGTGGATCGTTTGTAAAATGCACTGTTTTGTTCAGGTGTTCGACAGCGGCGCCAGCATTTCCGTGCGCCCCCTCGTAGATGCCGATGTGGAGGTTCGCGATCGGATCCTCAGGGTAAATCGTGAGAGCCTGACGGAAGTGTTCCATCGCCTCATCGCTTCGTCCCTTGCGAGCTAGTTCTACGCCCAGATACGCTTGTGCCAGGGAATTGTTGACCGTAACCTCCACTGCGTGCGTCCATAAGGTCTCGCCGTCTCGCCAGTAACCGACTTGACGGCATGTAGCCACGCTCAGCAGAAGCAGCGCAGCGCCGGCTGCGAGGCGGAGCCAAGTCTCAGATATCCGGCGCGCCTCGGCCCAATCCGCAACACCCCACGTGACCATCAGGAACAAGCCGATGAATGGCAAGTAAGCGTAACGGTCAGCCATCGCAGCCCAGGCTACCTGCACGAGTCCAATCATCGGCACCAGAGTTCCGAGAAACCAAAGCCATCCGACCGCAAGATACCGGTGCTTTCGCGCCGCCAAAACTAATGCCGAGATCGCCAACAACAACACCGTAGCCAACGCGATCTGCCAGCCTGACCGACCCCCTGCGGGATAGGGGTAGAACACTGCAAGATTCGACGGCCAGATTGCCTTGCCCAAATAACGCACATATGCAACCACTGCATTTCCTACACGCAGTTTGAAAGGTAAGTCCTTCAAGCCAACAACGGTACCGCCCGCCAATTGAGCACGAAAAGTTAACACGCAACTCCCTGCGGAAAGAAGAAATAGCGGAACTTTTTCCGCGACCAGCCAGCCCAGAGCAGACCGTGCCCGCAATCCCGACCCGTGCGTGATCCGCCAGCGACCCAGAGGCCAAACATCCCAAAGCAGCAGAACAAACGGGAACGTAACGATCTGCGGCTTCGCCATTAAGCCGAGAGCGAAGGCAGCGATTACGCCGAGGTAGCGTCCAATCGATCGCTGCTTCGCGTACCTGCCGTACGCCCACAGCGCGATCATGAAGAAGAGCATGCTGAGGACGCTCTTTCGCTCCGACCCCCAGACCACCGATTCGACGTTCAGCGGATGCAATGCGAACATCGCGGCGACCGTCACGCTTCTCCAAACGCTCCCGGATGCCTCCTGCAGAAGGAGAAAAAGCACGATGGCGCTCGCGGCGTGAATGAGAACGCTCTCCACGTGCACGGCTACCGGATTCGAGCGAAATAATTGGTAGTCGAGGGCGTGTGATAGCCAGGTTATTGGATGCCAATTAGCTTGTGCGAACGTTGTAAACGCCCAACGAAGCAGATTCCAGTCGAAGGCCTGTCGGATCTCGGGCGTGCTGAAGTACAAGTCATCATCGAAATTCACAAAGGAATTCTGGACAACCGAGCAATAGACACAAAGAGTCGATAACAACAGGCTCCACCGAAGCATGGCCTGGTCTGGCGCGGTAAAGAAGCCAGCTTTTGAAACAGACTTTTCGATGAGAGATTGCTCGCCGGCGGATTTCTCGCTACGAGGTTGTTTTCCGACCTGCCGTTGTGCTGCCAAATTCACATCAGCCTCCGACTGAAAAGATACAGTTTTTGCTTCCCAAGAAACCCCTTCGAACCCTTCTCAGTTGCACCTCACCAGTTGAACAGCTGATACAGGTTGCTGTAATCGTCAGTCCATAACCGCACGGGACGTGTTATCTCCACAGGATGCGCGGCGGAGGCCAGAGCCGGCGACTGGAAAGCGGCCGGGTCGCGCGAAAGCAGTATCCAGACTGGCTGATACGCGTCTCGCGTGTCTACTTCCACGCCGGCCAAGTGGAAAGAGTTTGCCAGACTCTGCACCACCGGACGAAGATCAAGTGCGCTGCTGCTGACGTGGAACGCGACGACCGACTGAGGAGTGCGAAGTTGTCTCTGATACAACTCCATCGCCTCCAACGTGAGAAGGTGCACCGGGATCGAATCGCCGCTGAATGCGTCCACGACGAGGATATCGAACTTCTGGAGGTCGCCTCGAGAGACTTCCTCCTGCATTTTGATTCGCGCATCTCCAATCACAATATCTATGTGCGCGGGCGAGGACTTCACAAAAGTGAAGGGCGGATTCGTCCCCATCGAAAAGTCGGGAATCGAGGGATCGATTTCGTAAAAGCGGAAATAATCGCCTGCTCGCCCATAAGCCGCCAAAGTCCCGACTCCCATTCCCACGACCCCGACACGCAATTCCCCCTGTCCCGAGGGCCTGGGATAATGGTCGAGAAGCAGACCGATTCCGCTTTGTCGGGTGTAGTACGTAGTAGGATCGCTCTGCCTCGTCGGATCGGACATCTGCATGCCATGAAGGGTATGACCGTGAACCATCTCCATGCTGCCAGGCTCTCTCAGCACCGTCTTGATGCCGAAAAAGTTTCTGGTGCGCGCGACAACGGTTTCGCCTTGATCTTCCCATTCGATCAGTTCTTTGGTAAAGAACCAGGCGCCGGCCAGGAACACGACCCCGCACACCACCAGAATCGCGGTACCGTGGTGTGCTTGGTTAACCCACGAGCTGCGGTCGCGGACAAGAGCTACTGCCAACAGAACCCCACAGCCCAGGAGTGCAATCTGGAATTCCCAGAAGCGGTTGAAGATCCGCGGCGCGAGCAGAACAACCGCTGCGCTGCCTAACGCGCCGCCGAAACTTACCATCAGATAGAAGGAAGTTAGATGTCCCGTCGGCGGCTTCAGTCGGGCCAACTCGCCGTGGCAGACCATACAGACCGCCATCAATGTCGAACAGAAAATCAGTACCAGCGTGGTCAACTTGATCATCGAGTAGTTCGTGAGAGTTCGCAGCGCCAGTAACGCCAGGGCAATATACAGCGGACAAAAGATCTCGCGCCTGTGCCAGCGGGGGTGATCAAAACAGATCACGAACGACAATAGATAAAGGCTAAGCGGCACCACCCAAAGCAGCGGAACCGGCCCCACCTGCTCACTGATCAGGTTCGTCGTGGCTAGTAGCATCGTGCACGAACAGGCGGCAAGGGCCAGCCACAGAATTCTGGGTTGCGATTCAGAAGACTCTTTTACCTTCCCACGCCTCGCAGGCTTTTCTTCCAGCCTCGCCTCCAATGCCGCCGATCGCCCCATGTGTGTGAAAGCGCTTTTAGCAGCCACTAGCAGGAAAACCGCATATCCGATATCCCAGACCCAGGCCTGTTGAGAGAGCGTCAGGGTCCGCTCCACCAGAAGGGGATAGGTAAGTAATCCGAGCATCGAACCAAGATTCGATAAAGCGTACAGGCGGTAAGGAGAACCGCGATACTGGCGGCCGAGCCAGCTCTGGAGCAGGGGGCTGGTGGCTGAGAGCAGAACACATTGGATACCGACCGCCGTCACCAGCAGCAACGTAATCTGCCACACGGGATTTCCCGTACTGCGCGGCATCCAGTAACTGCTGGATCGAACCGGCGAAGGCAGCAAAGCAATCAGCAAGCCCGAGACGCCGAGGAGGCACAAATGTATGATCGCTTGCGTTCGTGGGCGGAAGACCGCGCAAATGAAAGCCGCATACCCATATCCCGCAAGCAAAAGAACCTGGAAAACCAGCAGGGATGTGCTCCAAACCGAAGGGCCTCCGCCAAAACGCGGCAGCAGGAATTTGCCCATGATGAGTTCTATTTGAAAGAGAAGAAAGGCGCCCACCAGGATTGTGACGGCATAGATGCCGGCTTGCAGACTCATCGTTGGCGCTGCGACTGGCTCCTCGACGAGAACCGGAAGCCGCTGCGGACTGTCAACGGCGCGCGGTAGTGGGTTTACGGCAGTCGCTGCATTTCGACGTCGCGTCATGCTGGGAACAGGTTCGCTGGGTGGCAGGAAAACAGAACTCGTGGCAGCTTACGCGGACGTTGTTACAGTGATGTGAAAGTGGAAGTAAGGGTCATATAAGGCATTGGGCACGCCGGTCCGGCTTGACTTCGTTCGAGCTTCCCCGCCCGGGGAAAATTTTTAACAGGCGCGTAACACTCCTGTAACAATTCCCCTTCGCCCATGCGATATCCTCCGCAGTGCTGGCGGGTGTCCGCGTTCCGCTCAAACCGAGGGAGATCAATCGAATGCATCGGATTTCAAAAGCGACTCTGGCGCTGCTCTGCCTCTGGCTTGTGGACCTCACTTTGCAGGGCTGCGGGAGCGGTGGAACGCAGCCGCTAACTCCCCTGGCTACCGCCACGGTTGGCTGCGCGGCGTCCTGCGAGAAAACCCAATTGGTGCCAATCGCTGCAATCAATGGAAACGACCCTGCGACCTATGAAATTCCCATCTCGTGCTCGTTGACAGCCGGTGCCGCGACAATGAAATTCACCACCACGGCATCAACCGCATCAACCACAAGCGCGCCATGGCTCACGGTATCGCCGGCCTCAGGGAAGCTCGCGCCCGACGGCAGTACAACCATCAATGTTCCTTCCATAAATGCAGCAGGCATATTTGACACGAAAAATATTGCCGTAGTCGCTGTCAGCGCTTCCGGATACGCAAACAATAGCCAGATGGCGGTCGAACTCGACTGCCGCTACGGGAACCCGGTAGGTTCAGCGTGCAATGTGGCTTTTACATGCGACCGAACTACTTCGCCACTTCCTTAAACGGAGCCGGGCAAAATACCGTTCTGAGGGTCAAGGCAACGCATATTACAAGCTCCCACTCGGTTGAATAGCGATACTTCGAAGACCACTGAATGATGTAGTACACACATGGGAAGCTGATCCATGTCAGAAAAAACAGCACTGCGGTCAGGCGCTGCCTGCGAAACAGAATGACAGCGCCAGCCAGCGCCAGCAGGGAAAAAACGTAGTTCAGGATGCGTTGAACAATGTTCCGGCCGGGAGGAAACCACCACGCCAGGAATCGTCGGGTCGTCAAGCGGGCAAACTGCTCGGGATTGGCTCGGACCCAGGCTTTGGCTTCGTTCAGTTTCAGTTGGTTGTAGCGGACTTCTCCAAGCCTCAGTACGCTCTGCGCCTCGCTCAGGTTCAGCGATGGATGGGGAACCGCAAAACCCAGATTGGTTTGCATGTCGAACGCCCTGCCCGGGCCATTCGAGACCCAGAACTCTAATCCGAAGTTGCTTCTTGTGAATATTAGTTTTCCCAACCGCAGTTGGTTGCGAACAGCCCACGGCACCAAAAACAGAGAAACTGTTAACAATAGCGCTGCACTCAGTTTCAAGTAGCGTGGCCGGACCTTCTGTGGCGCCGCGATCAAACCGGCCAACAGGAACGCCGCAAGAACGGGCAGGTAAGCCGGCTGCAGAAGGATGCCGAAACCCCAAACAATAAAGTATCGCCAAGGGATTCGCGCAAGCCATGATCGGTCTCTCCACAACCGCAGGGTCATCCATGTCAACAAAAGAAGGACTAGGGCCTGCCAGGGATGATCCCAGTTCCCCCGCAATTCCGTTTGCAACGCGCTCACGTAAACGGCGCTCACACCGCCGGCAACGATTCCTACGATTCGATCCAGTCCTGCCTCCAGGCAGAAAAAAGGGAGCATGGCACACCGCAGCGCCGAGGCGGCACAAGCCAGAGTGATTTTCACCGCCTCAGCAAGATTACCCGTGCCAAAGAGCGCATAAACGCCACTCAGGAAGAGCGGATAAAGCGGCATCTCATGCGCGGTTGGCCCGGTCCGGATCAGGTAAGGATTGCCGTACTCGTGGTACTTAAGAAGCGAAAGCGCGATGCGGACCATTTCATCTTGTTGGTGGTCGCGGAATAGTCCCACCCGCCAGGCAATAAACAAGCGGAAGACAAATGTGAAGACAAAGATGCCAATGGGCAGTGCGACTGCGATGCGTTTGCCATCGTTCATATTCAAAGTCTATTGCGATGTTTTTGCGGCAAAAATCACTGGAAGTTTACACGAGTCCTGGGAATGTAGAGGTGAATCGGTTGCCGTCAGCCCGTACGGCGGGCGTCACGAATGGGCGTCACCGTGAGTCGTTTGCGACCGATCGTAGGAACTCCAAACCCGCGCGCTAGCCAAGCGCTTTAAGCCGTTGGCTGGCAGAGCCAAGTTAATCATTGCTTTCGACTACTCCCCAGGGCCCCCCAGGGGCCCGGATTTGTTTGCGGGATTCTTGCCAATTCGCTTATGCTAGGCCTATCCCCCGGAAAATAGAGAGTTTTTCTGTGAGCCAAGTGTTGCATGTGGAGCAACCACCTGCGCGAGCGTCCGCTGGGAGCGCGCCATCGCTCCCGCCGTGGCAAGCCGCGCTGCTTGCCGGACTGTTGCTCTGGCTCTACATTCCTGTGCTCCGCCATCTGATGGGACAATGGTGGCACGATCCAAATTTCTCCCACGGATTTTTCGTTCCGCCGTTTTCGGCGTTCGTGATCTGGCAGGAGCGCTCCCGGCTAGCTCGCCTGCGGCTGCAGCCGTCCTGGTCGGGACTGCTGATCTTGGCCTTCGGATTGGTCGTACTCCTGGTCGGTCAATTGGGCGCGGAACTTTTCCTCTCCCGCTTTTCCTTGCTTCTGGTACTGGCTGGCATGATCGTGCTCTTTCTGGGCTGGAATTTTTTCCGGGCCCTCCTTTTTCCGTGGGCATTCCTGTTGCTCATGATCCCCATTCCGGCCATTCTCTTCAACCAAATCACGTTTCCACTGGAGTTGCTGGCCTCGAAGGTAGCTAGCACGATCTTGCCTTGGCTGGGTGTTCCGGTATTTCGTGAAGGCAATTTGATCCGTCTCCCAGCCATCACTTTGCAAGTAGCCGAGGCCTGTAGCGGCATCCGGTCGCTGATGTCCCTGACCACGCTTGCCGTCATTTACGGTTATCTGATGGAACGTAGAATTTCTGTGCGTGTTCTACTAGCTGTGGCCTCGCTTCCGATCGCAGTGGTCGCCAACAGCCTTCGCGTTATCGGCACCGGATTGCTCGTCCAATACTGGGATCCAGACAAGGCGCAAGGCTTTTTTCACGAATTCCAGGGATGGCTCATATTTGTGGCATCCTTGATTATGCTGTATCTTTTTCATCGTCTGGTTCTTGTTTTATGGCACGAGAACGGTTCGAAATCGTGAGGCAATTCAGCATTTTGCGCTTCACGCTGGCCGCCGCAATGATTGTCGTGACGGCGATCGTGCTGCAAGCACGCGGGAGCGTCGAAATCATCCGGCACGGCTCACCGTTTTCTTCTTTTCCCGCGCAACTGGGAAACTGGAGCGGTAAGGACGTTCCCCTCGATCCGGAGACTCTTGAGGTCTTGGGTCCCGGACAGTTCCTGGAGCGCTTTTATGAGAGCCGGGATGGAAACACACCTTACATCGACCTGTTCCTGGCCTACTTCCCCAGCCAACGCACCGGCGACACGATCCACTCTCCTAAGAATTGCCTCCCGGGCGCTGGTTGGACCGCCCGTCAAGCCATCCGCGTCACTCTTTCCCTTCCCGGCCACGCCCCGTTCCCGGCAAACCGCTATCTCATTGCGAAAGGCGACGAACGCCGGTTGGTGTTGTATTGGTTCTGGGCCCACGACCGTGGTCTCGCCAGCGAGTATTGGGCCAAGTATTACCTCGTAAGGGACGCAATCGTCATGAACCGCAGCGATGGGGCCTTGGTCCGCCTCGTGACCCAGATGCTTCCCGGCGAAACACCGAACGCAGCCCTAGAGCGCCTTCTTCCCTTCGCATCCGACCTGGCCCCCCTGCTTAACGACTACATCCCTCGCTGATGCAACCAACTTTCATCTTGTTCCCAGCCTGAGCTGGTGTTATTCCTAACTCTCCCTTTCCCATCGCAAATCTGACGCCGGGGCACTTGAATTGCCTGACTCAAACGCCGACCCACTGAGCCGAGTCTCCTCCATCTCCTCCGGCATATCCATCGCCGACGCTGAAGATCCCAATCGGCCGAAACGTGTTCTCGGCTTCCGTGATTTGGTTTTGTTTTACGTGGTTACAGGAATCAGCCTGCGCTGGATCGCCACGGCTGCCGCGGCTGGTCCCAGTTCCATCGTCATCTGGATCGGCGCCTGGCTGTGCTTCTACACTCCTCTCGCGCTCTCCGTGCTCGAGCTTTCCTCGCGCTATCCCAGCGAAGGCGGTCTCTATGTCTGGAGCAAGCGCGCCTTCGGAGATTTCTCCGGTTTCATGTCCGCCTGGACGTACTGGACCAGCAACCTGCCTTATTTTCCCGCTGTCCTTTACTTCGCCGCCAGCAACATTCTCTTCATGCGCCAGAATGCGTGGGCGCATCTCTCAAACAACGCTACGTTTTATATCGTCTTCTCTTTGCTCACACTGGGCGCGGCCACGCTGATGAACATCGTCGGACTCGACGTCGGTAAATGGCTGCACAACATCGGCGCCCTCGCCATGTGGATTCCAGTCGGCATCGTGATCGTGATGGGATGGATCGCCTGGCATCGTTACGGCTCGGCTACGGAATTCACGCTGCGCTCGATGACGCCGAGTACGCATTTCAACGACATCATTTTCTGGTCCGTGCTGACGTTTGCCTTCGGGGGATGCGAAACCGCTTCTTTCATGGGAGAAGAAATCAAAAATCCACGCCGGGCGATTCCTTTCGCGCTGCTCTTTGGCGGTGTAACGGTGACGCTTTGTTACGTTCTTGGAACGGCGTGCGTATTGCTGGCATTGCCCTCGTCTGAAGTCAGCAGCCTGCAGGGCTTGGTGCAGGCCATTTCGAAAACCGCCTCGCGAGTGGGTTTTCCAGGAGTGTTGCCGGTCGCCGCATTCCTCATCGCACTCAGCAACATCGGCGCTGCCGGCGCCTACCTCGCCGCCGTAGCTCGCTTGCCCTTCGTCGCCGGCATCGACCGCTTCCTGCCTCCCGCCTTCGGAGCGCTTCACCCCCGCTGGAAGACTCCGTGGGTCGCGCTACTCACCCAGTTCGTTCTTGGCGCTCTCTTCATTTTTCTGGGGCAGGCGGGGACCAGCGTCAAGGGCGCATACGATGTGCTGGTCAGCATGGGCGTGATCGTTTACTTCATTCCCTACCTGTACCTGTTCGCCGCCATGATCAAGCTGCAACGCGAGCCCACAGGACCGGAAGTAATACGAGTTCCCGGGGGAAGACAAGTAGCCAGGCTCGTGGCCGCACTTGGATTCGTAACCACCGTGCTCACCATCGCCCTGTCTTTGATTCCGCAGCCCGACGAGCCGAACAAGCCGCTGGCGTTGCTGAAGATTGTTGGGGGAACGACCGCCCTGGTGGTGATCGGTGTGGGGATTTATGCGACCGCAAAGGGAAGAACAGCCGGCAACCAGCTACGATCAACCACCTGAAATACAGGACGCACTACTTGGCGGGCGATTGGGCCGGATCGAGCGCTGAGCGTGGCTCTGATTCGGCCGCCAATGCCGCGTCGTGCCAGCGTCCGATCTGCTCGACCGCCTGCGCGAAGGAAGCCACGACCCGGTCGGGCCGCGAACTTCCGAAGCGTTCCTGGGCTTTGTCGAGATCGCCCGGAAATCCCCAGATGCCAGCAAGAATGGTTATTTCAGGCAGGCGCAGACGCACCCGCTGGCACAAGGCGCGAGACTGCGCAAAAGCAAAGGGAGGAAGTGCGGAGATGCAAACGACATCGCGAGGTTCCGGAGAGAGGTGGGTCAGAACTTCCTCAAAGGGAGATCCGGCGGGCAGCGACACCACGCCGAAGCCCGCACGCTCGAGCAGTTGGGAGAGCATGGACGACGTAATCTCGTCAGCCTGATCATTGGCGGACAAACAGAAAATGCGAATCGCAGAAGGACCTGCCTCGGCTTTGCTCGAAACCTGCTCGATTTGTGCATGTGACATCCAGCGCGGCTTCAGCCTTCGGGACTTTGTAGCGATCCCTTCGCCTTGGTAGACAGCCAGCTCCGAAACTATTTCGCTGACGCTAAGAAACAGAAACGACTCCCGGGTCTCGTCTAATGTGCCTTTGTGGCGATCCTGTTCCGCCAGCGTAAGAGCCGGCACCAGAACCTCGTCATACAAAGTCACCAGGGGGCGAGTTTTGAGAAAAGTAGCTGCGATCGTCCGGGCATCCTCCTGATCCATGGCCAGCAGGCGTTGATAAAACTGAGCCTCAACCGACAGAGCGGTTTCATCCCCCAATAAAACATGCAGGAAAGACATGCGCGGGACATAGCGGCCCAATACGATCACACAAACCGTAAGCGGAACGGCCAAAACAAGTCCCGCCCAGCCCCAAAGCGTTGTCCAGAAAACGGTGGTGACCAGCAGAGCGAGGGAGGAGATTCCGGTGTGCGCGCCGTACAGCCAGGGCTCGACAACATTTGCGGTGATCAATTCGAGCAGGACGAACAAGAGAACGATCAGCAGTGGCGGTCCCCAGCCATGGAATACCGCGAGAGCCAGCACCAGTGGTAGGGTAGCAGCTGTCACCGCACCAACATAGGGGACGATACGGAGAACGCCTGCGATCACGCCCCAAAGAGTGGCATTGGGAACGCCGATCAGGAACAGCCCCGCCCCGAAGCAAACGCCAAAGCAGGCGTTCACCAGAACCTGCATTACGAGATAGCGGCTGATGCGGCGGCCAGCGTCGTTTAACGCCAGCGTCATCGCATTCAACTGCGCCAGACCGCCGAGTCGGAGCAAGCGGTCGCGCAGATCCTCTTGCTTGATCAGAATGAACACGGTGAAAATCAGAACCATCCCAGTCGTGCCGAGCGGTCTGAGAACCGGGCTCAGCACCCTGCCCAGGTATTCCAAACCAGTCGGCGGCAGCGTGACCAGCTGAACCTGCGCTGGCGCTGCCGGCGGACTAACCGTCCTACCTTGGGAACCAGGCAACGAAGAACCAGGTACCGAGGAACCAGGCACCAAAACGGCAGGAGGGTTCTTGGGGCTGATGGCCTGGTCCGAAAACTCCATGCCAATTTCCTTCACACTCTCCGTTGCCCGGCCCAGGGCGCTGTCCGTCGGGTAATGCAGCGACTTAATCTTGTTATCGATATTCAGGCGATACTTGGGCAGATCGTTCGCGACTTGCAGCAATTGCTCCGCCACCACCCAGCCCATGCATCCGAGGGCTGCGACTGAAATCAGCATGGTCAGCGCGACCGCCGGTATACGCCGCATGTGGAGCCTTTGGAACCACATGACCACTGGCGTCAACAGGAAATTAAGGGTTAACGCAAGAGCAAGAGGAATGAGAACTGCGCGCGCAAAATACAGAACCAGGATGATCCCGGCCAGGACAATCAGCGGGTTCAGCGTTGGGGAATCCTGTCGGGCGCGACTCATATGCCTTGAAACAATACTCCAACTCAGCCAGGAGAATCCCAAGAATCTGGCGGGGGGGAGGGTAGAAGTTGACGTCTGCAAAAGCGGTTCTAAAAAAATAACACGCGTGTCTCGCCGTGCTACACGGGCGTAGCCGTCTTCCGTGGAGGATTAAAGAACGGCAGCCCCGTCACCTTAGCACCGGTTTTGAGCCGGACGGCTTCAATTGTGATCTCCATCTGCAACTGCGTTCCCAGCTTCGAATGCTCGGTCTCCACGCTGGCCAGCGCGATCATCTTTTTCAGGATCGGCGACCAACTCGTCGTCGTCGCCTTGCCCACTTGCTTTTCTCCGGAGTACAACGGCACCGCCGCGCGCGACGCCTGACTCGGCGCAGCCGGGGTCAGGCCATAGCGTTCATAGAGAGCTTCAACATCAGTCCAATCGACCTCGACTCCGACCAGTTGCCGCTCCACGCCGTGTTTCGCGTCGTCCTCCAGCGCCCGCTTGCCAATGAAGTTTTCCTTCTCCAGATGCACCATCTTCGCGAAGCCCAACTCGTACGGCGAATATTTCTGGGAAGGAATCAATGCCTTCTTCGAACTTGTATAGTCCACCTCGATCAGCAGCAGTCCCGCCTCCACGCGCGCCACATCCAGCGCCAGCATGCCCGCCGCGTGCAGATCGAACTGTTTTCCTTTTTCCGCCAGCGCATCCCAAACCTTCACCGCATCGTTCGCTTCTCTCAATGGAATCCAGATTTCATATCCCAGATCGCCGGTATATCCAGTCCGCGAAATATCCACCGCGACGCCCGCAATCGTGCCGTGCGTTACACGGAAATATTTCAAATTCGCAATGTCTGCCTCCGCCACTGATTTCAGCAGCTTCGCCGATGTCGGCCCCTGCAACGCCAGCGCCGCAACTTTCTCGGAAATGTCTTCGACTTGCACATCCATGTTCAGCCCGTTCTGCCGGAACCACCGCAGGCTCGGGTCAGCAGCCGTCCAGCGATAAACATTTTCCTCCAGCCGTGAAATCGTTCCATCGTCGATAACCCTTCCCTCTTCATCGCACCAACAGCAATAGATCACCTGCCCCACTTTCACCCTGTTGATATCGCGCGTGATCACCCGATTCACCAGCCGAGTCGCATCTTTTCCGGTGATCAAATACTTGTAAAGCGGAGAAATATCAATCAGCGCCGCCGCATTTCGAATGGCGTTGTACTCATGCTCATGATGCACCTCATACACGCTCACCGTGTAGTATCCCGACCACTCGCGGTAATTCAAGCTCTGGCAAAGCGGAAAGGTTCGATCGTGGAATGCGGTTCCAATGGGCAAAGGAGTGGCCTCTAAGAGATTTGGCTCGATGTTCGATTATACGTCAGAGCCTTCTTTGGATCGTACTTGGAGTTTGCAGGGATTCGTGGGATTATTGGAGCGGGAAGCGGCTCAGGCGGTATGAGAATCGCTAAGGTGATCGCCGTTATGTTCTTCAGCCCTGCGATGAGCGTTCTGGCTGGCTTTGCTGTCGGTGTACTTGCAATGCCGACTCAGACGCCCGACGTTGGACGTGCACCCGGTGACGGATTTCTGATTATGGGTTGTGCCGTCTTTGGCTTACTCGTTTCCATCCTTTTGTCAGCGGTTCTGGCAGGAGTGGTCTGGTCTCGTTCGAGCACACGCCAAAAATCGAATTGACCGCAAATTAAGGAACACATCGCCCGCTCGCCAGTCTTGCAGACAAAATCGCTCATTCCCGATAGAATGACCCTTCGCTTTCAGCCATGCGCTCGCTCATCCCAATCCTGTCGAATGTCCTCCGCAGCTGGAGCGTCCTCCCCAGCGGTCTCTAATACGCGCACCCCAAAACTGCGCTAGTATTCCTCGTCCTCATTCTCAACCAGCAAGCGAACAGCTAAAGGCTAAGAGCTTATGGCCAACTCATACGACGTAATCGTGATCGGCGGCGGCCACAACGGACTGGTCAACGCCGCCTACCTCGCCCGTGCCGGAAAGAAAGTTCTGGTGCTCGAACGTCGCCACATTCTCGGCGGCGCTGCCTGCACCGAAGAAGTTTTTCCCGGGTTCAAGTTCTCCGTCTGCTCCTACGTGGTCTCGCTGCTGCGCCCGGAGATTATCCGCGATCTCGATCTACCCCGCCACGGCCTCGAAATTCTGCCGCTCGATGGCACGTTCACGCCGATGCCCAGCGGCGATTACCTGTGGCGTGTAAATGACCATGGCAAGACTCATCGCGAGATCGCCCGCCACTCCCGCGTCGACGCCGAGGCTTACGACGAATTCGGCAAAGCGATGCAGGCCATGTGCCGCTTCGTGAAGCCGATTCTCAGCATGGTCCCGCCCGATCCCAACACGCTCAATCCGCGCGAACTGATGAAGCTGCTCTTCATCGGACGCCGCTTCCAGGGCATGTCGAGCTACGACAAGTACAACCAGGTCCAGCTCATGACCATGAGCGCCATCGATTTTCTCGATCAATG
>Ga0181525_10001685_pt1 | contig 18705 bp, 12 predicted proteins | sample PEATcosm2014_Bin_48_FD_121100 | JGI IMG/M metagenome (GOLD analysis project Ga0181525, IMG submission 121100) | Peatland microbial communities from MTU Mesocosm Facility, Houghton, MI, USA - PEATcosm2014_Bin06_10_metaG | ecosystem: Environmental > Terrestrial > Soil > Wetlands > Peat | place...
TCCAGGGCGAGCAGCTGGAATTTAGCGGGGTTGACCAAGGGAGTTGACAAGGCTCTCAAACAAGAGCAGGATTGAACATAAGGAGTTTTTCGCGATGCGCTTCCTGGTCGCTGGTTGTTCCGTGGGTGTGCTGGTAGCGGGCTCGGCCTGGGCCCAGTCCGTGATTTCAACTCATTCGGGCGTCGTTCAGTATGTAGAAGGGCGCGCCTATATCGCCGACAAGCCGGTTGAACCCAAGGCGGGACAATTCCCGGACATCAAAGAGAACCAGGAGTTTCGCACCGAAGAAGGCCGCGCAGAAATCCTTTTAACCCCGGGCGTGTTTCTGCGCCTGGGCGAAAACAGCTCCATCCGGATGCTCTCCACTCGCTTGGTGGACACGCGCGTGGAAGTGCTCTCGGGATCGGCCATGATCGAAAGTACCGAAATCCCCAAGGACAACGCTGTCGAGCTGGTATATAAGAAGGATTCCATCCGTCTGGAAAAGCAGGGACTCTATCGCGTCGACACGGAGCCGGCACGCTTCCAGGTGTTCGAAGGCGAAGCGGTGGTCACCGATCCATCCGGCCAGTTGACGCTCAAGAGCGGTAAACAGACCAGTCTTTCCGGCGTCTTGCTGGCCGAGAATTTCGACCGCAAAGCCGACGATCAGGATGCGTTGTATCGCTGGAGCGATCGGCGCGCCAGCTATGTCGCCCAAGCTAACGTAATCTCCGCTTCGGCCGTCAACGGCAACGGTGGATCTGGCTACGGTGGATCTGGCTACGGTGGATACGGTTATGGGTACACCGCCCTCGGCAGTGGATTGGGATACGGCGGCTTCGGTTATAACCCGGCGTTCCTGGGCGGATGGGCGTTCAACCCGTTCTTTGGGATGTACACCTATATGCCGTATAACGGATTCGGCTACAGCCCGTTCGGATACACATATTACAGCCCGACCACGGTGGCCTACGCACCAACTTATGGCGGCAGCGGTTATGCCTATGGAAGCAGCAGGCTGCCGGGAATCACGGGCGTTAGCCGCCTGGCTAATAGCGCCAGTGCGAGAGTAGCCGGCAGCGCGATGTCGGCCAGTGCGCGGTCGTTCGGTGGCGGCGGCGGCCATGCTTCTTTCGGCGGCGGCGGTGGACACGGCGGCGGCGGTCACCGATAAAACTGGTCACCGGTAAAACTCGTCGCCGGTAAAACTGGTCGCCGGCGACTACGCCGGACACACCCCTCGTTATCTCATTACTGTTGGAGAGCGGCGAATGCGTCTAACGACATTTTTTGCTTTCGGCATTTTTCTTTCCGCAGTGATCTCAGCCTCTGGGCAAACCAAGCCTGCCCCCCCAGTGGATACACTCACGCTCCGCTCCACCGGAATCATGGACAGCCCGCAGCATATCGGTGGCGAGGCCTATCGTATCCTGGTGCCGGCCACCTGGCGCCTGGAAGGCGGTATCGAATGGCGCAACGATCCCGCGAATCCCGCATCACCCTGGGTGCGTCTGCATGGGCCACGCGGTCAGGAGATCGGCGTTCTGCCGGCTCTTACGTTTGTTTGGAATCCGCAGATGCTGGGCCGCAATTTTCCGCCGGGCTCCCACTACGCCGGCACTGAAGTGGAGCAGCCCGTGCTCGATCCGTTTCAGTGCATTCAACGCGTGATAATTCCCCGTTATTTGCGCAATCTCTCTGGAGCCAACGTCGTTAAACAGGAGCCGCTGCCGGAGTTGGCGGACGTCGGCCACATGAAGTATCCAGGACCGGAATATCGCAATGCGCAGTTTCGAGCCGGCAAAATCCGCTTCGCTTTCAACGAGAATGGCGTTCGAATGGAGGAGGACGTTTACGTGCTCACCGCCGCCGTTCAATTTCGGGTCGGCCCCACGGTAACCACCATGTGGGCGCCCGATGAGATTCGTTACTCCAAAGCGCCCGCGGGCGATCTGGATCGGCAGCTCGCCATTTTTCAGACCGCGATGTTCTCCTTGCGGCCGGACGTGCGATGGTTCGCGGCCATGCAGCGCGTCTCGCAACAACTGGTGAACCAGCAGATCCAAGCCAGCAACGCGGCTGTGGCTCGCGCCCAGGCGCAGGCGCAAGCGGCCGATCGGCAGGCTGCCGCGAATCGATCCATCGCGCAATCCGGCGATAAAATCAACGACATGATCATGCAGGGATACAACCGGCGCATGGCCACGCAAGACGCCATCGCAGCGCGGGAGGACCGGACCATCCGTCAAGTGGAGATTTTTCAAAATCCCAGCACGGGTGAGCGGGTGGAGTTGCCGGAGGGGTACAGCAGCGTATTCAAAGGTCCAGACAATACTTACGTAATGGGGGGCGCGAACTTCAATCCCAATTACAGCTCCAACGGCTCGTATACCAGAATGGATCGCGTCCCCAATCAGTGATCCGGAGTCTTCCGCTTCCTCACGGTCGCGGCTCGGTTTGGTCGCGGCTCGGTTTGTTCGCAGCTCGGTTTGGTCGCGGCTGAGTAACGCGGTGAATCCACTGAGCCGCGCACGTTAGTAAGCGGTGTTTAAGCCACAGGCAGCTAGCTGCAAGTCACGGTCTGATAATCCGTATACAGGTTCCAGAAGTTGGACTGTTCGAATTCCGGCCCATTGATGGCATAGGGCTGGGAGGGGTTGGTCCACTGAAAGCTGTTGACGCCGTTCACCATGTTGAAGTTGCCGGTTCCAACGGTGTTGTTCGGGCTGGGGTCGGTAGCGTTGTTGGGGTTGAATCCGACAATCCACGGACCGCCGCTGGTCCCGCCGGTTTGCGGATTGCCCACCTCGACGATACCGCTGCTCCCGTTGGGATTCAGAGCGCCGGTGGCGCCGTTATCCTGGTACAGGTAATTGCCTTCAAAGGGCGCCTCCTGCGGATAGCCGAAAATATTGAATTGCACCTGCGAGTAGTTTTCACCATACCAGGCGCCCAGCCATCCGGTATAGGAACCTCCAATGGTTTTTCCTTTATCGCCGCCGCAGCCCGTGCCGGTGCTATCGTGCATGGAGAGAAGCGCGATATCCCAGCCGCCGGAAGTGAGGCTGGCGGTGCTGGAGCCAACCCAGGTATAAGCGAAGTTAACGTACCACGCGCCGCCTAGCGCCGAATTAGATCCGTCGTTCCAGCCCGGATAAAACACCCAACTGCCATACCATTTCTGCGACACGTAGTCGAACACGCAGTGCCGGGCGGTAACCACGGTGTGATTGTTCAGAGCCACCGCGCCGGAGCAGACGTATTCACCCGCCGGTTCGGAAGCTCCCGCCGGTATGACGAAAAACAGCTTGCCGATAGTGGAGTAAGGGTATTCGTTGTTGATGCCGGTGCGATAATTGTTGAACGGCATCTCGTAGTTGAAGCCGGTTGGAGAGGGCGTTCCGGCGGTGTCTTCGCCGCTGTCCTGGTTCAGCGGGAACCGCTCCGTAGCGGCCTGCTCCACCGGCGCCGGAGGAACGCTGGGCCGTCCACCGGCTATGACGCCGCTGGCGCCGGGCATGGATGGAGCATTGGCTACCGCGACGCTGGCGGGATCCACTTGCGGCAGAGGCATGGGACGAGCGGCGGCCAGCCGCTCAGGCGTCCAGAAATTAGCGAGCGACTGAATCTGGTCGCCGCTGGTTGGCTGCGATTGAGAAGCAGTGGGTACGGACTGGGCAAAAGCCGAGGCTGCGCACCCCAAAACGATTGGAAGAAACAAACGCTGTGTCATCTCAAACTCCAATTTTTTCAAATTTTGATTTGCAGGATTGGCCTGCTGAATCCTAGTGAACGCCAGGCTAACACCGTTTCAATAGTACAGTTTGGCGGCGCGGTCTATGCGGCCCCGGAGAACAGCGCCCGGATACTCGACACTGAACCGAACGCTAGCGAGCCGCGACCGTGAGGGAGCGGTATTATCGCCGGGGGAAACCGTCCAGCCCGGTTTATTTTAAATTCTTTTCAAAGAAATCGGTCAGCGTTTCGAGTAATTGTTTACGCGCCGTTCCGGTGACGCCGTGGGTTTTGCCGGTGTAGATCACCATGTCGAAAAGCTTGCCGGCCTGCTCCAGAGCGTCGGCCATCTGCGCGGTGTTCTGGAATAGCACATTGTCGTCTTCGATATTGTGAATCAGCAGGAGCTTGGCTCTGAGTTTGGAAGCATAATCCAGCGGCGAGCTGGCGCGGTATCCTTCCGGATTTTCCGCGGGCAGACCCAAATAACGCTCGGTATAAATGGTGTCGTAATTTCGCCAATTGGTTACCGGCGCACCGGCGATGCCCGCTCGAAATACGTCGGGCGCGTTCAGCAGCGAGTACAGCGTCATAAATCCGCCGTAGCTCCAGCCGAAAATTCCCACGCGTCCCGGATCGACGAAGCCCTGCGCGAGCAGATACCGCACGCCCTCCAGTTGATCGGACAATTCGGTTTTCCCGAACCGGCGGAAGATCGGGGCTTCGAAAGCATGCCCCCGCCCGGACGAGCCGCGATTGTCCAACTGCCAGATTACGAATCCGCGCGCCGCAAACACCTGCGCCCAGAGGTCGTCGCGTTCCGGCCAGACATTCAGAACGGTTTGCACGCCCGGACCGCCATACACCATCACGATGGCCGGATATTTGTCCGCAGCGTGGAAATTGGCCGGCTTTATCAGGCGCGCGTAGAGGAGCTTTCCGTCCTGCGTTTTGAGTTGCACGGTCTCAGCGGGCAGCATGGCGTACTCGTCCGCAAAGGCGGTTTTCGGCGCACGGAAACCAGCCACCCTCTCACCGGCGCTGGAGTAAACGGCGCTGCGCGGCGGTTCGGTCAGCGACGAAAAGGTATCCAGATAATACCCGGCGGTGGGGCCCATCGAGATCTCATGCGTGCCCGGTTCGCGACTGATACGCGTGCGATCTTTTCCGTTCAGTTTCACCGAGTAAAACTCTCGATCCAGCGGGCTTGCCTCAGTAGAAACAAAATAAACCTTCTGTTGAGATTCATCGACCCCGGCGAGCTCAGTGACTTCCCAGTCGCCTTCGGTGAGGCGCTTGCGCTGCTGCCCGGCCAGAGAATAGAGATATAGGTGACGAAAACCGTCCCGCTCACTGCCCCACAAAAATTCGTCCTTGCCGACAAATTGAAACAAGTCGTTGAGATTGATCCAATAAGGATCGGTCTCCGAAAGAATCGCATGGGCAGTTCCCGAACCTGCGTCGGCCAGCAGCAGATCGAGCTGATTTTGGATGCGATTCATTCGTTCGATCAACAGGCGGGTGGAATCCGGCGTCCAATACACGCGCGCGATCAGAACGCCGCGCGGCTCGCCCAGATCCATCCAACGAGTGGTCCCACCCACAGCGGAAATCACACCCACGCGCACGTCGGCGTTGGGCGTGCCGGCTTGGGGATAACGCTCCGGTTCGGCGATGGCGCGCAATCCGGTGAGCGAAACCTGCGGATAGACCAACTCGTGAGCGATGTCGAATTGCATGTAGGCAATGCGTTTGGAATCGGGCGACCACCAGAACGCCGTGCTCAGCTCCAGTTCTTCGGGATACACCCAATCCGTTTGGCCGTTCAGCAGCGTAGGGCTACCGTCCTCGGTGAGCCGCGAAAGCTGGCGGGTTGCGATTTCGAGCGCATACAGATCGCGGCCGCGCCGGAACGCCACCCGCGCGCCATCGGGCGAAAGCTTGGGATCGCGCTCGGCCTCCGGCGTAGCGGTGAGCTGCTCCCAGGCACCGGAATCGAGCGAAAACCAAAACAGGTCGCCGCGTACGGCCAGCAACAACTGCCGGCCCGAATGGCTCCATTCCAGGCTCTCTTCGCTGACGTGGCGATTCTGCCAATCGAATCGCACGGTCTCTGGAAGCGGCACCGCAGCTTTTTCTAAAGGACCGAGCGACAGCAGGGTCCGCTCCGATTTCGCGGCGACATCGTAGACGATCACGTCACTGGCTTGAAAGAAAGCGAATTGTCTGCCGTCCGGCGCCCAAACGATCTGGGGCGTTTCGCTATCGTGACTCTGCTCCATCGCGGCGTCGATGGTGATCGGCTTTTTCTGCGCGAACAGGGAGAGCGCGATAAAGTTGAAAACAACCAGACGAACCAGCACTTGCCGTAATTGTACGCTATAGGCCAGTGTGCAGGCTGGCGCTCGAGCTCCCGGCCCCGTTGGACTTACAAATGCCGTTTAGCTTATAAATGGCCACCTGCTGCGAAGCAAATAGCCGCTGGAACTCGTTGGACTGCATGGCCAGCGTTAATCCCTGCGTTCCTTTGGCGTTGAGGTCCCGATGATAATCGTCGGGCGTAAGCAGCAAATACTCAAGCTCGTGACCGCGCGCGAAATCCGCCATGGAGCCCATTAGCTTTTCGATCCCGCTGTCGTCGTTGTGATAAAGATATTTCGGAGGAATGGGCAGGCGGCTGGCTTCGTGTCCGGTGTAAAGGAAGAGCACCGGGTCTTGGTAAGCGTATACGTTGGCGTCGCGCGGAACATTGCGTGCGATCCATTCATAGGCCGGCTTGCGCGCTCCGAAATCCGCCCGGTAAGTAGCGAACAGATCGGGAATGACATGCGTCAGCCCGAACACGGTGCAGAAAATTGCAAACGCGGCCAAACCAGCCAGAAGGCTTCCCAAGCCGGCTACCGCCAAGCGATCGGAAAACGCAGGCTTGGCCCGTGCCAGCCGCAACGCGCCGCAAAGATTGCGAACTTCCGTCGCTATTCCCATCAACAAGAGCGGAAATAGCGGAAATACGAAGCGCTGATCGGGCGGGAAGTGCCACACCAGCAAAATGGCCGACATCCCGAGCGCCGCCAGCGGATATTGCAGCGCTCGAGTCCGCATAGCCAGGCGAACGCATCCGGCGATGGCCGCAATAGCGATCACGCGCTCCAGGTGCTTTGAGCCGTAGGGCAGATCGAATATCAATAGCTTCCCTGCCCCCTGCAGGAATGCGTCGATGTTATACCAGATCACCAGTGGAAGATCGCGCAGCGGAACGTTGTAGCTCTGATAGCCGGTGTAATTGGTGTAATACATGGTCACCAGGTCCGAGGTGCGCGCCACATGCCGGGCCATCCACCACTGCCATGCGGCGACGGCGGGCGCCATGGCGGCAAAGAACAACGCGGCCTTTCGAAACTGCTTGCGAAGCGCGAAACACAATGGGGCGGTGAGCAGCAGCGGCGCGGCGATGGATTTCGCCAGGTACGCCAGCGCGGCGCAAAGGCCCGCCAGTAAGGCCAGCCAGAGCGGGGCTTCCGGGTGCGTCGCGCGCTCGGCGAGAATCAAGCCGGCCAGTAGCAAGGCGGTGAACAGCAGTTCCGGCATCAGCGAGAAACTGAATACCACGGTCACAGGACTTAACGCCGCCATCAGAAATAAAAGATAGCGTTCGCGCAAGTGAAAACCGTATTCGCGCAGCAGGGTCCATAGCGCGGTAAGGAAGAGCGGCAACAACAGCCACGAAAATAGGGTGGCGAGTGGCAGATTGGCGGGGAATTGCGGATTGAGCTTCCAAATTCCGGCCAGGAGCGCTGGATAAAGCGGAGGATATTTGGTCTGAAACGGCTGGCCGGGCAGGCTCTGGATGCGATATCCATCGCCCATCGCCAGGCTTCGTGCCGAGATCCAATAGATGCTGTCGTCGTGATAGAAGCCCAGATGCGGCATGTCGCGGAGCGTCCAGGCCAGGTAAGCCGAAGGGGCCAGTGCGGCCAGGAACAAGGCGATCATGGGCAGCTTGATCAGCCTCCGGCGCCTGACAGGGTGATGAAAAAGGCAGTAAACCGCTCCCTCACGGTCACGGCTTAGCGAGCCGCGCACGTCAGTAAGCGGTCCTCTCGGAGTTTAGACGCAGGCTGCTAAGCATCCACCCTGAATCTAGCAATAAGTGTGTCCCTTACCAATCGGGGATTCACCTGAGTGCCAGGGTATTCTTGAGAGGATGAAACTGACATTCTGGGGCGCCGCCCGCGAGGTGACGGGCTCCATGCATCAACTCACCGTCGGCGAGCGCAGTTATCTGCTGGATTGCGGCGAGTACCAAGGCCGCAGAAAAGAAGCCGCCGAGCGCAACCGGAACTTCCCGTTTTCCTGCCAGGACATCTCCGCCGTGATGCTGTCGCACGCGCACATCGATCACAGCGGCAATCTTCCGTTGTTGGTGAAGAACGGATTTCGCGGGCCGATTTATACCAGCGCCGCGACTGCGGATCTTTGCCGGCCCATGCTGGAGGATGCAGCGTCGCTCCAGGAGCACGATGCGGCGTTTCTCAATAAACGCTACATGCGGCGAAAATCGCTCAACGTGCCGGGCTACTCGGACTACGGGAGCGACGGGCTGGTGGAACCGCTATATACAGCCGAAGACGCCGAGGACACCTTGCCGCTCTTCCACCCTGTGGCGATGCACACCCGCACTGAAGTGGGCCTAGGGGTGGTTTATCAATCCTTCGAAGCCGGGCACATTTTCGGCTCGACGACCATGCTGCTGGAACTGGAGTCTGACGGGCGAAAGGTCCGGCTCGGCTTCACGGGCGATCTGGGCCGTCCCGGGCTGCCCATCATTCGCGATCCAGAGCCGTTGCCTCCGGCCGATTACCTGATCATGGAAAGCACCTACGGGAACCGGGTGCACGAACCCATCCAGTCCGTGGCGGGGAAGCTGGCCGAAATCGTGAATCGTACGTACGCTCGCGGCGGCAAGATCATCGTACCGGCGTTTGCCGTAGGGCGAACCCAGCAGCTCGTCTTGATACTGCATCAGCTAATTGAGGCCAATGCCATTCCGAAGTTTCCGATTTTCGTGGATAGCCCTCTGGCAGTGAACGTCACCGAGGTTTTCCGCAAGCATCCCGAACTATACAATCAGGAAGCGGCCGCATTTACCGCCAATCACGGCGATCCTTTCGGATTTCAACTGCTCATTTATGTGCGGGACGTGAACCAATCCAAAGCGCTGAACGATCTGCATGGGCCGTTCATGGTGGTCTCAGCTTCCGGGATGTGCGAAGGCGGGCGCGTGCTGCATCATTTGAAGAATCATATCGGCGATCCGCGCAACACGATTCTTCTCACCGGCTATCAGGCCGAGCACACGCTGGGAAGAAAGATCGAAGAGCGATGGGAGGAAGTGCCTATCTTCGGCGAGCCCGTGCGATTGCGCGCCGAGGTGCAGAAGCTGGACGCGCTGAGCGGCCACGCGGACCGGGAAGAGATGCTGGCTTGGATGAAACCGCTGGCCGGTGGTTTGAAAAAGGTGTTTCTGGTCCACGGGGAGCCCGAGCAGCAAACCGCGTTCGTGACGGCCATTCATGATCGCTATGGGCTGGAAGTGCTAGCCCCCCAGCGTGGCCAGAGCTTCGATCTTTTGTAGCCGTTCTGACTCAAAAGTACTCTTTTGCTCTAAGGCTTCCTAGTCTAAATTAAGGGAAATGGCCGAGATCGACGTTGTAGCACAAGACCGGACCTCCCTCAGGCCACTGTTTTGGCAGTATTCATACCTTCAGGTGCTGGATTTCCTGACGACAATTGCGTTTTTGGTAAACGGAGTGAAGGAAGGCAATCCTTTAGTGCGGCTGGTGCTCGGCTTTGGATCCCCCATAGTGAGCCTGGTGTCGGTGAAGATCCTGGCGATCCTGCTGGGAGTTTACTGCTGGCGCGTCGGCAAGCGTCAACTGCTTTGGCGAATTAACCTGCTCTTCGCGTTCTTAGTCGCGTGGAACCTGGTGGCGCTGATCCTTTCCAGCATCCACGCCTAGCAGGGTGGATAATTAAGAAGCCTCCGCAGACTAAAGTCCGCGCTACTGAATCGGCAACATTACCGTGTTGCTATCCACCCCATTGATGGTCACCAGGACCGGTACTGGGGTACCACTGGGCAGTCCTGTAGGCACCTGGAAGCCGGTTGTGACCGCTCCAATAAGACCGGGGGCGGCCGTGGACTTGGACGTGAGGCTTACACCGCCGACCGACAGAGCCACAGCGTCCGCAACGGCCGGAGGCGGATTGGGGGGGAAGAACCCGTCCAGGACGGGCGACTGATAGGGCCCAAATCCGGTGCCGAGCAACGAGATGGTTTCCCCGCCGGCCGCGGGACTGTTCGTGGTTACCAGGGACCCGTCTGCGTGGAAAGCCGTGGCGTAGGCCACTGAGCCAACCGGTGAGGCGAATAGGCCGGGAGCGTTGCGCGCGACGGTTAAGGGTGCTGAAATTTCCGGCTGGCCGGTATTTTGAATGTTTAATGTGTAATTGCCATCCGCAAGACTCGAAGGAAGTTGGGCGTTAATTTGCGTGGGCGACACAAACATCAAGGGAAGGATCGATGCGTTGACGGTAACCGTTGTGCCGGCGATGGTTTGCGCCAAAGGATTGACGACGCCGACCTGCACCACTGACGCGAGGCTCTGACCGAAGATGGAAATAATAGATCCGGGCGCTACCGCCGAGCTGGGCGTTGGCCCCACGCCGTTGAGGATACCGGCAGGAGCGATATAAGGAACCGTGATCATGTTCGCCACAACGCTTTCGGGTGCCGACAGCATCACTACTCCCGCCGGATAGCTACCGGACAGGTTTCCGGTCCAATGGCCGAATTTGAACCCAGGATTGGGCGTTGCAGTTATCAAGACCTGCGTGCCTTGTGGATAGAACATGTCACTGGAGGAAGGCGAGAATTTGAAAGCGGAGCCATTCCCGGGATTCGAAGTGGCGTTTAACAGGTAAGAGGTGTGGTAGCTGGCGGTAACGACGGCATAGTTCTCACTCATGGTGATGGTATGAGTGGAGGCTCCGCCGTCCGACCAAGAGCCAAAATCGAGTCGCGCTCCCTGGCCCATCGGGATTTGGGTAGGCGCCGTTACCTGGAAGGTTCCACCCGAGGGACGGTCCACGTTGCAAGGTGTAAGACAGTTGGAGCCATCTACCTGCACGGTTTGACCAGAAGGAGAGCTTTGGATCACTACCCGGCTCAATTCGTTATAGTTGGCGGTTAGTGTGTATCCGTCGCTCAGCATGCTGGAACTCACGGTAATGCTTTGGGATGAAGGCCCTTGATTGGACCAGTTCTGGAAAGTATAAACGCGCCCGTTCTGGCCGGTTTGCGTAGCTGAAGCGGAGACCTGGTGGGTGGTTCCAACGCCCCAGGTGAAGGTGTAGGATTCCCAGTTTGAGCGGCCATCCACATTGAGTTGCAGGCCGCTGGGGGCTGTCACAAACCCCACTCTTGCTCCCTGGATATAATTGGCGATTACGGTAGCCGGTATGTTGGCGTTGTTGTCCACCTGATAGAGGGCGTCCTGCGGGAGTCCATTGCTCCAGGCATTGAAAACCCACCAGTTCCCGGCACTGTCCGTTTGGGGAGTCATTCCGCTGATAAAGTGGGTGGACCCGGGAGCGAAATCGAAATCGCCAAAGCACATCGCGGGGAACTCAAGCTGCGCGGCTACGGATACTGTCTCGTTGTTGGGGCAATTCGGTATGTCATTTATGGTTCGGGTGGGTACCGGAGTGTGATCCACCAGCACTTTCATTCCAAGGGGCGATGTCAGGAACGATACTCGCTTGGCTGGGACGAAGATGGGCGTGATGTTCATAGGGCCGTTCACCGTTACAGAACTCAGGTAGGAAGAGGACACCTCGCCATCGATAGTCCAACCGGTAAAGGCAAATCCGGGATAGGGAAATGCATTTAACGACTCATTATTGCCTGCTTGCAAAGCTAGAACGACCGAAGACCAAAAGCACGCACCTCCGATATACACGACGCCCGGCCGGAACTGTCCAGCCGGAATAGCGCCGGGCGCGCCACAAGTGGGCGGTGTATACGACTCATACGGGTTGTAGTTGTTGTAATACTCTAGATTCACGCGGTACGCGATAGTAAGTGCAGCGGTAAGTGAAGTGATGGCCGGATTCGCCGTTACAATTTGAAAAGGGACCGCAGTCGGCGATAAGAGCCCCAGATTGTCCATCCATCCGCTGAAAGTGTATTCCGTGGAACCGTCTGGTGAAGTTTGAACCAGAGAGGTAGTAGTCGTACCGATGATGGCCGGATTGGTGAGAAACACTACAGAATGTTCGCTTCCCTCCGGCCATTCAAAGGTCACCGGTTGGTCATAAGTTGTGCCATCCACTTGAAACTGCGCGCCCGTAGGGTCGGTGGATATCGTAATCGCGCTAGTAGTTTGCGCCTGCAAATACAACGCGCCCAGACAGAGGAGTAATAGTGCGGATAACCGGTTCATAGACGACACCGTTAGTTACATCGGCCACCAGAGGAGAAGGCTTTAGTTTAGTTGGGCGGCCAGCGTAAGACGTAAGACAGGTCTACCGGCGGATGGGGGGGAACTCAAGATCCGATTGAATGATATACTGCATAGCATTTTCAGCAATACGAACCCAAGGCTGGAAGCTACGGAAGGATTTGCGATGAAGCATTCTGCTTTTTGCTTGCTCGCAGTTGAATTGGTGATCGCGAGCATTGCCATCACGTCCGCGTATGGACAAGGATCCCGGCCGGCACTGCCCCCGCTGCCCTACCCGGTCTTGCAAAATTTGATCGCAGATCCGGCGGCGTGGCGCCAATTTCTTGCCGAACACCCAGCTCCACCGTTTGGGGCGCGCTCGACGGAGCCGGCTTCGGCCGCCCTGCAACCGATCACCCTGCAACCGATCAACGGTCTGGCGTGGACTCCGCTCAAGAATCTACTGCCGCCGGACGACTCCGGAAACCCTCAGTCCGCCAGCAATCCGCTGCTGCTCACCGACGGAACGGTACTGGTTCACGTTGCCTGCACCAACCGCTGGTACCGGCTTAAGCCGAGCCCTGCGGGCAGCTATCTGAATGGAACCTGGTCCCTGGTTGCCCCCATGGTCGACGCGATGTCACAACCGTACGCACCGGTGTTTTTGGCTTCCGCAGTCCTGCCCGATGGCCGGGTGATCGTCGAGGGCGGTGAATACAACGGCTGCCTAGCGGCGGATTCTGCGCAGGGCGAAATTTACGATCCGAGGACCAACACCTGGACGCCCCTGCCGCCCCCGAGCGGATGGACGCACATTGGCGACGCTTCCGCCACCGTTCTTGGCAATGGAACCTTTCTGCTTGCCAATGCAACCTCCGAGCAGGCCGCGTTGCTGAATGCCGCCACTCTTACCTGGACGGCAACCGGCCGAGGGAAATTCGACAGCAACAACGAGGAGAACTGGACCCTTTTGCCAAACGGCGACGTGCTCACCGTGGACGCTTATCGCGGCGCCGGAACCTGCGGAACCAATTCCGAAAAATACAAGCTCGGCTCGGGGTGGTCCAGCGCCGGGAGCAGCATTAATTTTTTAGCCGGATGCAGTGGCTCGATCGCGGACTTTGAGGCGCCCACACAGATCCTGCGGCCTAATGGCAGCGTCGCAGTTTTCGGCGCCACAGCCAGTCTGGCATCGCAGAATTACCCGGTCTACACCGGAATCTACAACACCAGAACACAAGCTTGGACGGCCGGTCCGAACATGCCGCAGGTGGGGGGCGTCAACTACACCATGGCCGACGCTCCCGCCGCAATTCTGCCCAATGGCAACGTGCTCATCGCCGCCAGCCCAAGCTTGTGGGCGGCTAACGCGGGCTATCCGAGCCCAACTCATTTTTTCATTTTCGACGGCGAAATATTCGCCCAGGTTGGCGATGTCGCGGATTCCGCAATCCTGAATTCCTTCGAAATGAATTTCCTGGTCTTGCCGACGGGAGAAATCCTGGGCGTGGAGACCTATGCGCCGAACATGGAGATTTTCCCCGCCAGCGCCGATGCCAACCACCCTTTAGTCTGTTGCTCCAAAGCCGCCTGGGCGCCCAGCGTAACCTATATCAATGGGCTCACCACGTTCCCCGTCACCCTCGTCAACGGCCAGACGAATACGATCTCAGGGACCCAATTCAACGGCCTGACCTCAGGCGCCGCCTATGGCGATGACGAACAGGCCAGCACCAATTACCCTTTGGTACGCGTGACTAATGCGACCAGCGGTGTAGTGACCTACTGCGCAACTTTCAACTTCAGCAGCATGGGCGTGGCGACGGGATCCACGTCTGTTTCCGCGGATTTCACCTGCAACGCGCCGAACGGGCCATCCACTTTGGAGGTGGTTGCGAATGGCATAGCGTCGGCGGCGGTGGAGGTCACCATAAAGACGCAAGCGGCGACTACGCTTTATAGCTTTTGCGCGATGGGCGTACCCGATTGTACAGACGGACGCTTTCCCTCGAGCAGCTTAATCATGGATTCGTCCAGAAATCTTTACGGCACAACGGCGAATGGCGGGGCCAGCGGCTCCGGTACCATTTTCGAGTTGCCGTACGACCCCGTCACCGGACAATACGCCAGCGCGGTAAAAACTCTTTACAGTTTCTGCACTCAGGGCGGAAGCAGTTGCACCGATGGCGCGTTCCCACTCCTTCTCAGCACCGGCGGACTCCTAATCGACGCATCGGGCAACCTCTACGGCACGACCTTTCAAGGAGGCGCCACCGGCAGCGACGGCGGCACTGTGTTCGAGTTGACCTTCAACTCAACGACCCGTCAATACGCTAGCGCGGTCCAAACTCTCTACAGTTTCTGCTCGCAAGGCGGAAATTGCACCGACGGATACGCTCCTACCGGCGGCTTGATCAGGGACGCGTCTGGAAATCTTTATGGCACAACGTCTTCTGGTGGCACCGGCACGATAGCTTTTGGCACCGTGTTCGAGTTGCCTTTCCACTCCACGACCAAGCAATATGCCAGCGCGGTCCAGACGCTCTACAACTTCTGCTCGCGGGGCGGATTCAATTGCACCGACGGATCGGACCCGCAGGGCAGCCTTCTGTTTGATGCGTCGGGAAACCTTTACGGCACCACAGAAGGAGAACCTGGTAGTGGCGACACAGTGTTCGAGTTGCCCTATGATTCCGAAACCGGACAATATGCCCCTGCGATCACCCTATACACTTTCTGCTCTCAGGCCAATTGTATTGATGGCTCGTTCCCCGGGGGCAGCCTGGTTATGGATGCGTCAGGGAACCTTTTCGGCACCACCAACGGCGGCGGCGCCGGCTCAGCGGGCACCGTGTTCGAGTTGCCTGTCAACTCCTCCACTCATCAATATGCCAGCGCGGTCCAAACCCTATACAGCTTCTGTTCGCAACCCGACTGCAGCGACGGTAGCTACCCTGGCGCCGGGGTAATAATGGATGCTTCCGGAAACCTTTACGGTACGACCGGTGGATCAACAACCGGACAGAACGCTCCCACCGTGTTCGAGTTGTCCTTGAACCCAAAGACCAATCTATATGCCAATGCAGTCCAAACGCTCTACAACCTTTTGCCCTTTGGCTCCAGCCTATTGGCGCCTCTGTTGCTCGACGGCCTGTCAGGAACACTCTATGGGACGTCGAACCAAAGGGGAGCTTTCGGCGCCGGCTCGGTGTTCACGCTCACGCATTGAGCGCAGCCTGCCCCAGTCAACGTGATAAAATCCATCCCGAGATGAAATTTCAGTTCCCCTGCGCCCTGCCGCTCCTGCTCTTCACCGCGCACCTGGCTTTTGCGCAGGACGGCGCCGCCATCTACCAGCGAAGCTGCGCGCCGTGTCACGATCGTGGCGCCGACCGCGCTCCTACGCGCGAAGCCTTGCATGCCATGGCGCCCGAACGCGTGCTAGCGGCCATGGAATCCGGGCCCATGATCTCGATGGCCAACCGCCAATCGGAAGCCGCTCGCCGCGCTATTGCCGAATTCGTCACCGGCAAAAGCTTCGCGCATCCCATCGAGACCGCGCCTCCGGCCGCTGCGATGTGTACGGCATCCGCGTCCAACCCCGCACCCGAGTTCGGCGATCCCGCGTCGTCCGGCGCTCCGCTCTGGAACGGCTGGGGCCAGAATCTGCTGAACACGCGCTTTGAGCCCGCCGCGCAAGCCGGAATCAGCGCCGCCGACCTCCCGCGTTTAAAAGTGAAGTGGGCGTTCGGATTCCCCGCTACGCTCGACGCCAACGCCCACGCTTCCATCGCGAATGGACGTCTCTTCATCGGCAGCACCAGCGGCACGGTGTATTCGCTGGATACCGCGACGGGCTGCATTCGCTGGTACTTCAACGCCACGGGCGGCGTTCGCGCGGCTATCAGCATCGGCAAAATCCGGACCGCTAACGGCGCACAGTATGCGGCGTTCTTCGGCGACAGCCGCTCGTTTACTTACGCGGTGGATGCCGGTACCGGCAAATTGTTTTGGAAGACGCAAGTGGATACCTTCCCGGCCGCGCGCATCACCGGGTCACTGGTGTTCTACAACAATCGCGTGTACGTTCCGGTGGCGTCGGGCGAAGAGGGCGCCGGAGCGTCGCCCGATTATGAGTGCTGCCGATTCCGCGGAAGCATGGTCGCGCTGGATGCGTCCACGGGCAAACAGATCTGGAAGACGTACACCATCCCTGACGAACCTCACAAGACCGGCAAGAATAAGATTGGCACGCAGCTTTGGGGACCCTCCGGCGCGCCCATCTGGAGCAGCCCGTCCATCGACGCGAAGGGCAACATTCTCTACGCCACCACGGGCGACAACTATAGCGATCCGCCCAGCCGCATGAGCGATGCGTTCGTGGCTTTCGACCTGGAAAGCGGCAAGATTTTATGGTCGCGCCAGATGACGGAAAAGGACGCTTATACTTCGGCCTGCCGCATCGCCGATAAAACCAATTGCCCGGAATCGAACGGTCCGGATTTCGATTTCAGCTCGGGGCCCATCCTGGTGACGCTGGCGAATGGCAAACGAGAGCTGGTGGCGGGACAAAAGTCGGGAGTGGTCCACGCCGTGGATCCCGATAATCAGGGCGAATTGATCTGGAGCGCGCGCGTGGGCGAAGGCGGAACCAACGGCGGCGTGCAGTGGGGCTCGGCAACGGACGGAACCAATGTATATGTAGCGCTGGCCGACCTTGGCCGCGTGGCCGTTCCTTATAGCTTGAGCACCGACGTAGATCCCAAGCGCGGTGGCGGCATGTTCGCGCTGCGTCTGGATAACGGCGAGCGGGTGTGGTACACGCCGCCCGCGTCCTGCGGCGACCGCAAACGATGCAGCCCGGCGCAATCCGCCGCGGTGACGGCGATACCGGGTGTGGCATTTTCGGGGTCGGTGGATGGTCACCTGCGCGGATATTCCACCAAAGACGGTTCCATACTTTGGGATTTCGATACCATTGCTCCGTATAAGACCGTGAACGGAGTGGACGGGCGCGGCGGATCGCTGGATGGTCCCGGCCCGGTGATCGCGGGCGGCATGCTGTTCGTAAATTCGGGCTACGCGGCGGGCGGCGGGATGCCGGGCAATGTGTTGCTGGCGTTTTCGGTGGACGGGAAATAGTTGCGCCTTTCTAACCGCTGCTTCGCCGTCACCGGCCTGGGCTACTTGCCGCCGTGGACCGTGAATGCCGGCTTCATCATCTGAGACGAAACCACGGCGACGAAACCACGCTTATCATCGATACGGGCGCGAATGCGGCGGTTGCGGCCACCATCCACGAATATGCTTCTATCGCACGCCCAGCCAACTGGCTGCTGGCGCTGAACACCGAGCGGCATTGCGCGAGAAATCGTAAGTGTTACCACGAAACCCGACTCGCTAATCCCAACCGCCCTATTTGCGAGGACTCTCGCATGGATCTGGGCTGGTGTGAAATCGAGATCCTGGTCACGCCCGGCCACGCGCCGAGCAACTATTTCGGTGTACGTTCCTTCCGATGAGGTTTTATATTGCGGCGACTGCCTGGTGAACGGCTATCTGCCAAATCTGGATGCCGGTGCAATGGACGATTGGCGAATTTTGCTTAAATCGCTCGATCGCAATCGCGAGCTTGCCCCGCGCCTTGTTCACGGTCCAGTAGCCAAAGTCCAATCGCCAACGGCTAGTCGCCGGTCGGAATAATCCCGGCGTTTTCAACCATCAGCATAACTGTCCGTTGAGGAGCGCGTGTCCGGTGCAGCACGCCCTTCGGGATCACGAAGCCTTGCCTGGGCTGCAACGCCACGGTGGCGCCTTCCAACTCGATGAACAGCTCGCCTTCCAGCACGTAGAAGAACTCATCGTCGTTATCGTGCTTGTGCCAGTGGTACTCGCCCTGCACCGCTCCCACCCGCACTACCGATCCGTTCACCTGGCACAATGTCTGGTTGAACCAGGGGTGCGTGGCGCCGTCGGTGAGCGCCTTTTCATCGATCACCTCGAGCGGCGGCTGCAGAATGTCGAGCCTCGTGTCGTAAGGATAGCTTGGAGCTGCCATATCAGGATTTCGCCAGAACCGTCCCGTATCCCTTGGCCTGGCCGCTCAAGCCGAGCAATCGGACGCTGGCCCACAGCGCGTGCGGCGTGCTGGACACCACCGGCGCTTTGCAGCGCTGCTCCAGCGGGACGATCAGATCCAGCGTCTTCAAAGCGCCGCAGGAAATCACCAGAGCTTCGGCTTTAGGCGCCCCATCATAGACGCTGGCGCTGAAGTTGAGGAGTTCGTCGGGCGTCACGGGGCCGCGGTCCTTAAAGCTCACGATGCCGAGCCCTTTCACCGATACCACTTCGAATCCAGATTCTTCCAGAAACACTTTCAGCCGCTGGCTTACGTCTTCGTCATAAGCCGTGGCAACCGCGATTTTGCGGGCGTTCACGGCTTTCAATCCTTCCACGATGCCGGTGCTCATGGTGGTGGAAGGCA
>Ga0181525_10001686_pt1 | contig 18704 bp, 18 predicted proteins | sample PEATcosm2014_Bin_48_FD_121100 | JGI IMG/M metagenome (GOLD analysis project Ga0181525, IMG submission 121100) | Peatland microbial communities from MTU Mesocosm Facility, Houghton, MI, USA - PEATcosm2014_Bin06_10_metaG | ecosystem: Environmental > Terrestrial > Soil > Wetlands > Peat | place...
CATGAGCGCGCGCCTGGTGCTGGTGGGCATCTTCGCCGTTATCGACCGCCTGCGCAAGCCTCATCGCCAGGCCTCCCCCGGCTACAACCCGCGCGTGGCCGTGCTCATCCCCGCCTTCAACGAGGAGAAAGTCATCGTCCGCACCATCCGCTCGGTGCTCAATTCCGACTACCTCAACCTCCACGTCATCGTCATCGACGACGGATCGACCGACCGCACCTTCGACGTTGCGCGCGAGGCCTACGCCGCTGAGATCGCCGCCGGCCGCGTGGCCGTGCTCACCAAGCCCAACGGAGGCAAGGCCGCCGCGCTCAACTTCGCGCTCGATCGCATCGAAGAAAGCATCTACGTGGGCATCGACGCCGACACGGTCATCGCCGCCGACGCCATCAGCAAGCTCATTCCGCACTTTGAAGACCCGCTCATCGGAGCCGTCGCCGGCAACGCCAAGGTCGGCAATCGCGTCAACACCATCACGCGCTGGCAGGCGCTCGAATATATCGTGGCGCAGAACCTCGAACGCCGCGCGCTCGCAGCGCTGGGCACGTTGACCGTTGTTCCCGGCGCCGTCGGCGCCTGGCGCAAATCGGCGCTGCAGGAAGTGGGCGGTTATCCGTCCGACACGTTGGCCGAAGACCAGGATCTGACGATCCATCTGCAGGGCAAGGGCTACAAGGTGCGCTTCGATTCGACCGCCATCGCCTGGACGGAGGCGCCCAATTCCTTCGTGGGCCTGGCGCGTCAGCGTTTCCGTTGGGCGTACGGCACGCTGCAATGCCTCTGGAAATATCGCAGCTTCACCTTCAATCCGCGTTACGGCGCGCTCGGCATGATCGCGCTGCCGCAGGTCTGGCTTTTCCAGATCATCCTGACTGCGCTTGCGCCGCTCGCCGATCTTCTCCTCATCTGGCAGATCATCGGACAGGGCATCGCCTATCTCCAGCACGGTCCGGAGTTCTCGAACGACAATCTCATCATCGTCGGCGTCTATTACGCGGTCTTCATGGTGGTCGACCTGACGGCCGCCCTCATCGGCTTCCTGATGGAGCGGCGCGAGGATTGGAATCTTCTCTGGTGGCTGATGCTGCAGCGCTTCGGCTATCGCCAGCTGATGTACTACGTCGTCGTGCGCTCGATCTGGACGGCCATCAAGGGACCGTTCGTCGGCTGGGGCAAGCTCGAACGCACCGGCATGGTCCGGCAGTCGTAGCGTTGTCCGATTTGAAGACTTCACCGGGACCGCGGCCATCCTGGCCGCATCGTGAAGTTTGCACGACCGCTGCGGGCGGGACGCCCGCGGTCCCGGTGAAGCCTTCGCCTCCGTAGAGACTGGCTACTTTGGCACAAGCCAATCGCCGTCGTCATCGGCATGATCGAGGCGATAGCTCCTGAGGGCTGCCGCCTTGACGCGTGCCCCCAGCGCAAACGGCTCCAGCGTGTCGAATTCCATCACGGCGAAAGCCCGCGCGTCGATCTGGCGGATGAGATCGGCGTCCGAGCGTGCACCCGTCGCGAATTGCTGACCGGTGTTGAACGTGTCGACTTCCGCCTTCTTGCCGGCCCAATAGCAGAACGACAGCGTCTCGCAGAGCGCGCGGCCAGGACGGCCGCGAATGAAAGCGACGTCGCGCTGCGCAGTCGCCGCTTCATCGGCCATGGGATGCAGCCAGAAATCCCGATCGCGCCAATCTTCCCCGGCTGATGCCTGAGTGAGCCCCGCAGCAAGCGGCAACAGAAGCAGCATCGCCACGAGCAGCTGCCATGCATCGCCGCGCGCGCCAAACCGCGTGAAGGCCATCGCCACACAAAGAGACAGTGCGATATCCGCGTCGAAGAAGACGTTGGCATCGACGCCTGCGCCACCCGAGAACGCTATCCCTACGCCTATCGCGACGGCTGCATAGAGCAAGCAAAGCACGACAAATTTATCCCGCCGATAAAAATGCGCGAGCCCAACCGCGATCAGTGTCGGGATGATTCCCCAGACGAGCCAGTTCTCGACATTCGCCGCCAGCAACGCGGCAGAATAGCTGCGCGCCGAGGCGAGATGCGAAAGGAGACCGCTGCCATAGGCGAGACGAAAGAGAACGAGACCGAGAAGCGCGGATGCAAAGCCGGCGCCGATGAAGCGGCGCGCTCGCGTGCGATCTTCCATCAGCAGCCACAATCCGATAGCGAGCGGCATTGCCACGAGATTGTGCTTCACGAATAGCGCCAGCGCGAAAAGAATAGCCGCCGCGATATCGTTCGGCGATTTCCTCAGTACGAGCAGCAATGCCGCCATCTCAAGCGCATGGCCCAGCATCTGCGGATCGTTCATGCCGACATAGTCCGTGCCGACAATGAGCCACGCCATGAACAGAAGGCTCGCAAGCGCGGCGTGGATTGCGCGGCAGCCCATGATGCGCGCTGCCCGAAAGAGTCCTGCCGCCACGCCGAGAAAAGCGACAAGCGAAATGATCCGTCCTGCGATGATGTTGTCGCCGACGACGCGACCAAACATGCCCACTAGATAAAACGACAGCGGCGGATAGTTGTTGACGACATAGCTGTGCGCGTCGGGATAGGCATGTCCCGCGATTGCGTCTGCTGCGAGATAGGCGTTCCAGCCCTCATTGGGATCGAGGGGAACATGCAGGCCGATGACAGCGAGCACGCGCCACAGTCCCACGGCGCAGACAAAAGCGAACAGCGCGAGGACGACATTCGGAATCGCGCCGGCGATTCTTTCTCCAAGCGGACGCGCCGCGCCGTTCATGGCCTCGTGCAGGCGTCGTCCCGCCGCACGTCGTAGAGGTCGAAGAAGCTTCCGCGATGGCGCAGCGCAAGGAGCTGCGGCGCCGGGCTCGGCTTGCCGCCCGAACGCACCACGACGACCTCGTCGAAATGGCACTGAAACAGGAGGAGATAGGGAAACTCTTCGAGAATGTCCTTGTCGTCGCCCACCTCGTTCGCGGCGAGATCCGCGAGTTCGCCGACATCGGGGGGCGAGCCCTGCTGGGCCGTCGCGGCGGCGATCGCCTGGAATTCCGGCTGCACGCGCACGACGTGCTGGCCCGCCGTCGTGAAGAGAAGTGGCGAAAAGCCCTGCCGGTCGAGGATCGCGAATTCCGCCATGTGCCAATAAGGCTGGTCGGAGGCGAGACCCATCGCATCCCCGTCGAGCACGGTCATGATTCGCGTCCCCGGTGGACTGTCCTTGAGCGTAGCACGGAACTCCGCATACTGACGGTCATAGTAAGCCCAGTTGCCGCCGGCGCCCGCCGCACTGAAGGCAAGTCCCGCAACCGCGATCGCGGCCAAAGCGCCCTGCCAGCGAACGGGAATGCGAAACTCGACCGATGCAAAGGCAACCGCGCCCAAAATGGCGGGAAGCCTGAGATCGACTCCCCACCCGCCCAGCGCCCATTCCGGCATGAGGACGACGCAGGCGAGCAGCACCGTCAGCACGATGCGCATCGAGGGGTGAACGCGAAACCATTCGCGCCAGAGCCCGACGATCCAGAGAAGTGCGAGCAGTCCGATGACGATATAGGCGGGCTGATCGAAATAGGCCTGGAAGGCTGCGCCGATACGATCGTCCCACGTATCGAGCAGGTTGAATTCAAGATGGCCGCCGTCGGCCGCTTTGGGTTTCAGCAAAACAAACGCGAGCGCCGAGGGCGCTACCAGGACCGCAAGATCGATCGCGCGCGCCAGCATGCGGCGCGAGAAAATCGCTTTGGCGCGAATGAGGGCGTCGAGTTCGAAACAGCCCATCATCAAAAGGAGGACCGCAGCCGCGAAGAGGTGGCAGAAATAGACGACCGTCACGACGACGGTGAACAAGGCGATGCGGCGGATGCGCGGCCAATTTGCGGTCGCGATCCAGCCCGCGAACACGACGAGGTCGAGCCCCGCCGTGAAGTCGTAATTCATGAACCCCCAGAAGAAATTCGCGTTGTAGGCGAAGAAGGCGGCCATCAGCGTCGCGACGCCGACCCGCCCGAAGAGCGCGCGCTGGATGGCGGCGGCGCCGAACACCCACAGGGCTACGGCCGCGCTCAGGAACAGCTTCGCCGCCGGCACAAGGCCGAGCCATTTCGACAGCGCCGGAACGACGATCTCGGAGGCGAGATTGGGGACGAATTGCCAATCGAGGCGGTAGAAATGGGCGAGATGGGGATCTTTGATTCCGCCCGCCAGCAAATAGAAGCAGGCAAGGTGAGCCGGAAGGTCGGGCATCGCCGGCAAATCGACAGCCCAGATCGGCGCGATCAGAAAGACTGCCGAGAGCGCCACCAATAGCGCGGGCCAATGACGCCCTAAACTCATTATGACGGCCCCCCACAATGCCGCAAAAGCCATTCCGCTCGCGCGATCGCGAACAGGGACTATGGAAACAGGAATTTCAGCGCGTGCGCCAGACGAACTGGCTGGACATCAGATAGTTCCACAACGCGCCCATGACGGAGCCCGCCGCGCCCGCCACCCACCATTCCGAATGTGCGGAATAAAGCCAGGTGGCAAGGCCCACATTGCTGATGGCGCCGGCCGCGCCAATCGCACAGAAGCCGATGAAGCCCGTGACGAGGGAAAATCCGCGCAGGCGCCGGTCGCGATAGGTCGTCGCGTTGTTGAGGAGGAAGTTGCTGAGAAGTGCGACGAACGTGGCCACGCTCTGCGCGACGGCGAACGGCAGGCCGAACGTCGCCAGCCCGAACTTCAGCACCACGAGATTGACGAGAAGGCCTACGGCGCCCACCAGCGCAAAGAGCAGGAAGCGCGTATCGACAACGCCGCCGGTGAGCTTGGCGAGCAGCAATCCGAGGAATTCGAGACCGATGCGCAGATCGAATTTGCTTTCGCCCGCATGACGCTCGCGGAAGGTGTAGTGCTCTTCGACCACGCGCAGATGGCCCTGCGAGGTCAGCACGAGATCGAGAAGAATCTTGAAGCCGATAGGCGACAGCCGTCCCGCCACCTGCTCCACGCATTCGCGCCTAGCCATGAAGAAGCCGCTCATCGGATCGCTGAGGCTCGTGCCGAGCAGCTTTTGCGCGAGACCGGTCGCGGTGTGGCTGTAGGCGCTGCGCGCGCCGCCGAGGCCGTCGCTGACTGTTCCGCCGATATAGCGGCTGCCGACGACGAGATCGGCCTCGTCGTCCGTGAGACGTTTCAGCATGCGCGGCAGGAGCGCTTCGTCGTGCTGCAGATCGCCGTCGATCACGGCCACATAGGGCGCGCTCGAGGACAGAATGCCTTCAAGGCACGCACCGGCAAGGCCGCGCCGGCCCAGGCGCCGCAAGCAGCGCACGCGGGGGTTTTTCGCGGCGACCGCTTTCGCAACCGCCGAGGTGCCATCCGGAGAATTGTCATCGACGATGATGGCTTCCCACTGGATGCCGTCGAGGGCGCGCTCAAGCCGGGCGACGAGCTCAGCGATGTTGCCCGCTTCGTTGAAGGTCGGAACGACGACCGAAAGAACGGGAGCTGCGCCAGGCGCAGTAACGGCGCCCCGCGATGCATTGGGAAACGGTGTGACGGACATACGCTCCAACCCTGAAAGGCGCCCCGAGAAGAACGGCTCGAAGATTCCTTAAATTCCGCGATGGAACAAGACGCGATCTGACGCGCATCCGATTCCGGCCATGCCCCTGACTGGTTAATGGCCGGGGCTTGTGGCTTCTTTATGTCAGGATTGCGAGAGGCTGTCCCTGCTTGAGTCGGGGTGCCACGCCCCCTAAAAACGAGCGGGCCCCTAGGGTTCGGGCCCAGCTGGAGCGTATTTGATGAAAACGGGCCGCATCGCGCCTCTCGATTCCTTGCGCGGGCTGGCGGCGCTCATCGTCGTCTTCCACCACTGCCTCGTGACGTCGCCGATGTTCTGGTCGGTCTATCAGCGTCCCGCCCAGACACCCTTGATGCGCGCCCTCGGAAACTCGCCCCTTCACCTCTTGTGGGACGGCCCGGAATTCGTTCTCGTCTTCTTCACGCTCAGCGGCTTCGTCCTCTCGCTGCCGTTCTGGGGCGAGCGGCCTCTGGACTATCGGCAGTTCGTCATCCGCCGGGTCCTGCGCATCTACCCGACTTATCTCGTGGCGATCACGATCGGCATGATCCTGATGTCGCTGCTCGCGGGCAAACCGCTCTCGGGTCTCAGCGACTGGACAACGCAGTTCTGGAATCGTCCGCTCGACTGGAAGATCGTGTTCGATCAGCTGTTCCTGATGGCAAGCAACGGCAACAATTACATCGACACGCCGGTGTGGTCGCTGGTTGTCGAAATGCATGTCTCGCTCGTCTTTCCGCTTTTGATTCTCGCGATATTCCGGTCGGAAACATGGACGCTGGCCGCCGCATTGGCGCTGGCGCTCGTGGGCGACTGGGCTGCGCGCATCGATCCGGGCGGACATCCGTTCCTCACGACCTTCGCGACCAGCGCAAGTTATCTCTGGCTCTTTGTCGTGGGCGCGCTGATGGCGCGGCATCGGGCAGAGCTCACCGCGCAGATGGCGCGCGTGCCGTTTCTTCTGCAGGCGGCGCTCCTTGCGGCAGGGCTTGTCGCGCTCAACGCCATTTGGGAAGGGGGCGCCGGCGAGCAATGGCGCTTTCTCGAACAGGCCGGCGCGATTGTGCTGGTGGCGAGTGCGGCCTTCATGGGATGGGTGCAGCGTCTCCTCGACGTGGCGCCGCTCCGCTGGCTTGGAAAGATTTCCTACAGCCTCTATCTCATCCATTTCATCGTGCTGTTCACGGTCCTCAACGCGTTCCGTGCTGAAGTCACGCTTCCGCGTCTCGTGGTCGTCGTGCCGCTTCTTTCGATCGCGGCCGCCGCCCTTCTCTATCGCTTCGTGGAAGCTCCGAGCATCGCGTGGGGCCACCGTTTCTCGCAGGCCCAACGAAACCGCGCCGCGTCCCGCATCGCCGCGGTCGACGCGCCGCCGCCGTAAGTCAGAAACGCTTGACCGCTTTTACGTTCCAGCTCAGGTCGGATTTGTATTCCGCGACCAGCGCCGCGACCGGACCGGAAAAACCCGTTGCCTTTTTCAGCGCTTCGGCCGTTGCCGACACGTCGCCCAAATGGGCCTCGTCGGAGACGGGATGTCCAGCGCAGCGCTGATGCGCCACGACGGCCAACGCGACCGGCGTGTGCGCGCCGATAAGCAGCTTCACCTGATCGAGCGCCGTCTTCCACTCCGCTTCGCGTTCCGGACGCAGCAATCCGTCCGGCCCCGGCACCGCGATGAAGTCGACGCCATCGACGCCGAGCGCCTTCGCGATCTGCCCGTTGAATTCGGATTTCCGGTGATGCAGGCGCCAATCCGCGCAAACGACAGCGACGCCAAGCTTCCGGTGATCGCGACCAAACATGAAAACCCCCTACCTTGCGCGCGAGTGAACTATGGGCGCGCGGCGCACACAACCAATATTTTGTGAAGGCTGCAGGCGGCCGGCATCACCCCCCGGATCACCCCGCAACCATTACCCATCCTCACGCGTTCGTTGCTCGTGCTGGATTTCCAAGAGGTGAATTATGCCCCTGCTATATGTCGTAGGCGTGTTGGTCGTTGTCGGCGTGCTTTTGTGGCTCGTCAACACCTACATACCGATGGATCCCAAGATTCAGGGATTGCTGAATGCGGTCGTCGTCATCGCGGTCGTGATCTATCTGCTGCAAATCTTCGGCCTGTTGAATACGCTCCAGAATATCCGCGTCGGCCATACTTGATTCCGCCGGCCACGGGTTCAGAGACGAATTCCGTGGCCGGCGAAATAGCGCTCGATGCTGTCGGGCGCGCCGCCCGCAACCGCAACATAGCTATCCGGCCGGAGAAGATAGGCTGCAGCCCGCGCCAGTCCCGCTTCCTCATGCTCGGGCCGCCACGCGAATTGGTGCAGCGCCAGCCTGTGCGCCGCGCACCATGCGCCGAATTCCGGCGTGGCCGAGCCATAGACGTGAACCTGCCATTTCATTGACGAAAGCGAATCGTAATTGTCGATCCCGCCCACACGCACCCAGGGCAGGCGATCGCCGCCATGCACCTCGCCGGCAACGCCTTCGCTCAGCGGACCGCCGCGATAATTGAGTGTGATCTGCGAGACCGTGCGGAAGATATAGTCGCGCGCAAAGGACATCTCCACGATCCTGGGCAGCAAAAACGGCACGACACGGGTGCGCAGGATATTGGCGAGCCCGCCTTCCGCGGTCGCCAGCGTGAAGGCGCGGTCCGTCGTCTCCACCAGACGGCGCGCGAACACAATCCGCTCCGCCTCGTAACTGTCGAGCAATTTGTCCGGCGCGCGACCTGCGATGACGGCCGCGATTTTCCAGGCAAGATTGATGGCATCGCCGATGCCGGTGTTCATGCCCTGCCCGCCTGCGGGACTGTGGATGTGCGCAGCATCGCCCAGAAGAAACGCATGGCCTTTCCGGAAATGATCCGTCACGCGATGGTGGACATGATAGGTCGAGAACCAGTTCACGGTTTCGACGTCGACTTTCAGATGCTCGATCGCGCGGTTCTTCACGTCGTCGAATTTCAGCGTATCGGTGCCGACGGCGCGCTCTTCGCGCACCGTTCCGATCAGCCGCGCGCGGCCCTCTCCGGCGAGCGGAAACACGGCCAGGAGATCGGCCTCGTCGAGATCGACATTAAGCTCGCCGTTGAACGCAGGACCCGAGCCCTGAACGTCGGCCACGTAAAACAGCTGCCGATAGGTACCGCCGGGAAATCCCGTCTTCAGCGTTTCGCGGACCAGCGAGCGCGCCCCATCGCAGCCGGCGATATAGCGCGCCTCGACGCGTTCGTCGCCCGAAGGTCCGCGCAGCCGCGCGAAAATGCGACCCTGCGCATCGGTGAAGCCCAAAAGCTCCGTCTGGCGCTCGACGGCAATGCCGAATTGCGCGAGCCGCGCGATCAGCAGCTTCTCGTGCTCGTCCTGGGGAAAAATCTCGAGGAACGAATAGGCCGTAAGGCCCGCGCCGATCGTATCGAACGACAGGCGCGTGACGCGCTCGCCTCTGGCCCACAGATTCACGGCCGGCACTTTGTGGCCGCTTGCGACGACCTGATCGGCGAGATCGAGCTGGCGATAGAGTTCGAGCGTCCGCGCCTGGACGGCGAGCGCGCGCGACGTCGTGCCGGGACCGGGCGTTTTGTCGATGATGCGCAGGCGCACGCCTTGTCTGGCAAGCCAGAGCGCCAGAACCAGCCCCGTGGGTCCTGCGCCGACAACCAGAACATCGATCATGCTGCGATCCGCCCCCGGCGTGAACGGCACGCCTTGATAGCATCTTCGTGGCTAACGCGGAAAGATTGCGGCCGTTCCCGCCATCGTCCGGCCGTTATTCGCGCGAGGCGCGCGCCGTCACTCCGGAAGGTTCACGACGATCGCCGGAACCAGCGCCGCGCTGTCCTCGAAGACAGGCCGGAGCTGCTCGGTCAGGTAGCGCGCGACGCCGCGCTGCAGACTTTGCGGCATCTCGGCCCAAGTGAACTTCAAGGCGCCCAGCTTGCGATACATCGCGACCGCCCGGTTCTCGTAGAATTCGTGCAGAACATGGGGCAGATCGCCGTGGCCGACGAACAAGGCCGCCTCGTTCTCGCCCTCGCACCACACAAGGCACACGCCGCCGCCGAAGGTGCGGTCGAGATTGTCGGCCTTGAACGGATACCACTGCCCGTAGGGATCTTTCTCCCAATCGACCGTCACGGGACTGTCCATCGGGACACTTTTCAGAACGTGGCCCATCGCACACTTCTCCCATTCGCGTCGATTGCATTTTCGCTCCAAAGTCCTGCGAGGCCGTGCACATCGCTCTCGCAATTTGCCGCAAAATGGTCGTGTGTGGCGGGCATTCGGAGCAATGGGACACCCGCGGGTTGTTGCGACATCAGGGAAAACGGGCAATATTTCGGCCCGGTGATGGAGACGAAGCAACATGCCGGCGCCGGACCACGATCATCATCACGATCATGACGACGAAGGACAGCAGCCGCCGTCCGATATGACATTGCGCGTCAAAGCGCTGGAATCGCTCCTGGTCGAGAAAGGGATCGTCGATCCCGCAGCACTCGATGCGATCATCGAGACCTACGAACACAAGATCGGCCCGCGCAACGGCGCACGCGTCGTCGCGAAAGCGTGGATCGATCCGGCCTATCGCGCGCGTCTTCTCGAGAATGCGACCGCGGCCATCGCCGAACTCGGCTTCGGCGGGAGGCAGGGCGAGCATATGATCGCGGTGGAGAATACGCCGCGCATTCACAACCTCGTCGTCTGCACCTTGTGTTCCTGCTATCCGTGGCCTGTGCTCGGTCTTCCGCCTGTCTGGTACAAATCCGCGCCCTATCGCTCACGCGCCGTGATCGATCCGCGCGGCGTGCTTGCGGAATTCGGCCTCGTGCTGCCCGATGACGTCGAGCTCCGCGTATGGGATTCGACCGCAGAAATTCGCTACCTCGTGGTGCCCGAACGCCCGGGCGGAACGGAGCGCTTCGACGAAGAACAGCTCGCCGAACTCGTCACCCGCGATTCCATGATCGGCGTCGCCAAAGCCAGGGCACCGGCATGAACGGCGTGCACGACATGGGCGGAATGCAGGGGCTGGGGCGCATTGTGGCCGAAGCGAACGAGCCTGTGTTTCACGCACGATGGGAAGGGCGCGTGCTTGGATTGACATTGGCGTCCGCCGCGTGGGGCCGCTGGAATCTGGACAAATCACGGCACGCGCGCGAATCCGTCCCGGGCGCCGAATATCTTTGCATGAGCTATTACGAGATCTGGTTCGCGGGACTGATAAAGTTGCTGGTCGATGGCGGCCTCGTCACGCGCGACGAACTCGCAAGCGGACAGAGCGAAGCGCCGAAGCAGAAACCGCCCCTGACCGCGGACCGGGTCGAAGCCGTGCTCGCCAGCGGTGCGCCGACGCAGCGCACGGCCGCCGCGGCACCGCGCTTTTCGGCGGGTGCAAGAATCCGGGCCCGCAACATCCATCCGACCGGTCACACCCGCCTTCCCCGCTATGCGCGCGGCAAGCTGGGCACGATCACGCGGCATCACGGCGCGCATGTGTTTCCGGATGCCCACGCACAAGGTCTCGGCGAAAAGCCGCAGCATCTCTATCAGGTCCGCTTCGAAGCGAGCGAGCTCTGGAACGACGCGCAACGCAACGCCGTCCATATCGATCTGTGGGAGGATTATCTTGAGCCCGCATGACAGTGCGGAGCCGGTGTTCGAGGAACCCTGGCAGGCTGAAGCTTTTGCGCTGGTCGTCCATCTGCACGAGAAAGGCGCATTTAGCTGGGCCGAATGGGCGACAGCGCTGTCCGATGAGATCAAATGTGCGCCCGACGCGGAGACGCACTACTACGGGCACTGGCTTGCAGCACTCGAACAGCTGGTGAAGGCGCGAGGGCTTGCGGCGCCGGCGGCGCTGGAACGGCGCAAACAGGAATGGGCCGAAGCCTATCGGCGCACCCCGCACGGCAAGCCGGTGGAGCTGTAGCGCCCGGTAATCCTCACTCGAGCGAGTACCAATCTTCCAACTCGCCCTTGCGGATGACGTCGTCGGGAGGGATGCCGTCGCTGGCGCGGAAATCCGTCACGCCGATGATCCCGTCGCCATGCGAGCCGTCTTCCGCCAATGGCAGGATAACGCGCTCGCCGAGATAGTATTGGTCGAAGCGATGAAAGGGCATGCCGTGACTGCGGAAAAGTTCCGGCGTCACCACGATGCGCCGGAAGCGCACATGGACGAATTCGTAGAACTCGTGCGGGTACATCCCCGCCATTATCACGCCGGTAAAGCTCTTGCCGCCGAATATTTCCAGAACCTTCGCACCGGCGAATCTGCCGGTGAACAGATCGGCTTGCGCATCGAACTTCCATGACCAGAGATACGGCAAAGTCTTCTTGATGTCAGCCGGGCGAATGTCGCTCCAGCCGGGCATGCGCCGGTTGCCGCGCATCTCGGTCCAGTGACGGATGAGATCGCGGGAAAACTCCGATTGCGCGGCCTCTGCGAACGCTTCGAGACTCATATGAACCACCGGTTCCGATGATTTTGAACGCGCAAAGACGCCGGCGGTTTGGGGTGCGCGCAAAAGGCGCAATCCTTCAGGCGCACAAGATGAATATCGATTCACCCTCGACGGCGAAGCGCCGCGCGATCAGCGTGCGCCCTGCAGGGTTTCGCCGAAGATGTCCTTGGCTTCGCGCGGAGGGCTGCGCCAATATTGCGGCGGGCCTTCGACTGTTGCGCCAAGCGTGGCTGCCGCATGCCAGGGCCAGCGCGGGTCGTAGAGCATGGCGCGCGCGAGCGCCACAAGATCGGCTTGACCGCTCGCGATGATCTCCTCGGCCTGTTTGGGCTCGGTGATGAGACCGATCGCGATGGTGGTGATGCCGGATTCGCGCTTGATGCCCTCCGCGAGCGGCAGCTGATAGCCGGGACCGACGGGGATCTTCTGGAGCGGCGAAATGCCGGCCGACGATGCCGTCACCCAATCGGCGCCGCGCCTTTTCAATTCCTTCGCATAGGCGATCGACTGCGGCAGGTCCCAGCCGCCTTCAATCCAGTCCGTCGCGGAGACTTTGTCGCCGACGGGCTTCGCGGACGGAAACGCCCTGCGCACCGTCTCGAAGATTTCGAGCGGAAAGCGCATGCGGTTTTCGAGTGAGCCGCCATAGGCGTCGTCCCGTTTGTTGGAGATCGGCGAGAGAAATTCGTGGATGAGATAGCCATGCGCGCCGTGCACTTCGATGGCATCGAGTCCGAGACGGTCGGCGCGTTTCGCAGCATCGGCGAACGCGTTGCGGATGCGCGTCATGCCCGCTTCATCGAGCGCCGCTGGCTTTTCTTCGCCGGGCTTCTGTTCGATCGCCGACGGCGCCGGCGTCACCCATCCGCCTTCGGCAACCGGAATCTGCTGACCGCCTTCCCAGGGGATATAACTCGATCCTTTCCGGCCCGCATGGGCGAGCTGGATCGCAACCGGGATCTTCGAATATTTGCGGATCGTCGCGAGAATGGGGCGATACGCAGCTTCGGTCTTGTCGTCCCAGAGCCCCAGATCGCCCGGTGTGATGCGGCCCTCAGGCGTGACCGCCGTGCCTTCGATGCAGAGAAGCCCCGCGCCCGACAACGCAAGCGAACCCAGATGCACATGATGCCAATCATTCGGCTCGCCATCTTCCGCCGAATACTGGCACATCGGCGCCACGACGATCCGGTTGCGGAGCGTGAGATTGCGGAAGGTGATCGGAGAGAACAGAACGCTCATGCAGAGGTGACCTCGTTTTCGTGCATCGCCCGGCGTCAAAACGGTCTCATAACATCAGCGCGCGCGGCCATATTTCAAGCCAGCGCTGCAGGCGGGCGTGCTTCTCTTAAACCGGCAGACCGAGGTGACGCCACAATTCCGCAAGCTGAATCATGTCCAGCTCGATCGTGGTTTCGATTTCCTCGATCAATCCGGGATGTTCGCCTTTTTCGTGCTGGTCTTTCGCGACTTTGACGAGATCTTCGAGCGTGCCGGAAACCGGTTTGTCTTTTTTGTCGGTCACGAGTCTCCAACCGGGAGATTTCAGCCGCGCGACCAGCTGGTCGAATGAATATTTGTTCGCCATAGAATGAGGAACTCCTGGAACAATCGGGTCTATAGCAGTCCGCAGCGCACGGCGACAACGTGGAAAGAGTTCCCTAGTCCAGCCCCGCGCGACGGAACCCTTCCAGATAATGGTCGCGATCACGGTCCTGCTTGATGGGCATATGGTGCGCGATCCATGCGAGCGAAATATTGGGCTGCGCGCGCCTGAGTTCCTGCAGCGCGGCCGCGGCAACTGCCGCCTCTCCGGCCATTCCGGCGGCGGCCGTGAGCACGCGATGCGCGCCGACGAAATCGCCGCGTTGCCTTATGCCTTCGCGCGCGAACCGCATGGCCTCGGCGTAGTTGCGCCCGACAAACTGCGCGTAGGAAACAATGCCGCAATAGAGAGACGAAAACGGATCGCGCGGGCTGAGCCGCAAGGCGCGGCGCGCCGCGAGATCGCCTTCCTCCCAGCGTCCGCTATAGGCCAGCGTCAGCCCGTAATAGCCTTGCGCAAGCGAGAAGTTCGGATTGAGCTGCAACGCGAGCTCGAACTCCGCCAGCGAATCGTCAAATCGCCGCTCGAACAGATGCACGCAACCCAATGCGTGGTGCGCCCAGGGGTCTTCGCTGTCGGCCTGAACCGCCGCGGTCGCCGCGCGCTCGGCGGTCGGCACGACAGTCATGTCTTCCCACCCCATGTGAATGCCGAATGTGTGGCACCAGGCGAGCACACCCAGCGCCTGACCGTAACCGGGATCGATTGCGGTCGCCTTCTCGAGCAGCGCCTGGGCCACCATGTTGTCCTGACGCGTGACGCGCCAATAATGCGACAGCGCCCGCATCACCAGATCCCAGGCATCGAGACTGTCCGGCGGCTTGCGCTTGGCGCGAAAACTCTCCGCGGCGTAAAGCTGCGGCTCGATCGCGGCGACAATCGCTTCGGTGATTTCGTCCTGCACCGCGAAGACGTCGGCGAGATCGCGATCGTAGCGTTCGGCCCAGACGTGGCTTCCCGTTGCCACGTCGTTGAGCTGCACCATGATGCGCAGGCGATCCCCGCTCCTGCGCACGCTGCCCTCCACCACGTAGCCGACGCCGAGATCTTCCGCGATTTCCTTCATGTGCACGGCGCGGCCCTTGTAGATGAAGGAGGAATTGCGCGCGATGACGAAGAACCATCGGAGCTTGGAAAGCGCCGTGATGATGTCCTCGCTGATGCCGTCGGAGAAGTATTCCTGCTGCGGATCGCCGGTCAGATTCGTGAACGGAAGGACGGCGATGGCGGGCCGGTCGGGCAAGGGGAGCGCCTGGCGCACGGGCTCTGCAATCTCGCCGGACAGGCCGATCGCGCACTCCGGCTCCAGACGCACGGTGCCCACGAAGCGCAACCCTTTGCGCGCGATCGTGCGAATCAGCTTCTGGTCTTCGCCGCTGTCGCCGATTGCCTTTCGCGCCGCATTGATGCGGCTCGTCAACGTCGAATCCGACACGATGCGGCCTTCCCATATCGATGCAATGAGGTCGTCCTTGCTGACGACGCGGTCGCGATTCTGCACGAGATAGATGAGGAGGTCGAACACCTGCGGCTCGACCGGAACCGGCTCCCCGCCGCGGTGCAGTTCGCGCCGCTCCGTATCAAGTGTGTGATCGGCAAAGTGAAATTGCACGCCAACGCCTCGGGGCCAAATCGTCTCAAGGGATAGTCAGGCCCATCTCAAGGATAAATCAAGCAGCGCACAAAGACTTTCGCGGCCCGAAGACCGACAACGCCCCCAGTTCAAAGGGAGGAGCATTCCATGGGCCGCTTTTTCGGATTTCTCTACGGCGTCGCATCATACGGCGTTTTTTTCGTGACGTTTCTCTATGCCATCGGGTTCGTTACCGGGCTTTTCGTGCCGAAAACCATCGATTCGGGGGTGGTCGTGCCGATGGCCGAAGCCTTGATCGTCAACCTCGCGTTGATGTCGCTTTTCGCCGTCCAGCACAGCCTGATGGCGCGTCCGTGGTTCAAGCGCTGGTGGACCAAGATCGTGCCGTCCTCGGTCGAACGCAGCACCTATGTGCTCCTTGCGAGTCTTGCACTCGCGCTGCTCTGCTGGCAGTGGCGTCCGATGCCGACCGTCTTGTGGCGCATCGACAATGCGCCGATCGCCATGGCGGTAACGGGCCTGTCGTTCGTGGGCTTTTTTATCGTTCTGACGAGCACGTTTCTGATCAACCATTTCGAGCTGTTCGGTCTTCACCAGGTCACCAACAATCTGACCGGCCAGCCGATGCCGCAGCAGCACTTCCGCACGCCGCTCTATTACAAACTCGTGCGGCACCCGATCTATCTGGGTTTCGTCATTGCCTTCTGGGCTGCGCCCGTAATGACGATCGGACATCTGCTCTTCGCCGCGGTCACCACGGCCTATATCGTCGTCGGTATCATGTTTGAAGAGCACGATCTGGTCGACATGTTCGGCGACGAATACCGCACCTATCGGCGCCGCGTGCCGATGCTGCTGCCGTGGCGTGGACGCGTCTCCTGAATTAGGCCCACCGGCGGGTGCGCGTGCCTTGAAGGCGCCGCACCCGTTCGGATTCTACGACAACGCGGTCCGATGGCGGGAGCTAGTGCCGCTCAATGCTTCAGATGCGGATCGCGTTCGCCGGCTTTGATGGCGAGTGCCAGATTGTCGAAGGCGACAGGACAGGTATAGAAGGCCGAGCGCGCGCAATTGGGGTTGTAGGCGTCGTTGAAATCGATCGTGAAGGTCTTGGGCGGAAAGGGGCCGAATTTGTCGATATCGACATAGCGCCCCGCGCCATAGGTTCCCTTTCCCGTCAGCGCATCCGTGAAGAACGCCGAGAGCGACGTCACCTTCTTCGGATCGGCCGTGTCGGTGTAGAACGGCAACGTGAACGTCTTGCCCTGCAGCACGAATGTCGCGGAGCCGGCGCGATAGAACTGCTTGCTGGTGTGGCGCGACGTCATGAAAACATGCGGCGTGATCGTCTTGTCCGGCGTGAAGCGCGCGGTCACGACATAGCCGGGATCGTAGGGAAAATAATCGACGCCCTTGAAGGCCTTCGCGGCCGGATTTTGCTGGTTGTAGACGAACACGCGAATGCCGGGCACGCCGGCCTGCACCTGGGTCGGAAACGCCTGAACGTCCACATCCGTGTCGACCGCAACATCGGCGAGCGGATTGGAAACGGCTTTGCCGCTTTTCGCGATCACCGGTTTGCCGCCGGCAAAGGACGCTGTCAGCGCGCCGTTCGGCCGGACGCCCGGCGCCCATTTGTAGCTGCCGGGAATCCCCTTTGTGCCCACCAGCGTCGCCGTCTGGCCTTCGCCGAGATAGGCCGCATCCTGGATCTTGAGGATCGCATGCGGAAGAACGGCATAGGCCTTGTTCGTCTCCACGAGATCGGCTTTCCACGCGGCTTCGGACTGCGCCGCCACGGCTGCCGTCGAACTTCCCGCGAGGAAGCCCGCGAGAACCGCGCATTTTATCATTGTCGGCATTACGTCGATCGTCCGTATGTGTCTTCGAACCGCACGATGTCGTCCTCGCCGAGATAGCCTCCCGACTGCACTTCGATCAGATGCAGCGGAACCTCGCCCGGGTTTTCGAGGCGATGCTTGGCGCCCAGCGGGATGAACGTCGATTCGTTTTCGTTGAGCACGAAAACGTTTTCGTCACACGTGACCTTCGCAATGCCGGAGACGACGATCCAGTGTTCCGCGCGGTGATGATGCATCTGCAAACTGAGCTTCGCACCCGGATTGACGATGATGCGCTTCACCTGGAAGCGCTCGCCATAATCGATCGAATCGTAAGAGCCCCAGGGACGGAACACCCGGCGGTGATGCATGTGGTGATGGCGCCCGGAGCGTTCGATCTCCTCGACGACTTTCTTCACGTCCTGCGTGGCGCCGCGCCGCGTGACCAGGACCGCATCCTGGGTCGCCACGACCACGACGTCGTCGACGCCGACCGCAGCCAAGAGCGGTCCTTCGCTGCGCAGGTAGGAATTGGTGCAGTTGAGCGCGACGATGTCGCCGTCCTGCGCATTGCCCTGGCCGTCGCGTGTCGCGATCTCCCACAGGGATTGCCAGGACCCGACATCGCTCCAGCCCATGTCGACGGGGACTACGACGGCGTGCTGCGTATGCTCCATCACCGCATAGTCGATCGATTTCGACGGGCTCGCGGTGAAGGCCGCTTCGTCGAGGCGGAAGAAATCGAGATCGCGCCGGCCCTTCGTCACCGATTCCCGGCATTGTGCGACCATCTGCGGCTCGAATTGTTCGAGTTCGTCGAGGAACGTCTTGGCGCGGAAGACGAAGATGCCGCTGTTCCAGAAATAACCGCCGGCATCGAGATAGGATTCCGCCGCCTTGCGGTCAGGCTTCTCGACGAAGCGTTTGACGCGGTAAGCGCCTTTGGTCTGGACCGCTTCGCCCTTCTGGATATAGCCGTAACCGATTTCCGGTCCGCCCGGCTTGATACCGAAGGTCGCGATGGCGCCGTCGCGCGCGGCGGCAGCGGCGATGCTCACCGCCTGCGCGAAGGATTCTTTGTTTTCGACCACGTGATCGGCGGGCATCAGAAGGACAAGCGCCCATGGATCCTTCTCGGCGAGGAGAAGGCTTGCGACCGCGGCGACGGGCGCGGTGTTGCGGCCGACGGGTTCGAGCACGATGGCGGGACTGGCGATCCCGCTCTCCCGCATCTGCTCGGCGATGAGAAAGCGATGCTCCTGATTGCAGACGACGACGGGCGGCGCGAACTGCGCGCCCTTCACCCGCTCGACCGTCTCCTGGATCATCGTGCGTTCGCCCGCGAGCGGGAGCAACTGCTTCGGATAAAGCTGCCGCGACAACGGCCACAACCGCGAACCGGCGCCGCCCGACATGATGACGGGATGGATTTTCGAGGATTCGGTCATGGACGCCGTGCGGAGGTGTTTCTTCGAGGACTATCGCCCATTGCGGCGCAGCGCGCCAAGGGGTGGTCGCGCGAGACCATAAAGCTCAGTTCCACCTCCCCCTTGTGGGGAGGTCGACGCGCGCAGCGCAGCGAGCACGTCGGGTGGGGGGCCCCCACCCGAAATCGCTGACGCGATTTCGACCTCCCC
>Ga0181525_10001688_pt1 | contig 18701 bp, 16 predicted proteins | sample PEATcosm2014_Bin_48_FD_121100 | JGI IMG/M metagenome (GOLD analysis project Ga0181525, IMG submission 121100) | Peatland microbial communities from MTU Mesocosm Facility, Houghton, MI, USA - PEATcosm2014_Bin06_10_metaG | ecosystem: Environmental > Terrestrial > Soil > Wetlands > Peat | place...
AGAGATAGTGAGTCTCCGCCGGCGTTGGCGCTACCAGGGCGGGATCGCCCTCGTAGCGCGTCTCGGTGGTGCCCACCATCACATGGCCTTGCCACGGGATGACGAACACGGCGCGGCCGTCATGCGGACTTTCCAGATAATAGATACCGCGCTCCACCGTGCCGGGCAGCACCAGGTGGGTGCCCTGCACGCACTCGAGCGCGGGCACGCTGATGGCCGGAGTGATCAGCCGCGCGAGCCGATCGGCCCAGGGGCCGGCCGCATTGACCAGCACCCGGGCGTGCGATTCGATCGAGGTCTCGCCCTGCGCATAGCGCAACACGACACCGTCTTCCTCGAGGCGCGCCGATTCGAATCGCGCCGGGCAGCGCAGCTGCGCGCCCAGCTGCAGCGCCGACTGCTGCACGGCGCGCGTGAGAGCGCGGTCATCGGTCTGGCCATCCTGGTACCAGAACACCGCCTGCAGTCCCGCGGTGTCGAGGCCATCGAGCGTGGCCCACTCGCTGCGCGGCACGGTGCCGAATCGCGACTCGGGGCGCAGCGATGCGAGCAGTGCGTACAGGCTCAATCCCAGTCGCAGCTGCCACGGCCGGCGCCGCGTGTGCGCGTACACGGGAATGTAGAAGCGCTGCACCCGCACCAGCCCGGGCGCCAGCCGCAACATCAGGCCGCGCTCGCGCAGGCTTTCGCGCACCAGGCCGAACTGCCCGGTTTCCAGATAACGCAGGCCGCCATGGATCAGCTTGCTGGAGCGGCTCGAGGAGCCGGCGGCGACGGCGGTCTGCTCGAGCAGCAGCACCGAATGACCGGCAGCCGCGGCCGCCTGGGCGACGCCGGTGCCGTGAATGCCGGCACCGATGACGGCTACATCGAAGTGTTCCATCAGCTTTGGCGCAGTGCCCGCACGGCCTTATTCATCGCGGCCACGGCCATGGTCTCGATGTGGTGCGCGCCGCGCTGCGTGAGCGACACCGCCAGCGGCAGCGTATCGACTTCGTAGATGACCCATTCCCAGGTGCCGCGCCAGAGCGCGCCATTCGGCGGCAGCTGTTCCACATCGCCGAACAGGAACTCCGGCTGCAGCGCCTCGGATTTCAGGCGGGCGTGATCGGTATAGTCACTCAAGACCCAGCCGATGCGCACGCCGCTGACCTGCCGTGCGCGGTAGACGGCGGCAAGGTCGAAGGAAATCACCACGCATTGCTGCTGGGATGACTTCACGACATCGAGCACGCGGCCGACCACCTGGTCATGACCAAAGCGCAGCAGGCTCTCGCGCTTGATTTCGACGAACAATGTGACTTCGGGCCGGGACTCGATGAGCTTGAGCACATCGCGCAGCAGCGGAATGCGGGTGCCGCGATAGCGTTCGCCGAAGCGCACGGTCTCGGGCACCTCGATTGCGCGGATCTCGCGCGCCCGCATCTCGAACACGCTGCCGGTGACGCCGGCGGTGCGTTCCAGCGAGGCGTCGTGGATGACGATCGGCACGCCGTCGGCCGAGAGCTGCACGTCGAGTTCGAGGTATCTCAGTCCCAGGTTGAGCGCCGACTCGAAGGCGGCCAGCGTGTTTTCCGGGAAGTCGCGCGCATTACCGCGGTGCGCGACCAGCGAAATCGGTCGGGGATTACTCAAGCGAAACGTCCAAAAAACCGGACACAATTATAGCTATTACGCGGCGCAGGGTGAGTTTTCTCGTACGCCAAGGAACTGGATGTAGCCCTCCAGCATGCGTGCCGCGGCACGTTCGGCCGTAAATCCTGCCATGACGCGCACACAATGCTGGGCGCAGTCAGGCCGGTTTTCCGACAGCGCCAACACGGCGAGCATGGCCTCTGACAGAGCCGCGACGTCGCCGGATTTGAAGGTAAATCCGGTCACGCCCGGCAGCACCAATTCCGGCACGCAGCCACAGCGATCGCTGACTACCACGGGACAACCAAAGCTCAGTGCCTCATTCACCACCAATCCCCAGGGCTCACTATGGCTCGGCAGCACCAGCGCGACGCTGCGGAAGAACAGCGGCACTATCTCTGCCAAATCCTTGGGTCCGTGCAGGGTCACAGCGTCGGCCATGCCGAGCTCGAGTGCCTGCTCCAGCAATTCGGCTTTCAAAGGACCGGCGCCGATTACATCCAGATGCGCGCCAGGCATGCGCGCGCGCACCAGGCTGAAGGCCTGTATCAGATCGCCGAGGCCCTTCACCGTCGCCAATCGGCCGACGTACAGGAATCGGGGCGGCAGATAGCTTTGAGCAGTCTGTCGGCTATAGCGAAGTAATACCCCGGCGGCGTCATAGTCGTGGGGCAGCGCTGCGGCCTGGCAAGGAATAATGATGTTCGCCTCGCGCACGCCCAGGCTCATCGAGTATTCCTTGCTGCGTTGTCCGTAGCCGATAACGCCAATGCATCGGGAAAAGAAAAAATGCTTGGCCCAGGTCTTCCAGACTACCCGTGGCCGGTCGAACATCGTGGAATCGCAGGCGACGGCGCGCTTGCGGCGCAGCAACATGCAAACAAACAGCATGGCCCAGTTCTCCATGCGATCGTAACCCGACAGCACGACCAGATCGGATGGATTCGCCAACAGATCGCGCGTAAGCCCGACTATTCTGCGAAAAGTACTCACATCGCCATAGGCGCCGCGAAACAGAACGCGATAGGGGTATTGGTGGTAGGAGAGATCGATGCCGCCCAACTCCACGCGATCGATGTCGGTTTCCGCGATCTGGACAAACAGCGGCTCTATCGGGCCGCGTTGGCTCAGTCGATAGAGCTGGGAATAGACAGCACCCTTGTATCGCGCCCATAGACTGTTGTGATAGATACGCACGCGCTTTCTCACCGTACGCTGCGGCAAGGCGCGTTGCTCCTCAATCAATTGCTGTTCGATCAAACTATAGCCCTCGGTCGATCAGCGGCTGACGGTCAGACACGCAGCGCAGATCGACAATAATCAACGGATCCTAATAAGTCGTCAGGCAAGTTAGCACGGCTTTGGCGACAGTCTCGGGACTAAACCGAGTGCGCACGAGCGCCGCGTTCTGCTGCAGATTAGCCTCATCTCTGTGACTGCGTAGCTGCTGTCCGATGGCATCGGCCCAGACGGCCGCGCTTGACCTGGACGCTACATAATGGGCCTTCCCCAGGGTCACTTCCGGCAGCGAACTGCCATCGGTCACAATCACCGGCACGCCAAATCCCATCGCTTCCACCACCGGCATACCAAAACCTTCATATTCCGATGCTAGGACGAACAGCTGGCATTGCTCGTACAGTCGCCCGAGGTCGGCATCGGCGATGAACCCGGTTGACACGATTCTATCTCTGACGGAACCATTATCGATGGCGCCGATACGATCGCCAACATTCTGAGATTCCCGTCCGACCAGGATCAGATGCAGATCGGGAAAGTCGGCTGCGAGCAGCGCGAACGCATCAATGATCGTGACGGTGTTCTTGTGCGCATATTGATGCGACACACTCAAAATATACTGCTTTTCGGACAGCGACTTGATCCGCGGACTGGCGTCGCCGCGGGTGTAGCGCGCCCAGTCCACGGAATTGTAGACCACGGTGCAATTGCGCGCGCACGGCTCGCCATAGAAACGGGCGATCTGGTTTCTTTCAAATTCAGATATCAGCAGGACGCGTGCCGCCTTGGTCAGGGAATGCTTGAAATTCAGATCAAGCCACAGGCTTTTTTTGGCGGAGAAAAACTGTGGGAACACACGGTGCTGACAGTCGTGGATGCAGCAGAAGGAAGAAAAGGAATGTCGCTTGAACGTAGGTGGAAGAAAGTAATTGGGAAACAGTATGGGTCCATCGGAATGGACCCTATTATAAAATATCGCTTCTTCGATAAATCGCGTCCACATGCCGCCCTTGATGAAAGGGTATTTCTGGAAAGCCACGCTGCGCTGCTGATCGGCCCAGATTAAAAATTCTGGGCTCAGGCGCTCGGCCGATGCGAATGGCAAACGGACCGGCGTGCCAATTTGAGTCAGCCCGGCGATCAGGTTTAATACGGCCGATTCGAGCCCTGCCGCCGTCCCGTGCCGCAGACTGAACAAGGGAATCTGCACGGGGATCGATTGGTTCAGGTGAGGATCAATAGCTCTTCCCCGGGCCGCGCTTTTCCTCGAATTGCACGATGGGCTCGCCGCTGGTGACGATCACATCGCCATCGATGGTGGCACCGCGCGCCATGGCAATGCTGCGCGCGCTGACGCGGCCGCGAATCACGGCCGTGGCCGCTATTTCGATGCGCTCGGTGACGCTGATGGCGCCGGTGACGCGACCTGCGACCACGGCGCTGACGGCATGCACCTCGCCGATCCATTCCGCATCCGGGCCGATCGAGAGCTCGCCGCGCACATTACCATCGCCCTGTACGCTGCCGCCGAGCATGAGTGCGCCGGGGGTTTCCAGATCCCCCACCAGCCGCGTGCCGCCGGCCAGCAGGGAAGGGGTGCCGCCGATGCGATCGAGCAGCCGTCGTCGTGGTTTTTCAGACATGGGCGCTAGTGTGCACGCCGGCCGCAGGGCCGTCATCTGTCCGCGGACTGCTACAATGCCCGCCATGAAAACGCACGCAAATCGATGGGCAATTGTCGCGCTGGCGGGCGCCCTGATGCTGTCAGGCTGCAGTCACGAGGCTGCCGACTGGAAATCCGCCAGTACGGCCGATACGGCGGAAGCCTACCAGCAGTTCCTGACGCAGCATCCCAACAGTGCCAGTGCCGCCCAGGCGCGCACGCGCCTGCAGCAGATCCAGGAAGATCGTGACTGGCAGAGCGCGACATCGGCCGACACGCGCGAAGCCTACCAGCAGTTCACGGCGCAACACCCCGACAGCAAATGGGTGCAGGAAGCGCGCATCCGCATCGAGAATTTTGCGCAGTCCGGCGCCGCTGCCGGCGGCGCGGGCGCTGCCGTTGCCGCCAGCGCCTCGACCGGCGCCCCTGTGGCCAGCGTCAGGCAGCCGCATGTGGCGACCATGGCTGGCGCGCACTACGTGCAGCTCGGCGCCTATCGCACCCAGGCCGGCGCTGAATCGCGCTGGAAGCATTTGAGCGTCAAATACGCGCGCGAGCTCGGCACGCTGACGCCGCGCTACGTGCCGGGCAAGCTCAAATCGCAGCCCGTGGTGCGCCTGCAGGTGGCGGTGAGCTCGCGGGCGCAGGCCACGGCGCTGTGCGGCAAGCTCAAAGCGCATCAGCAGCCCTGTGTGCCCGTGGGTGCGGGTTGACGCCGCCTGGCGACAGGTCCGGACCAATTTTGCCGGGCAGAAGGCGTCAATCTTTAGTCACGGGTGACAGGAAATGTCATATTCGTCCCACCGGGGCGTCTTACCGATTGTGTACCATTGTATTAAGTGATTGAGTTACAACCACTTTGTAAGATTGGTACGCAGTTTGCTTCGTCCAAAGGTGTAAGGTTTTCCCCTAACCTTTGCGAACAACGTTCCCCGGTGTTCGCCTTTAAGGCGCCGCAGCCTCACAGCTCCGCGGCGCTTTTCTTTTGTGACGTCGATTCTCACTCGAGCGTTGAATTGCGCGCTTTCAGCTCAATTTTCTCTGTATGGTCCCCGACGCACTGACCGAGGTTATTCCGCGCACATTTGCTGACGCCGCCTCCCAGGTGCGCTCGCGCACATTGCCCAACGGCCTGACGCTGCTGGTGTGGCCGAATCACAATATTCCCAGCGTCTCGCTCCACAATTGGGTGCGTGCCGGCAGCCGCAACGAGGGCGGCGGCCGCACCGGGCTCGCGCATTTCTTCGAACACATGATGTTCAACGGCACCAGCCGTCACGCGCGCGGTGAGTTCGACCGGCTCATGGAGGCCCAGGGCGGCAGCAACAACGCCTTCACCTCGCAGGACGTCACGGTCTACCAGGACTGGTTTCCGAGCTCGGCGCTGGAACTGGTGTTCGAGCTCGAGAGCGACCGCATCGCCAATCTGGCCTTCGAGCCCGCCGTGGTCGAGAACGAGCGCAAGGTGGTCTACTCCGAGCGGCGCATGCGCGTCGATGACAGCAACTCAGCGCTGCTCGATGAGCAGGTGCAGGCCACTGCCTTCCAGGTACATCCCTACCGGATTCCAACCATCGGCTGGCCGAAGGACATCGAGTCCTGGACGCTGGATGATCTGCAGGGTTTCTATCGCACCTACTACGCGCCCAACAATTGCACGCTCATCGTGGTGGGCGATGTCGAACCCGACGGCGTGTTCGCGCTGGCCGAGCGTACCTTTGGCCTGATTCCGCGCGGTCGCACGCCGCCGCCGGTGGAACAGGTAGAGCCCGAGCAGCGCGGCGAGCGACGCATCGCGCTCGAACGGCCCGGGCAGAACCCGCTGCTGCAGCTGGCCTGGCATGCGATCCGCGCCAGCGATGTGCGCGAACCGGCATTGAACGTGCTGCAGACCATCCTCGTGGGCGGCGATGCCAGCCGGTTGCACCGCTCGCTGGTCGAGGAGGAGAGACTGGCCGTGGCGATCGGCGGCGGCTGGTCGGAGGGCTTCGATCCGAATGTGTTCGTGCTGCACGCCACGTTGTCCGAGGGCGGCGACACGCGCGTGCTCGAGGCCGCTATCGATGGGCAGCTGGCGCGCGTGGTGGCTGAGGGCATCACGGAGGCCGAACTCAGGCGTGCCAAGAACCTGGCCGCGGCCGATTTCTGGCGCGGTGTCGCCACCATCGAGGGCAAGGCGCGGCTGCTCGGCGAATACGCCGTCATGCACGGCGATTACCGGCATCTCTTTACGGCGCCCGCGGCTTATGAGCGCGTGACGCTCGAGGATGTGCAGCGAATTGCGCGCACCGTGTTCGAGCCGCAGCGGCGCACGGTGGGCATATTGAAACCCACCGGCGAGCCCGTCGTCGAAGAAACCGCGCTCGATGAGGCGCAAGCGTGAAGATTCCGCCGCACCAGCGCCTGCGTCTGGCCAATGGCCTGAAGCTGATTCTGCTGCCGCGCGCGGATGTGCCGCTGATTGCCTGCGATGCCATCGTGCGCGGCGGCGCGCGCCTGGATCCGGAGCCACTCGCGGGACTTGCCAGCGTGACGGCCGATATGCTCACGCGCGGCGCAGGCGCACGCGATGCGTTTGCCTTCGCCGATGCGGTGGAAGGGGCCGGCGCCAGTCTCGATGCGGGCGCGCACGCGGAGGCGTTGGGAGTGCACGGCGTTTTCCTGGCGCGCGACCGCGCGCTGATGCTCGAGCTGCTGGCCGATGCATTGCAGCGGCCGCGGTTCGATGCGGCCGAGCTTGATCGGGTGCGGGAACGGCGCGTGGAATTCATCAAGGCCACCAAGGATTCCGAGCCGCAGAGCCTGATCGGTAACTACGGGCGCGCGCTGCTGTTTGGCGAGCACCCCTTTGCCAAGCCCATCGGCGGCAGCGAGCGCAGCCTGGCGGCGATCACGGCCAAAGACCTGCGGCGCTACACCCACGATCACATCGGCGCCGATCGCACCACGCTGGTGTTGGCGGGTGACTTCGAGATCGACCAACTGAGCTCGGAGGTCGAAGCCGCCTTTGGCAGTTGGCGCACGGCCGCGCTGCCCCTGGAGCCGCTGGCGCCGGCGACGCGCGCGCGCGGGCGGCGGGTGCGGCTCATCGATGCACCCGAGTCGACGCAGACTTATTTCTGGATCGGCAACCTCGGCGTGGCCCGCAAATTTCCGGCGCGCGCCGCACTCGAAATCACCAACACGGCCTTCGGCGGCAGCTTTGGCTCGATGCTGATGCAGGCACTGCGCGTGCGCAGCGGCCTGACCTACTCGGCCAGCTCCCATTTTCGCCGCGCCAGTGTGCCGGCCGAATTCGCGATCGGCTCCTTTACCGAGACGCCGAGCACCACCCGGGCCGTCACGATTGCGCTCGAGACGCTCGATGCGCTCAAGCAGCAGCACTTGCCTGCGCGCGCCATTGATTCGACGCGCAGCTACATCCTGGGCCAGTACCCGCAGGGCTTCGAGACCGCGGCCGACTGGGCCACGGCGCTGGCAGAGCTGGATCTCTATGACCTCCCCGACAGCAACATCGATGAATTTCCCGACGCGCTGCGTGCCGTGGACCTCGAACAGTCGCGCCAGGTGATTGCCGATGCCTTCCCCAGCAGCGATGATGTGGATATCGTGCTGATCGGCGATGCCGCGCGAATCCGCGCCGAGGCGGCGGATTTCGGCACTCTGAGCGAGCGCTCGCTCGCAACGCCGCAATTCTCTTAGCCTGACTCCTGTCAACGGACGCCGCGCTGCGCCGTTGGCTTCCTACTGCCACGGCGTGTTGATCACAAGCGCCGAAGTCAGGGAGGACGGCAAACCATGTTATGTAAGGACTACGGGCGCTTAACCGCCGCACTCGCAGCTTCGATGCTGCTCAGTGCCTGCGGGGGTGGTGGATCCTCCGGTGGCGCCTCGAGCACCGCAGCGCCGCCATCGACGACACCGACCACCACACCGCCTGCCGCGGCTGCGCCCACGGTGGCGGACGCCTCGCGATTGCTGGAGCAGGCGACCTTTGGTGTGACCGCGAGCGATCTGGCCAATGTCCAGAGCATCGGGATCGATGCGTATCTGGCCGCGCAGCTGAATGTAGCGCCCTCGCAGTACACCGGCTTCAGTTACACGCCGCACACGGCGCCGAGCACTTGCAAGAGCGACGGCACACCCGGCGATGCCGCGAGCATCTGTGCGCGCGATCAATATTCAAACTTCCAGGTGCAGCGGCAATTCTTCATCCATGCGCTGACCGGCCCCGACCAGTTGCGCCAGCGCGTGGCATTCGCGCTCTCGCAGATCTTCGTGGTCTCGAACATCGAGATCTACGAAGCCTACGGCATGGCCGATTATCAAAACATGCTGCTCAAGGATGCATTTGCCAACTACCGGACACTGCTGCAGGACGTGACGCTGAGCCCGGTCATGGGGCATTACCTGGACATGGCCAACAACGCCAAGACCAACGCCGCCGCCGGCACCGAACCCAATGAAAACTACGGGCGCGAAGTGCTGCAGCTCATGTCGATCGGGGTCAACGCGCTCAACGCCGATGGATCGCTGCAGCTCGACAGCAGCGGCGCGCCCATCCCGACCTACGACCAGGCGGTGGTCGACGGGTTCTCGGCGATATTCACCGGCTGGACCTATCCGCCGTTGGCGGGCGCCACCGCCAAGTGGAACGATCCGATCAATTTCGATGGCGTCATGGTCTCGGTGGCCGCGCAGCATGAACCGGCCTCGAAACTGCTGCTCGATGGACTGACGACCAGCGCCAACCAGACCCCCGAGCAGGATCTGAAAACCGCACTCGATGATATTTTCAATCATCCGAATGTGGGACCGTTCATCGGCAAGCAACTCATCCAGCACCTGGTCACGAGCAATCCCAGTGCGGCCTACGTCGCGCGCATCTCGGCGGTGTTTGCGAACAACGGGCAGGGCGTTCGAGGCGACCTGGGCGCGGTGGTGACGGCCATACTCACCGACCCCGAAGCGCGCGGCGATGCACCGACCGCCACCGACTATGGTCATCTGCGCGAGCCGGCGGAATTCGTCACCGCACCGATTCGAAGCCTGGGCGGCCAATCGGACGGGGTCTATCTGGAGAGCGCCTCGGCGGCCATGGGGCAGCCCATCTATGGCGCGCCCTCGGTATTCAACTATTACCCACCCAGCAATCTATTGCCGGGAACCTCGACCCTGGCGCCGGAGTTTGCAATCGCCAACGCCGCGACGGCGCTGGCGCGCGCGAATTTCATCAACACCGTCATCGTGCAGGGCGGTGTCGCAGCGGACCCGACCGTCACCGGCAGCACGGGCACCAGCATTCCGTTGAACTCGTTCGCCGCGACCACCGATCCGACCGCACTGGTAGCGCAATTCAATCAGACGCTGATGCATGGGAGTCTCTCAGCACAGGCGAGCGCTATCATCGCGTCCGCGGTTGCTTCCCAGAACGCCGCGACCCCGCTCGCCGGCGCGCAGACCGCGGCCTATCTGATTCTTTCCTCCGGGCAGTACCAGGTGGAGCGTTGACATGAAGCGTCGCAGTTTCTTATGCCATGCCGGGGCACTCGCCGGCACCGCCGCGCTGGGTCAACTGGGCTCTTTGGCAGTGAGCGCGGGGACAGGCAATGACTACAAGGCGCTGGTCTGCATTTTTCTCGCCGGCGGCAATGACAGCAACAACATGATCGTGCCGGTCGATACCGCAGGCTATGCCAACTACGCCACGGTCAGGGGCGATCTGGCACTGCCCCAGGCCGGGCTGTTGCCGCTGCAGGAGGCCGGTGGCGTGCTGCGTTACGGACTGCATCCGAACCTGAGCGGACTGCAGTCGTTGTGGAGCAGTGGCAGTCTCGCCGTGGTCGCGAATGTGGGCACGCTGGTGCAGCCGCTCACCAAGGCACAGTACCTGTCCACCGCGACGCAGAAGCCCGAGTCGCTGTTTTCGCACATCGATCAGCAGCACGAGATGCAGGCCTCGATTGCCAGCGTCTCCTCCAACACGGGATGGGGCGGCCGGCTATCGGACCAGCTCGCTGCCATGAATTTAAACGCAAGCGTACCGCCGATGATCTCCACCGGTGGCAATAACCTGTTCGTCACCGGCGCGGCCTCACAGGCGCTGGTGATTCCCACCAGCGGGTCCTTCGGACTGAACGGATTTACCAGCAGCGCCGGGGATACGGCACGGCGCTCGGCGCTCGAAAGCCTGTTGAATGTCGATCAGGGCGCGGACCTCGTGGCCGCGGCGGAAAACGTCATGACCGGCGCGCTCAGCAGCAGCGCGGTGCTCAATCCGATCCTGACGGCCAGCGCCCCGACGGTGGCCGCGCCGTTTGCAGGACTCACGACCAGCATCGCCAAGCAATTGCTGGCGATCGCCAAGGTCATCGAAGCGCGCGCCACGCTGGGCGCCCAGCGGCAGGTATTTCTGGCGGTGCTGGGTTCCTTCGATACCCACACCGACCAGATCAACCAGCAGGGGAGTTTATTTTCGCAGCTGGATCCGGCCCTGACAGCTTTTCATACCGCGATGGCAGACATCGGCGCCGGCAGCGACGTCACGAGCTTCACGCTGTCTGATTTCTCGCGCACCTTCCAGCCCAACACCGGCGGCGGTTCGGATCATGCCTGGGGCAGCCACCAGCTCGTGATCGGCGACGCGGTCAAAGGCCAGGTGGTGTACGGGACGATGCCCGAGCTGGCACTCGGCAGCCCGGACGATGAGGGCAATGAAGGACGCTGGATTCCGAGCATCGCGGTGGATCAGTATGCGGCCACGCTCTCGAGCTGGTTCGGAGCCAGCCCCAGTGCGCTGTCGCTGGTGCTGCCGAATCTGTCCGCTTTCCCGGCGGCGCCGCCGGCGTTCCTGTAATCAGGCGGTCAGCTCATCGTGCCGACGATGAGTGCTCCATCGACTGATTGGAGTGATTGACGCTGAAGTGAAACTCCATGCTGCCCAGAGCCACCACATCCCCGTTCTTGAGCGCACGCCTGCTGATGCGCTGACCATTAACGTAGGTGCCGTTGGTGCTCTTCAGGTCTTCGATGACCGTATCGGTACCGACGCGCAGGACCACCGCGTGGCGGCGGCTGATGAATTCGGCATCGATGCGCACGTCGTTTTCCGCCGTGCGACCAATCGTCGTACGCTTGCCCAGTATGTGCCACACGGCGGTGCTGCCCTCGAGGTGGATCAGCAGGTAGGCTGGCTCTTCTGCATTCAGCGGGTCCTGGATGGCCCCCGAACGCTCGAGAGCACGACGAATACAGCCCAGTACGGTGACGTTGCCCGCGGCTTTTCCGTCGATCGTGTCCACAGGCACGTCAGCGATCGCAGCAGCGGCGGCGCGCGCTTCGATTCCGGGTGCGGGCGCGGCCAGCCCAGACAGCGGCTGCTGGCCCCCGTGGTGTGACAGCAGGTTCGGCGCGCTAAGGTATTGACGATCGTTGGCGACGATCGTTTCGAACACGGCCTGCAGTTGGCCGGCCATGCGCATGATGGTGGAACCTTCAAACAGATCGCTGGCATATTCCAGAAACCCGCTAATGCTCTTGCCGGTATCCGTGAGGGTCAACGTCAGATCAAATTTTGCTTTGACCTGTCCGGCGGCCAAATCATCGATTTCTACCGCCCGGTCGTCCACGGCCAGCATGACCTGAAAAATCGGGTGGTAACTCAAATCGCAGGGCAGCTCCATGGCATCGACTATCTCCATCAATGGAACACCTTGATGGGCGTACGCCTCCAAAGTGCTGGCCTTAATATTCAGCAACAGGTCCGCCACGCGCTGCTCCGGCGTTACCCGCACGCGCAGGGGAAGCGTATTGGCCCCGGACTCGTGTTTCGGCACTGGCATACCAATCACAATGTCGCTACGCCGGGTCAATCGTGAGAGCAGAATTGACCAGCCCAAAAGCAGGGTCATGAATAACGTGGTGCCATGCCGCTGGCTTAAGCGCCGGATTCCCTCACTCAGCTCGGCCGTCAGCACCACCGCCACTCGACCGCCGGCATAGCTCATGACCAGCGGACGCGGCTGGTCAGTCGGCAGCTCCATCAACGGCGGGGCTCCGGTCAGCGTCGCCTTCCAATACCCCAGATCGGAGTGACGGACTCGAATCGACGGAGAACGGTCTTCATCGAGTTCGGTCGCGGGACGATCCTGCAAAAGCCGTTCAGCGGTTGGAAGGTCGCTGCGCTCTACCAGTGGCTTGGCGCCGGTTATCGGCGTGCGCAAACGGGGTGTGCTGTGGTTCAACGCCATGACAAGTTACGAGTTCGGTAGCCAACTGACCCTGTTCGCGAAGCGCAATCCGCAGCGGGAGACCCAGAATAAGTTAACTGAATTGCCGCGAAAGTCACCTAGCGGCGCGATTAGCGAGCCTTGGGTGCAGTGCAGCGTGGATCAGGGGCCGGCTGCGCCGCTATGAAGCCATCGGGCTTCCTCGTCCGTGGTTGTTCGCCCGAGCGCGTCATTGCGATGCGGAAAGCGCCCGAAGCGCGCAATGACGTCGCGGTGCCCGACAGCGTCCGACAGCGCCTCCCTGAATGTGACCTGCAGTTCGGCCGGCGCCTCATCGAGCAGCCGCCGGAAGGCCGCCACGGATTCGTCCTGCACGTCCAGCGACTCGGCGTGCTGCAACGGCATGTAGAAGAAGATGCGCTCGAGTGGATCGAGCGCTGCATCGGCGCCGTACAGCATCCCGGAGACGCTCAACGACAGCGCCTGGTGATCCTGGGCGTAGGCCTGCGCCGTGCCGCGATAAAAATGGCGTGAGAACTGATCCAGCAGCACGATCAGCGCCAGCCGCCGGCGCGGACTGGACTCCCAACCGGCAAGCAAGCCGGCTTCCGCAGCCTGCATGGTTTCCCTGAAGCGCGCGCGGATCAGCTCATCGTATTGAGGAATCAGCTCGGGCGCGGCGTGGGCACCGAACCAGAGGCGCGAATGGTGTCGGACCGACACCTCGGTGTAAGGACGCGGTCCAAACCAATAGAGGAGCACGTCCTGGGCGCGCGCGGCGGGCATGCGCTCAAGCCTAACTCCGCTTGCGACTATTCGCGCAGGCTTTCGAGGTACCCCTTGGCCAGCGCGGACAGCCGTTTGTGCGCCAGCTCCCGTGCCCTGGGTGCATCGGCAATGTGCTCGAGCGGCCCGGTGACCAGCATTCGTCGCACGGCCGGGTCGCGCGCGGAGACGCGGGCCATTTTGTTAAGCACGGTAAAGGCGCGGTAGATCTTGTCGCGCGGGGTGCGTCGGGATTCGATGGAGCGGGCCAGGTACTGGCCGAATCGGCTGTAGAGGAAGTAGTCGTCGTTGCCGACCTGGAATCGCGCTTCGGCAAAAAAATCGGGGAAGTTCTTTTCGAGATACTGATTCACATGGTGAAGCCGGGGCCCAGGTTCGCTGGTAGCGGACGCTTTGCGCTTCTTCATTGCCTTGTATCACACCTCCGTGGGTTTGAACGCGCGCGCACCATAGGGCAGTGCGGGGTGCGAATCAATAGCACAGCGCACACTATCGGGACTGGCCGCGATGCGGCTTGGGTTTCTTGCGCGGAGGCGGGCGCCGCTCGACCACGCCCGCGGCCAGCGGGCGACCCTTGACGCGCACGCGCTGCAGCCTTTCGAGTATCTCGGCGGGCATGCCGGCAGGCAGCCGCACGAAGGTGTGATCTTCCTGGATGTCGATGCCGTTGATCTGCGAGCCATCCAGATCCGCTTCATTGGCGATGGCACCGACGATGTTGCCCGGCTGCACGCCATGCGCGCGACCCACATCCAGCCGATAGGTTTCCTGCGGTCCGAAGCGTCCGCCCTTATGACTGGTCGGGCGCGGCCGCTCCCGATCCTCGCGGCTCTCCTCGCGGACGGCTTTGCCGCTTAAGGTAAGCGGCGTCTTGCCCTGGGCGAGGCTCGCCAATGCGGCGGCCACATCGACAATATCGGCGCCGCTTTCGCGCGCGAATTCCTCGACCACGCCGCGGTAAGGAGTGGCGCCGCCGCTCTCCAGCGCCAGCTTGATGCGCTCCTTGAAGCGGCCGATGCGGCGCAGATTAACGTCATCGATGGTGGGCAGATTCATGGCCTCGATGGGCTGCCGCGTGGCGCGCTCGATGATGCGCAGCATGTTGCGCTCGCGCGGGGCGATGAAAAGGATGGCTTCACCGCTGCGCCCGGCCCGGCCGGTGCGGCCAATGCGGTGCACGTACGACTCGGTGTCGTGCGGCACATCGAAATTCACCACGTGGCTGATGCGATCCACGTCCAGGCCGCGGGCCGCGACGTCGGTAGCCACCAGGATATCCACCGCGCCGGATTTCAGCTGGGCAATGGTGCGCTCGCGCTGCGCCTGCTGCAGGTCGCCGTTGAGCGCGGCGGCGGCAAAGCCGCGCGCGATCAGCCGGTCGGCGAGCTCGACGGTGGATTGCTTGGTGCGCGCGAACACCAGCATGCCGTCGAAGCTCTCCACCTCGAGAATGCGCGTGAGTGCATCGAGCTTGTGCATGCCGCTCACCAGCCAGTAGCGCTGGCGGATATTGGTGGCGGTAGTGGTCTTGCTCCTGATCGTGATTTCGCGCGGCTCGCGCAAATGACGCTGGCAGATCTGGCGGATCTGCGAGGGCAGCGTGGCGCAGAACAGCGCGACCTGCTTTTCCTTAGGCGTGCGCGACAGGATGGTCTCGATGGCCTCGACGAATCCCATGGCCAGCATCTCGTCGGCCTCATCCAGCACCACGAAGCGGATGCCTTCCAGCTTCAGAGTGCCGCGCTCGAGATGGTCCATCACCCGCCCGGGAGTGCCGACGATGACGTGCGTGCCGCGCTTGAGGGCATTGAGCTGGGGCACATAGCTCTGGCCGCCGTAAATCGGCAGCACGTGAAAGCCGCGCAGGTGCGCGGCGTACTTCTGAAAGGCCTCGGCCACCTGGATCGCCAGCTCGCGCGTGGGTACCAGCACCAATGCCTGGGGATCACGCTGGGCCAGGTCCAGCCGCGACAGCAGGGGCAGGGCGAAGGCGGCGGTTTTTCCGGTGCCGGTCTGGGCCTGGCCCAGCAGATCGGAGCCCGCCAGCAGCACCGGGATGGTGGCCGCCTGGATGGGGGTCGGGAACTCGTAGCCGACTTCCTTCAGGGCCTGAACGATGGGGTCGCTGAGCCCGAGATCGGCAAAGGATACGGGGGCGGAGCTGGGGGAATCGGATTCCATAGGGAAAGGACCGGACAACTGGCAGCGCAGTGTACCGGCTTAACTCGAGCCGCGTACCGCAATGCGCCGCTTAGGTCAAACCGGGCGGCAGGCCATTACCGGTTACTTATGGATCTTGATGGGCTCGGCCTCGTTTTCGCGGGCCTCGCTCTCTTCGGTCTCTTCCTCGACTTCCTCCAGGGTGCGCTCATCGATGCCGCCCGCGGGCGAAGTGGTGCGAACCGAAGGGTTGAGCTCCGGCTCCTTGTCGATGCGCGGCTGCCAGGGGCGATTCCTTGGCTCCATAAGGCTCTCCAGTGATGCCCGTCAGAATGGAATGCGATCAGGGGCGTCGCGGCATTCGATTGTAGGCAGTTGGCGCCCGAGCGCCGTAGGAGAGTACGCCGGAATGGGCGCGATATGGCTGACGGGGGTCGATGCCCTCAATCTGTGTCTTCGTGCGCGGAAGCGCGGCCATCATTAAGATGCCGATTTGCTCCCGCTAGGAACCGTGCTGCGATGGAACATAACGCTGATCATCAGCCAGCAATGACACCCAATTCAATCGAGGCGCAGCTTTCCGGGCAACAGCTTTACGGTGAGCAGCTCACGCCTGAGCAGATCGAGCGCTGGAATGAGCAGACCAACGCGGTCCACAGCGCGTTGTTCGCGACAAACCAAGGCGTCCACAGTGGGTACCAGTACGCCGCCCTTGATCATTTCCACGTCGTCGGGGCGCTCCTGCGTCGTCGATACGAGTTGTGCCTGGCCTTGGGATGCGCCAACGGCGATGATGTCGCGCCGCTGGCGGGGGTGGTAAGCCAATTCGTCGCCATCGAGCCGATGGAGCAATGCTGGCGCACCGAGATCGGTGGCAGGCCGGCTCGATATCTCAAGCCGAGCGTGCTCGGGGACATTTCGCTCGAAGACAACAGCGTCGATCTGGTAGTCGCTTTCGATGTGCTGCATCACATTGCAAACGTCAGCCACGTCCTTGGTGAGCTGGCACGGGTACTGCGCCCAGATGGGCTGCTTGTGGTGCGTGATCCGATCTCCTGGATGGGAGACTGGCGCCAGCCGCGGCCCGGGCTCACGGCCAACGAGCGAGGTCTGCCGTTGGCATGGTTTGAACGTGTTGCGGGCGAGAACGGGCTGCAGATCCTGCGGCGGCGCCTTTGCCTGTTCGCGCCGCTGTTGCAGATATTAAGGAAGCTCGGCATGACGCGCCTGCTAGCGCATCGCCCAATCATCGCGCTGGACTGGCTCCTGAGTGAAGTACTACGCGCCAACGTGCGCTATCGTCGGCGAGGGTTTCTGCAGAAGCTCGCGCCTAGCTCGGCCTCATGGGTGCTGCAAAAGAAACCGTTCGCGCTATGAACTTGCGGCGGCCTGTGGAATGAGGCTTCGACATGCGATTAGCTGGGGATCGCTCGGGCTATGCGGCCTACTTGTGACCGGCGAGATCGGCGTGCGCGTGCTGGGGATGGTTGACTTCCCGCTGTTTGCCGTGGACGAGGAAATTGGCTACGTTCCAAAGCCCAACCAACGCGGCTGTTTTTTGAACCGGCGCTGTTGGGTCTTCAACGATTACAGCATGGGCACGACCGCCGCCTGGTCTCCCAATGCTCATACGAACATATTGCTGATCGGCAATAGCATCGTCATGGGCGGCGATCATTTCGATCAGCCTGAGCGACTCGGACCCCTCCTCCAGACAAAATTGGGAGACGGGTTCGCGGTCTGGCCGATCGCATCGAACGGCTGGACGAATGTCAACGAGATCGTCTATTTCGAGCGCCATCCGGACGTCCTTGCCCGGGCAAACTGCGTTGTTTGGGAATTCATGAGGGGTGGACTGAGCAGCCGAACACCCTGGGCTGGCCAGTACGTATGGCCAGAAGAGCGCCCACTGTGGGCGCTCGGTTATGTACTGCGTCGCTTCATACTGCCCAGATTATTCCACATCGATACGCACGAGTTGCCAATGCAGGGAGCACCCGACCCCCGGAATTTGGCGAACTTCGAGGCAACGCTGGCGCGCTTCGCGCGGGATACCGATGGCGCGCACCCCGATATCCTGTTTCTCTATCCCGACAAAGAACAATTGCGGCTGGCGAGAAGCGGTGGCGAATGGCTACCGGAACGCCGAGACCTGGAGCGATTGGCGCGCCAGTACCACTTTAAGCTGGTGGATATCGCCAGCTATGCGCAGTGGACTGAGTCGCTCTATCGGGAAGAAACGCATCCCGGTACCGAAGGAAACCGAGTGCTCGCGGACATTCTGAGCACGGCGATTCGCGAATCTCAGCAGTAGGTTTCGATTGGGCCGTGTCTATACCCAGACATCGCATAGACCGCTAGTTTAATTGGCGACCCGGCCGGAATGGAACCGACGCCTGCCACTTAATAGTTGGATCCAACTTGGCTCCAACTCGGGTTGGGACTCTTCGTCATGACAGATATGGCCGCGTCAGCGCCTCAGATACGCTCCAGAGTCTGGCCGCCATCCCATCGTCGCGCATGGAGCGGTGAGGCACCGCGATTTGGCAGTTTCTGAAATAGGCCCCGCTCACGTTCTCTAGGCTCGGATGGGTTGCGACGTAGCAGGTCGTCGCCGCGCCCTGGGGCAGGGTCTTCGAGTTCTCGCCGGGATGACGCATGTGCCAAAGGGCCGACCAAAGCCGCTGGGCAAGAAGACCACGCGATTTCCACGGCTGCGTCGCACTCTCGCGCCAGACGTGGTTGATGTTAGTTCCGGGAACGATGCCCGGGTGCAGAACGTTCGCGGTGGCCGGCGTACCAACAAGCCGGCGCGCCAACTCGCGAGCGAATAGTCCATTGGCGAGCTTCGACTGACCATACATCGTGGTCCATTCATAAGGTCCGCGCTCCCCCGACAGATTATCGAAGTCGATCCCGATGGGCGGGGCCTGCTGGTACATCATCGAGCTCACGATGACTATCCGACCTTGCCGCGCCGCCTTGACCCG
>Ga0181525_10001690_pt1 | contig 18672 bp, 7 predicted proteins | sample PEATcosm2014_Bin_48_FD_121100 | JGI IMG/M metagenome (GOLD analysis project Ga0181525, IMG submission 121100) | Peatland microbial communities from MTU Mesocosm Facility, Houghton, MI, USA - PEATcosm2014_Bin06_10_metaG | ecosystem: Environmental > Terrestrial > Soil > Wetlands > Peat | place...
GAGTTCAACAAAGCGCTCAGTTGCGGTGTCGACAAGGACGGCATGCATCACTATTGCATCCCGCGTATCTTTAAGCCGCGGCCGAGCTGGCTTTTCCACAACAATGGCGACGGGACTTTCACAGATGTGAGCCGCGAGTCCGGAATCGCCGATCATCTCGGCAAAGCGTGGGGCGTGGTCGCGACCGACGTGAACAATGACGGCCGCATGGATCTTTTCGTCACCAACGACACAGTGGCGAATTTTCTGTTCATGAATCGCGGCGGGCGCTTCGAAGAAACCGGTCTCGCGGCCGACGTGGCTTACAGCGCCGAGGGCCGGGCGCGCTCCGGCATGGGAGTCGATTCCGCCGACTTCAATCAGGACGGCTGGATGGATCTCTTCGTCGCCAACATTGATCAAGAGATTTTTTCGCTATACCAGAACAACCACGATGGAACCTTTGACGATGTCGCCATGCCCATGGGAATCGGCATGGCCACGCGCTGGTTGAGCGGGTGGGGGCTCAAATTTTTCGATTACGACAACGATGGGAACCTGGATCTCATCCTCGCCAACGGTTTCCCGGACGATCTGGTCGAGGAGTTGTCTCATCGAGTTACCTATAAGGAACCGCTTCTGCTTTTCCAGAACCAGGGCAAGGTCTTCAAGAATGTGAGCGAGCAGAGCGGGCCGGTGTTTGCGAGAGCGTTCGCGGCGCGAGGGCTTGCCATCGGCGATTTCAATAACGATGGCGCGACCGATGTGCTCATTTCGAACAACGACGGAGCTCCGGTTCTCTTGCGCAACCATGCCGCTGCCCAGAATCATTGGCTGGGCTTGCATCTTGTGGGGCGCAAATCAAATCCCGATGCCGTCGGAGCGCGCATTACATACCAGGCCGGCGATCTGAAGCGTGAGCGGATGAAGGTTGGAGGGGGCAGTTTTCTCTCCTCGCATGACCCACGGGTCGTCTTGGGGCTTGGCCAGCGCTCGAAAATCGATTGGCTGGAAATTAAGTGGCCCCAGCCCGGCGGATCGGTCGATCACTTCACTAAGCTTCCTTTGGATCGTTACGTCACTATCATCGAGGGAACCGGCGTGTGGGAGTAACGCTGATGGACCTCACATCGCCGAAATTTCCCGGTGCTCGCCTGGAAGAATTACCTTTAGCTGGACTCGCAAGGTGGACTCGCATAGGAATCTGAGAGCCTCCTGGTGAACCGCACTCTCTGAGGTAGAGATTTACTAGAATGGTGCAGCGTAGTTCGGAGGCAACTCGAATACTTCATAGGCAATTTGTGAGCTCAATCATCCAAAAACCATAGGCTTCAGCGCCGGAAAATGTTCCCACCGCGAAGCGTAAGTCATTGTCAAAAATGGCGAAAGGATCGACTGAGTCAAGGTATTTTGCCAATCTTCCATTCTTCATAGGTCCATCTCGCGTCGTTAGAGACAATGTCTCTTGCCTGATTTTCAGCCAGTTTTTACAAAACCCATTTTGCTTTCTACAAAATCGTTATTTTTAGCTTGACAAAGGGGGGGCCTTACGACTAATACTCGCTGGCGCTAGTTCTTTTGCACTAATACGAAAGTACTGTCTTGTCGTAGATCGTGGCGTAGAGCAAGGCTCGGGTTGGTTTGGGGTTGATCTCAAGAGTTTCGGAGGGTGGGCGGATGAAAGCTTCATTGACGGAAACCAAACAGACGATCGGGAAATTGGCGATGATTCGCGTGCTGTTTTGCGTGTTGATTCTGGCCCTCCCGCTGGCCACGTATGCGCAACAGTATTCCGGCACCATCACCGGCACAGTGACCGACGCTTCGGGCGCTGCCGTGCCCGGCGCCTCTGTTAAGGCCACCAACAAGGGCAACGGCTCCGTATATAACACCACCAGCAGCGAGCAGGGCGTGTATAACTTCGCCCAGTTGCCGGTCGGGACCTACGACGTCGAAATAAAAAAATCCACGTTCAAGGACTTCCTGGCCAAGGGCGTCGAGGTCCACACCTCCACCACCACCGAGGCCAACGCCAAGTTGGCGGTCGGCTCCGCTTCCGAGACCATCACCGTCGAAGCCAGCGACGTGCAGGTGGAAACCACGCAGGCATCGGTCGGTGAAGTCATCGAAGGCACTCAGGTCCGCGAATTGCCTCTCAATGGCGAGAATTTCATGGGCTTGGTCGTGTTGTCGCCCGGCGTCTCTCAAGCCAACGACTTCGACAGCCGCGATAAGGGTCTTCTTGGTGGCAGCGACTTTTCGGTCAACGGCAACCCTTACACGAACAATCTGTTCCTGGTTGACGGCGTCAACAACAACGACGTAGGTTCGAACCGCACGATTCTGGTCTATCCCTCGACCGACGCTATCGCGGAATTTAAAATGGTCCGCAACTCCTATGGCCCAGAGTACGGCCAAGCCTCAGGCGCGATCATCAGCATCACCACCAAGAGCGGCGAAAATCAGTTCCACGGCGGCTTCTTCTACGCTGGCCGCAACGACGCTCTGGACGCCAACGATTGGTTCTCCAACCACGCCGCGAATCCAGTGAAAGCCGAACTACGCCGCAATGACTGGGGTTATCACATCGGCGGTCCAGTGATTAAGAATAAGCTGTTCTTCTTCTGGGGTCAGGAGTGGGATCGCGAGATTCGTGGCAGTCCACAGTCTGCCTGCGTGCCCACCGCGGCTGAGCAAGCCGGCGACTTCAGCCAGGATTTTTCGGGAGCCGCTGCTCCTAACACGCTGGCCACAGACCAGTGCGGGGCAAATCAGCCGGCGGCGTGGGTTGGCGGGGTCTATACCTCAACCATCCCGCTCGCCTTCCAGACCTCGGGAAATCCCTTTAAGCTCAATGCCATTGACCCTGCCGGAGCATTGCTGGGCCAGTTTTATCCGCTTCCAAACACTCCCCTCGCGAATGGGGTCAACTGGTTCGATTCCGAGCGCGTGACACCGCAGTGGAGTGAGATCAACGGCCGCGGCGACTATGACGTGACCCAAAAGCATCGCATCACGTTCCGCTGGACGCAGGACACTTGGAAAGCCCCCGGGCCGGATCCGGGCGAGTTCTGGGGGGATAGCATCTTCCCGACGGTGAGCTCCGATTGGAGCCAGCCCTCCAAGAGCGTAATGGCCAAATTAACGTCGCAGTTGAGCAGCAGCATGGTCAATGACGTTGAGTTCGGCTACGGCCACAACGCCATCGTCACCACAGTTTCCCCGCAGTCTGTTGCCTTGGTGAACGCCACCAATGCCGCCATTCCGACGGCGTGGCCTTCTTCGCTGAAGCAACCCGTCGCCTACATCGATGGCGGCGGCGCTTGGGGAGGTTTGAATCCCTACGGCAGCGGACCTGCCGGCGCGCAGACCATGTGGACGATTGCCCCCTACGGCAACCACGAAGACCTCTACGCCCTCCAGGACAATATCTCCAAGGTGCAAGGGAACCATCTATTCAAAGCTGGCGTCTACTACAGCACCAACGCCAAAATCGAATACAACAACGGCGGCAACGACCGTCCCGACGTTCCCGTCGGAGGCAGCAGCGTCAGAGATCAAACGAACAACCCGCTGACGAACATCCTTATACCGGGATTAAACTCGGCGCTCGATCCTACCAGTGCCGGTCAGACCTACAACACCAGCGAAAACAGCGTGAATGGGCTGGCGCAAGTGGGCTGGCACGACTTCGAGTGGTACCTCGGCGACACTTGGAAGTTCCGCCACAACTTGACCTTCAGCTACGGCTTCCGGTGGTCCTTCTATCGTGAGCCCTTCGGCATCGACAACAAGTGGGCGTCGTTCAGCCTGGCTGATTGGAGCGCCTCGGAAGCCGCGGCCAACCCCTCCGATGCCTGCAACGGCATCGTGATTGTGCCCGGAACCACTCCCTGCGCGTCACAGGCCGCTCTACTCTCGTCGCTCGGCGTTACTCTGCCACTTTCCCCCGGAACGCCTGGGCCAGATCGCGCCCTCGTCAACAACAACAACCACGCCATCGCCCCGCGTCTCGGTCTCGCCTGGGATGTGAAGGGTAACGGCAAAACGGCTGTCCGCCTGGGCATTGGTCAGTTCTATCAACGGGAATTGGTGGGCATCGATGAGAGCCTGGCGCGCAACGCCCCGTTCGTCATCAACGCCGCCGATACCCGCAGCCTAGAGACGCCTGCGCCCCTGGCCAATCCCTCGGTCTCGCCCAGCGCGGCCAAGGATCCACGTGCAGTAGTTCCCAACAGTTGGCAGTGGAACTTCTCCGTGGAGCAGGAACTTGCTCGCAACACCTCTCTGCAAATCGGCTACGTCGGCAACATGGGCATTCACCTTACCTCGATGGCGGATCTGAACCGGGTTCCGAGTCAAGACTGGGCCTTATCGTCCTTCTTGGGAGGCACGCAGATCAACGGACTCAACAACAGCCCCACGGACATTGACTCTTACCGTCCCGCTTCGAACTTCGGCACCATCGGCGAGTTCGCCCGTGAAGGTCAAGCGTCCTACCACTCGCTGCAGGCGCTGTTCCGTTCGCGCGTCGGCGCCCGCTCCAGCTTCCAGGCGTCCTACACCTGGTCGCATTCGATCGGCGACGTGGAACTGGATAACTCTTCCGGAAGCGTCAATCAGGAAGCGTTCATCGATCCCGGCCATTCGGGCCTCGACAAGGGCAATACGAACATCAATCGGCCGAATATCTTCGTCGCCAACGAAGTGTTCGACCTGCCCAAATTTGCCGGCAAGAACGGGTTCGTGCAGGGCGCGCTCGGCGGATGGGAACTCAACAGCATCATCAACATACAGTCCGGAGCTTCATTCAGCGTTTTCACAACTGATGTGACTGATGCCAACGCTGCGATCAGCCCGATGCAAATCCCTGGCGCCCCAGCGGGGAGTTTTTACCAGTTGAATTCGCTGACCGGAACCGGCTTCGCCGACAACCAGCGCGCAGATGGAACGGGGACTGCTTGTAACTCCGGTCAACATGGCGACCAACTCCTCAACCCTGGTGCCTTCACCTTAATTGGTTACCAGATCGGCACCGTGGGCACGGCCCGCCGTGGCATGTGCTCCGGCGCAGACTCCCGCAACCTTGACATGCAGCTGGCGAAGAACTGGAAGTTCAAAGAGCGGTACGGAATTAAGTTCAGCTTTGACTTCTTCAACCTGCTGAACCATGCTAATTTCATCAGTACCAACCTTGAGGGCACGGCCTATAACCCCAGCACCGTGAACTGCGGCACGACCGCGTGCAGCCCAGTCAACAACATCATAACTGGCCAAGCGGGTACTCCTGGTTTCGGATCAGCTGGCGCCGTGCATCCCGGACGCGAACTGCAATACACTCTGAGGTTCACGTTCTAAGCGGAAGCTGACAACATTCAATCCACCTGCGGCGGGGCTTGAAAATCCAAGCCCCGCCGTTTACTTTTGCCATGGAGCAGTCGGGGATCCGTCATCGGTGAATGCCAGAATTTCCATGAGGTCGCGCCTTCAGCGCGAGATGGCGGTGGGGCTCAAGAGAGTTACATTTCTCGTGCTCCTCGGCTGCGTGACAGCTTTCCCCTACCCCGCCTCTGCCCAATCGGTTTCCTCCAGGCGATCTCCGGCAAAACCCTCCGAACATCAGCCTAACCCCGCCGAGGCGGAACTCGACAAGCGCCTGGCCGCCGCCCAGGACGCGCGGGCCTCCGGCGATGCATCGGCAATCGCTCAGGCAAACCAACGCCTGATTGCGCTGGCCTTGCGCGAGCTGGCGCAATTGCGCCTGATTCAATCGGCCTACCCGCAAGCGGTTGAACTCTATCGCCGTTCGCTGGATTTCGAGGATCAGCCGGATACGCGCATCGATCTGGGCATTGCCGAACTGCAGGCGAATCATCCCGATGAAGCCGTCGCGGAAACGATCACCGTGCTGGCAGCTGATCCAAAAAACCCCCGCGCGCTGCAACTTCGCGGCCAGGCGTGGATGAAGAAAGAAGAATATGCCAAGGCCGCCGATGCATTCGATCAGGCAGCGAAGCTCTCTCCTGATGTGGGAACTATCTATTCCCTCGGCATTTGTCTGCTGCAGACCAAAAATCCGGCCGATCAGCAGCGGGCGTCAGCTGTATTTCAGCAAATGATCAAACTGGCCGGTGACAGCGGATCGTTGCACGTCCTGTTCGGCCGCGCCTACCGCGACGCCGGCGATATGCCTACAGCTATTCGCGAATTCAAGCGCGCAATCGCCCTGGACCCCTCAACTCCGCATGCCCACTACTTCCTGGCGCTCGCTACCATGGCTGTCAATGAATGGAAGGCGACCCCGGAGATTCAGGCTGAGTTCGAGAAAGAACTAGAACACTATCCTCACGATTATTTGGCCAACTACATGCTCGGCTTCATCGCCTCGAGCGAACGACGGTATGAGGTGTCGGATAAGCATCTGGAGGCATCGGTTGCAGTGAAATCCGATTGGCCCGAGCCCTGGCTGTACCTGGGTCTCAACGCCTACGCGCTAGGCGACATGAAGCGCGCCGAGCAGATGTTTCGTAAGGCCGTGGAACTTACCGGCGCCGACGAGTCGCGTTCCAATTTCCAGATTCGCAGGGCTTACATCGATCTGGGACGCATCCTGGCGAACTCCGGACGCAACGACGAAAGCGAAGTGTTTATGGCCAAGGCGCGCGACCTGCAGAACAAAGTCCTGCAACAGAGCCAGCAAAACATTTCTGCCATGGCGCTGGCCGGAGGAGCCGGCTCGGCCGCCGCGATCGTGCCGCTCAGTCCAAAAAGCGAAACCGAGGCCGCGCCTGCGCTCCCGGAGGACACCGATCCCTTCGCTCGCGTGGACGCCTCGGTGATGGCTCGCGCGAAGTTGACCGAGCAGCAGCGAATCGCGGCCGATGCGCAAGAGAACAGACTCCGCTCAGTTCTAGGTCTGAGTTTGAACGACCTCGCCACTTCGGAAGCCGTGAGGAAGGAATATTTGCTTGCGCTCGGGCATTATCAAGAGGCGGAGCGCTGGGATCCCGATATTCCTGGGCTCTCCAAGAATCTCGGTCTGTCGGCGTTTCGGGCCAATAACTATCCCGAGGCCATTCGCGGCCTTGCGCCGGTGGTTGCCGGGACGCCTGAGGACGCGCCCGCGCGCGCGATTCTTGGCATGGCTTACTTCGGCGCTGAGAAGTATGCCGATGCAATAAGCACTTTCTCTCCGCTAGGCGTGCGCGGCATGCAGGATTCAACGGTTGGCTACGCGTGGGCCGCTTCGCTCGTTCATACTGGAGAATTGAAGAAGGCGACCGAGGTCCTTACCGAATTTGAGAAAGAAAATCACGCCACCGCTGACAGCCTTCTTCTGGTTGGCCAGCTCTGGATCGACATTGGCGACTATGCACGCGCGGTCGACAACCTCCATCGCGCGCTGGAGTCCGATCCGTCGCTGCGAAAAGCTCACTACTTCGCTGGTCAGGCTGACATTCGGTGGGAACATTGGCCCGAAGCAGCCGACGAGTTCCAGGCCGAGCTGAAACTCGATCCGGCTGACGCCGATGCCAGGTACAATCTTGGCTTCGTCTACCTGCAGCAGTCGCGGGTTGACGATGCCGTCGATCTCTTCCAGCAGGTATTGAGCGCCGATCCCAATCACGCTAACGCTCACTATGAACTGGGAAAAATTCTGCTGGACCGCGGACAATCGAACGAAGCGGTTGGCCATCTGGAAGCCGCGACTCGCCTCAGCCCGCAGAGCGACTATATGCACTACCAGTTGCAGGCGGCATACCGCAAAGTGCAACGGCCTGCCGACGCCGAGCGCGAACTCGAACTCTACAAAGAGTTAAAAGCGAAAAAGCGCGAGAATGCTGGAACGCAGTCCGTGCAAAGCCAGTGACTTTTACTTGAAGGAAAAACTATTGATCAAATATCGATGTCAGAACTACATCAGGATATTCTGTGTGCTCTTTTTGGCTGTGACTCTTGCGGCCGGGCAAGGCCATCCCACGCCGCCTCCCCCACCCCCCGGAGCCAAGTCTTTTAAGTGTGTCGGCCGCACCGTCCCGCAATTGGAGGACGTCACCGCCAAGGCTGGCATTAGCTTCAAGCATACCTCTGACCCCGCCAAGAAATACATCGTCGAGTCCATGAGCGGCGGCGTGATTCTCTTCGATTACGATCGCGACGGATGGCTCGACATTTACTTTACCAATGCTCCGAGCGTCGAGATGGCCATCAAGGGCCAAAAGAGCCGTGGCGCTTTATATCACAACAATCGTGACGGCACTTTTACCGATGTCACCGACAAAGCCGGCGTCGCCAGCCCCTGTTTCGCCATGGGCGGCGCGGTTGGGGATTACGACAACGATGGCTGGCCCGACCTATATGTCACCTGCCTCGGCGGCAACGTGCTCTATCACAACAACGGTGACGGCACGTTCACCGACGTGACTGCCAAGGCTGGCGTGGCCGACGGCCGGTGGTCGACCGGCGCTGCATTTGGCGATTATGACGGAGATGGTTTCGTCGACCTGATGGTCGCCAACTACGTCGATTTTCACCTTAACGATCTGCCTGGTTTCGGCAAGTCTCCCAATTGCAAGTATCGCGGACTCGATGTGCAGTGCGGCCCACGTGGGCTAAAGGGCGCGGGAGATGCGCTCTTCCATAACAACGGGGACGGAACTTTCACCGATGTATCGAAGAGCGCCGGAGTCGACGATCCCAACGGCTATTATGGCTTGGGCGTGCTGTGGGCGGATTTCAACAACACTGGGCGGCCTGACATTTACGTGGCCAACGACTCGACTCCGAAATTTCTATACAAGAATGAAGGCAATGGCAAGTTTAAAGATATCGGCCTCGAATCTGGCACTGCGGTGAGCGAAGATGGATCCGAGCAGGCTTCCATGGGCATAGCGATTGGCGATTATCTTCACACTGGCCGCCCGTCGCTGTATGTAACCAACTTTGAAAACGAAAACGATCTGCTTTATCGCAACGACGGCAACTGGAATTTCACCGAGGTTTCCTATCCAGCTGGCGTGGCGCTGGCCTCGTTGCCGTGGGTGAAGTGGGGAACCGCGTTCCTTGATTTGGACAATGATGGCTGGCTCGACTTGATTGCCGTGAGCGGCCAGGTTTATCCGCAGGTGGATACGCTTCCTTCCGGCGCCGGTTATCGCGAGCCTAAACTGCTGCACATGAACCAGAAGGATGGAACGTTTTGCGATGCCAGCGATCTGGCGGGACCTGCGCTCAAAGAAAAACGGGTTTCGCGCGGCCTCGCGGTCGGCGATCTTTTCAACGACGGAAATGTAGACGTCGTGGTCAGCGACCTCGATGGAAGTCCGATGATTCTAAAGAATCACGGCATCCCGGGCCGACACTGGGTGAGTTTTGAACTTGCCGGAACCAAAAGCAACCGCCTGGCGCTGAATGCGCGAATCAAGATTGTCGCGGGCGGAATGACGCAAACCGACGAAATTCACAGCGGCGGAAGTTATCTGTCGCAGAATGATCTGCGGATCCACTTTGGTTTAGGCTCGGCAACGAAGATCGACAAGGTCGAGATTCGCTGGCCCTCCGGTACCGTTGAGACCCTCAGCGACCTCACTGCCGACCAGTTTTATTCTGTGCTCGAAAGCCATGGGATCGTGCCAGCAGAACAAATCCGTCCGACGCCGAAGAAGCCCTGACCCATCCCGAATCCAAGGACTAAGAAAGCGAGTTACCTCTTGTGTCTCGGAGAGATTTGCTTTAGGCTTACTCCCGCCCAAACAACAGGAGTGAAATGTGAATAGTAAGGCCGCCGGTAATAACCCGGCAAAAACCCGCGTCGTTCTTATCCATGACGCTGCGGTTGACGAATATATTTCGACCATGGTGCTAACTCTTATGCCAGACTTCGAGTTGGCCGGAGTAATCATCGTCAACGCCGATTGTATTGATCAGCCCGCAATGGACGCGGCCTCGAAGCTACAGCAGTTCCTCGGTCAACCCGATGTTCCTCTCGCTCTGAGTAGGGCCCGCGGTTGGAATCCGTTCCCCTGGGAGTACCGCGGCGACTGCATCGCGTTCGGAAATATCCCCAGCTTGGCGCCGTACAAATCCCAGATCGGTTCACCTCCACCATCGGGAGAAGATTTGCTGTACAAGCTTCTAGTGGAAGCTGTCTCCACTCAAAATCCCATAACCGCGCTGGTTACTGGTCCGTTCACGCCTCTAACCGATGTTCTTGCTCAGCATCCCGAACTAAGAGGAGGTATCGGGACCGTGGTTTGGATGGGCGGGGCAATCAATGTGCCGGGTAACCTCGACCCCGATACGATCAGTCCCGAGGTTGCCAACAAGCATGCGGAATGGAATGCGTTCTGGGACCCGTTCGCCGTAGAGTTAGCGCTCCAGATGGACCTTTCCATCAATCTATTTCCGTTGGACATTACCGATAGCGCCAAGATAACCCCAGCGTTTCTGAATGCTCTAAGTCAGCAAGGCAAGACGTCGCGGTACTCGCAACTTGCCTACGAAGGTTACTTGTTGGTGAAGAATCAACCTTTCTATTGCATGTGGGATGTTACGGCGACCTATTGGCTGCATAATCCCACCATTTACACGCCAGCCGTGACCATGCCGCTGAAGATTGATACCTGGGGCTTTAACCAAGGCTGGATTCAGCCTGATGGAAGCCGCTCCCCCGCACCCGGCTCGCCGCAGGTGTTCTTAAGCTTCGCGAACGAGGCTGCATTCTATTCTGGCGTGCTGGGTTTGTTGGCCTAGCCCTTGGGTGGATATCTGTGGTCACAGGCTATCGGTTTGCAGAGACTTTCATCGCAGCGGAATCTTACTGAATGTTTGAAGGAGCTTTCGCATGACGCTCAAAAGAATGAAGGGCCAAAGTGTAACCGTGCAGAGAATGAAAACGTCGCTTGCCGCGTCCATCGCGATCGGAGCGCTGGTTCTCATCGTCTCCGCGGCTTCTGCCGCACAGCAGGGCGCCGCTTCACCGTCGAAGCCATCGGACGCCAACCACGATGCCGCACATTACGCATTCCGCGACACCGTTGACCAAGTTACGACCAAGGATCCTTCAGTCCCAAGGTTCAAATTGAGCGCACAATATCCAACCGTGTACCCAGGCCCCTGCGGCAAAGACGTATGCACCTGGCTCGCCCGCAAGGCAGACTTTACCGCGCATTTTCCCAAGAAGGGCCTCACCCAAAAAGAAAAAGAAGAACCGCGGAATCAAGAACTCCATGCTCCCGATTGGCATGCAGATCACTGGGATGAGTACGTGCAATCCATCCTTGATTATGTCAAGCAGGGTCAGGATGACAATCTGGCCGATAACGTGGGCTTTCGCACCCAGGTCGGCGGCAAGACCCGGTGGTTCAACGTGCCCTGGATGGCCTATGACCCGACCGCCGGCCGCGAGTTTGTTCACGGAACCACGAACGAACGCACCGCGCACGTGGCTGAACTAGCCCCCGGGAACGATCGTCCGCTGGCGAAGAACACTACGGCGGCCGTGGGAGCCAAACCGCATCACAATGCAACTCCGGAATTTCGCGGAACTGGAATGCTGGCCGAGCTGGTCAACATGGATTGCGAAAGGGAGTTTCCTTACGGTTTCGAAACCTGGTCTGTCGGCTACTATAACGAGTGGGGCGGATACGCGATTGGAAAGGCCTTCCCGCGCACCGGCCAGCCCCATCTCATCGATTTTATGGGAAGCAAGTTGCCGGATGGATTACCGTTTCCCGAAGGCACGGTGGTAGTGAAGGTTCTGACGACCAATGCTCCGACCCGGTGCGTAAAGGTTCTGGAAGGCGCTCCCGAATGGCACGTCAACCGGCACAAACTCGCGGCTGACGGGTACGACTGCGAACGCGAGGTTCAGACCTCGCGCGTGCTGCAAGTCGATGTGGCCGTCACAGACCGCCGGTCGCCGACTCACTGGGTGTACTCCACGTTTGCTTACGACGGGCAATCGACGGGCAAGACGTTTTGGGACCGCCTGGTACCGCTCGGCGTGCAGTGGGGCGCCGATCCGTGGACGTTCCCCGCGGTCACGGTGAATACCAGCCTGCCCCTGCAGCAGACCGTGTTGAATCCAGAAAGCCACAGCATTGTTCAGCACTATGGCTGCCAGGATCGGCTGGCCGGGCCGGTGGATAATCCTCAATCTTCGTGCGTGTCATGCCATGGCAGCGCCTACGCTGCGCCCAATGGAGCTCCGTCGACGATGGCAACGAACGTACCGCCCTCCTTCGGCTTCGATGGCATGTGCATCCAGTTTTCGCTCGACAATGCATCGTACTTTCAGAATCAGCAACCGCCGCAGCATTTCCCCGGCGGACGCTTTCCCGATGCAATTTCCCTGGACACATCGTTGCAAATGGAAGTGGCGTTCGACCAGTATGGCCGTTTCCACACCGATCACGCGCCGCTGGCATGCACCGATCCCAATCAAATCGTGCCGCATGGGCCTGGGACCGGACAGTAGGGTGTGACCGGCGAAAGTCGATAATAAGTGGACACAACTCCCCGTGCGGCGCTGAACCCTGGAGGTTCAGCGCTCGCGCCAATAAAATCTCGCCAAGTCGCCGTTGTGGCTCGTTTCGCGTGCCCTGACTAGCTAGGCGGCGGCGGGGACGGACTGCTGCGCTGGATGGATATCCTGCGGAGTTCCGCCATTCTGCCAGTTCGAAACGGCCTTGCCATCGACAAAGGTAAGAATATTCGTGCCGGTGTTAGTCATCAGCACCTTGGTCGTGGCGTCCGTGCCCACAAGCGTCCAGCGGATCGCAACCTGGTTTTCGTCCTGCAGAAGGTCATTGACGGTGAAAGTCAGACCCTCCAACGAGGTCCGCAGAAACGTTACCCACTGCTTCAATTGGTCGCGGGTCTGGGCCTGGCCGTTGAATGTGTAGTTGTCACCAATCAAATCATCAATGGGGACAAAGTTTCCTTTATTGAATACTTCTAAGAAAAACCAACGGACACTATCCTTTAAAGTTTGCGACATAGAGCCTCCCGTCCTCGACTGTAACGCCCGCGTGATCCTTGTAGAAACCCAGCAATTTTACGCCTTTCCGCCGCGGTTGCAACTCCTATTCCCCCGTGCGCAGGAAGTCCGTAAGGGTGTGCAAGGGAATGCATATGTGGGCGCCGATACTGGTATACTCGACGGCTAATGACACTTGCGGCGGGCACAAATCTTGGGCCCTATACCATCCTTTCCACGCTCGGAAAAGGGGGGATGGGAGAGGTGTATCGCGCCCGCGATACGCGTCTCGACCGGATCGTCGCCATCAAGGTTCTTACTACGGAACTTTCCGGCAACCGCTCCTCCAGGATCCGTTTGGAGCGTGAGGCCCGCGCTCTCTCCAGCCTGTCTCACCCCAACGTGTGCTCGATTTTCGATGTAGGCGCCCAGAGCGGCATCGATTACCTAGTCATGGAGTATCTGGAGGGGGTCACTCTATCCAGCCGTTTGGCCCGTGGTCCGCTGCCCCTTGGCGATGTAGTGCAGTACGGCAGCCAGATCGCCGCGGCGCTCGAGAGCGCGCATCATCGCGGAATTATCCATCGCGATCTGAAGCCGGGCAATATCATCATCACGAAGTCCGGCGTAAAGGTGCTCGACTTCGGACTGGCAACGCGAACCGCCATGGGGGATCCCGCCGAGAGCAGCAGCGACCAACTCACCATCGATGAACCGCTGACTAAAACTGGGGCGATGGTCGGCACCCTGCAATACATGGCGCCCGAACAACTGGAAGGCAAAGAGGCAGACGCGCGCAGCGACATTTTTGCGCTCGGCCTGGTGATTTACGAGATGGCGACCGGGAAGGCCGCGTTCGCCGGAAGCAGCCAGGCCAGCATTGTGGCGAGCATCATGACCTCCGAACCGCCACCGGTCTCGAGCCTCAATATTGAGCTGCCCGGAGCACTCGAGCGCCTGATTCGGATTTGCCTGGCCAAGAAGCCGGAGGATCGTTGGGAATCTGCCCACGATGTGAAATTGCAGCTGCAAGGGATTCTCGCCGGCTCGCTCGCCGAGGAAAAAATCGCGGGCCCGCAGGCGACCTCGAAATGGAAACTCGCCACAATTCTCAGCGCGGTGATCGCCCTCATCCTGGCAGGCGCTCTCTACTATGCGAGCACGCGCGCCGTCGAAAACCGCATGGTCGCGAGCACGATTCTTCAGCCCGAGGGACACATCTTTTTGTTCATGGGCCCTTTTGGTCCTCCGGCATTTTCGCCCGATGCCAAGACAATCGCGTTTGTCGCCGCGGCTGCGGGCGAACCACCGCAGCTCTGGATTCGCCCCCTGGACTCCGCCACCGCCACAAAGTTGCCGGGCACGGAGGGCGGCTACTATCCTTTCTGGTCGCCCGACGGCCGCTATGTTGCCTTTTTTGCGGGAACGAAACTGAAAAAAATCGCCGTCGCGGAAGGCTCTCCCATCACCATCTGTGACACGGATTTTGCCCGTGGCGGTAGTTGGAATCAGCAAGACCAAATTATTTTCGGCAAATTTCCCGGCGGCATCTACCGCGTCGGAGCGTCGGGCGGAACTCCAGTAGCGGTGACCACGCTCGACGAAACCCGCCACGATGTAACCCATCGTTGGCCCGTGTTCCTTCCCGACGGAAAACACTTTCTCTATATGGCGTCCAGCTTCGGCCCGGAGAGCGAGAAGAACGCCATATTTATGGGATCGCTCGATGGAGAGAAATCGAAGCTCGTGCTGAACGCGAGTTCGAACGCCCTTTACGCGGCGGGACATCTCTTCTATGTCCGCGAAAGTAACATTGTTGCGCAAAGCTTCGATCCGGCTTCCGGCGCGGCAAGCGGCGAAGCCGCTGCGCTGGTGCAAAATGTGGCCTATGACGCGACCACCAGCGACGCCGCGTTCGCCATTTCGCAAGCTGGCGATCTGGCCTATCAGCCGGCAGCGAATCCGGCAGATTTTCAGTTGATGCTGCTGGATTCCAAGGGAAAGCCTGCGAAGACTCTTGGCGATCCCGGCGTTACGTTGAACCCGCGTATCTCGCCCGATGGCACTCGCGTTCTCTTAAGCATGATTGACCGCCGCACTGGACAATCGGACGTATGGAGTTACGATCTCGACCGCTCCACCCGCACGCGGCTTACTTTCAGCGGAATTCGCGACGACGATGCGATCTGGTCTCCAAACGGCGCCGCCATCGCCTATTCTTCCTACCGCAACGATCGTTGGACTATTTTTGCGCGATCGTCGGACGGTACGGGCCAGGATACAACCGTCTATCAAGGCAGCCCGACCTCGATGAATGTAGCGACATCCTTCGAGACTACGCACTTCGTCCACAATGAACCGATCAGTCCGACAAGTTGGACTCCGGACATGAAGCAGATCGTGTTCAGCGAAAGGCTGGCGAGCGGGCAGTGGATTATTTCCCTTGCCCCGGCGGATGGCCACGGACCGCCTACTCCTCTGCTGAAATCGAGCGACACCAATTACCGGGACGGAGAACTTTCTCCCGACGGGAAATGGTTCGCCTATGAGTCCGACGAGTCTGGGCACGACGAGATTTATGTCTCCCAATTCCCCGACCTCAAACAAAAGCTGCAAGTTTCTCTGAAGGGAGGTTCCGTACCTCGTTGGCAGCGGAACGGGAAAGCCCTCTGTTACGTCCGTGGCGATAAGAACATTACCTGTGCTGATCTGGCCGGCGCGGGACCCTCCCTGCATGTTTCCGGTGAGCAACCGCTTTTTCCTCTCGCCTTCCTGGTTCCCTTCGATGTCACCGGAGATGGCCAGCGGTTCGTGCTTTCCACCATCACCAACATGCAAAACCCGGCTCCGCTCGGAGTGATCACGCACTGGACCTCGCGCTTGCGGTAGTAGCTAACGGAGCAGGCCAGTTCCGGTGGGGCCGAACCCCAAGGAGTAGTTATTTCTTGGAATTTCAGGAGGCTTTTCGTGAAGTCTCGCCTGATGGTTGCGTTATTGCTTATCACTGGCTTGTCTGTCATGGTTCACGCCGCAGATTCGACTGGCGGAATCGTGGGCACAGTTCGCGATGCGACCGGAGCCGTGATTCCGGGCGTAAGCGTGACCATCCGCAATAGCGCGACCAACGTCGCACGTCAGTCCGTGACCAATGCGGCTGGCGATTACGCGGTGCCGCAGTTGCCGGCGGCGATCTACACGGTCGTATTCGAACAGCGCGGCTTTCGCAAGTCCGTATTACCCTCGGTGAAACTGGATGTCGATCAGGTGATCCGCATCGATGCGGCGCTACAGGTCGGCGCGGACACCCAGCAGGTTACCGTCACCGCGGATTCCGCCATGGTTCAACAGGATACCTCGGTGAGTGGTCAGGTGATGGAGCGTGGAACCATCACCCGGCTGCCGCTGAACGAACGCAACTTCCTCAACTTCACGCTGCTGGTGCCGGGCGCGGTGGTTCCGACCGAAGGGTCGCAAAACTCGACGCAAGGTGGATCGGTCAATGTGAACGGCGCGCGCGAGCAGATGAACAATTTTCTACTGGATGGCACCGACAACAACGATCAATACATCAACCGCTATACGGTTCTGCCGTCGGTCGATGCTCTGGAAGAATTCAAAGTGCAGTCCAGCACTTCATCCGCCGACTACGGGCGCGATGCTGGGGCGCAGATCAATGTGGTGCTGAAGAGCGGGGAAAACAATTTCCACGGCAGCATCTATGAGTATTTTCGCAACCGTGAACTCGATGCCAAGAACTACTTCGACCAGCCGGATTGTACTGCGTCCTCCGCTCCCGGTTCCTGTGGGCCGATTCCCGGCCTGCAGCGCAGTCAATACGGCGCGACGCTGGGCGGGCCGATCGTCAAGGATCGCACTTTCTTTTTTCTGTCGTTTGAAAACCTGAAGCTGCGGCAGGCCAGCACGCGGGAATCGACCGTGCCCTCACAGCAGGATCTCGCGGTCGCATATGCTACGATTCCCTCCTTCCTGCAAAATCCAGCGGGCGTCGCGGCGCTCCAGCTTTATCCCGCGGCAAACGTGGGCAGCGATGTGGCAACAACATCCACCACTTACGTAGCCGCGCCCGACATCCACACCACGACCTACGAAGCTTCTGTGAAGCTTGACCATCAGCTCAGCTCACGAGATTTTCTTTCCGGCCACTATGCCGCTTCCAACCAAAACACTTTCAATCCCTATGATCCGCTGTTTTCGGTCACCAACCTTCCCGGATACGGCACCAACGATTTTTATCGCGGCCAGAATATCGGCATGCAGTGGTTGCACGTCCTAGGCCCGCGAGCGCTCAATTCTTTCCGCTTTGGCTTCAACCGCGACGACCTGGTGTACTCGCAGGAGAATCAAGGAATCAATCGCAGCGCGCAACTGGGATTTCCCGGGCCCACCGACGCGGCCGATCTCGGCTACCCGTACATCCAGGTCACAGGTTTCGACAGCCTCGGTGAGCCTGACACCGCGCCCGAAAACAGCGCCATCGACACCTTCCAGTTCAGCGACGACTTCGCCTGGGCGCCGAGTTGGAATGGCGGACGCCATCATTTCAAGTTCGGCGGAGAATACAGGCACGTCGGCGATCAAGGTTATTTTTCCCTGTACACGCGGGGACAATGGCTCTTCACCGGCGCCGCCACCGGCAATCCGCTCGCCGACCTTCTGCTAGGCGCTCCCGCCGCCACGTTGTATGGGCAAGGTTCTCCCAGCGCGCAAATGAGCACTAGCTCTTGGGATTTTTACGGACTTGACGATCTCCATCTCACTCCGAAACTCACTTTGAATTTAGGTTTGCGCTATGAGCACAACGCTCCCATCGTCGAGGCGCATAACCAGTTCAGCGTTCCGGATCTGTCTTCCGCCGCGCTGACTTGCTCGCCCGCGCCCACCTGCGAATTTCTTCCGGTGGGCGTCAACGGAGTGCCTCGCTCCGGTTACAACACGGGCAGCCGCGATCTTGAGCCGCGCATCGGGCTCTCCTTGCGGCCTTTCAACAGCGACCACTTTGTTATTCGCTCCGCCTACGGAATTTTCTACGATGTCGAGACCTTTGCCGCCAGCGAATTTCTGCACGACAACCCTCCGTTTTTCAACTTTGGATATTTCATCAACTCGGGCGCGAACGACATTCAGAATATTCTCAGCTCACCGATCGATCTCACGGTGGCGTCGCGGTTGCCGTCGCACTATCCCGACTCCTACCTGCAACAATGGAATCTCAATTTCCAATATGGCTTCTCGCCGAATGTCGTACTGGAAACCGGATACTACGGTAGCAGCGGCACGCACCTGATTGGCTTTCGCGATTTGAATCAGTCGAGCGTAGGCGGCCTGCCGCCGTATCCCGAATACGCCCTCGTTCTTAGTCAGGATAAAAACCGTTCCAGCAACTACAACGGTCTGCAGGTTCGGCTGGAAAAGCGGATGAGCCACGGCTTGTCGCTGCTGGGAGCGTACACGTGGTCGAGGTCGATCGATAACGGATCGGAATGGATCGGCAGCGCGGTGGAGAGTCAGATTCCGCAAAACTCCTATGATCTGGCGGCGGAGCGCGGGCTATCGAGCTTCCAGACCAAACACCGAGGCGTGGTCAGTTTCGTCGATGCGCTTCCGTTTGGGGCGGGGAAAAAATGGTTGAACCAGCCCGGCGTAATCGGTCATATCGTGAGCGACTGGCAAATCTCCGGCATTGTCGAGGCTCA
>Ga0181525_10001691_pt1 | contig 18672 bp, 16 predicted proteins | sample PEATcosm2014_Bin_48_FD_121100 | JGI IMG/M metagenome (GOLD analysis project Ga0181525, IMG submission 121100) | Peatland microbial communities from MTU Mesocosm Facility, Houghton, MI, USA - PEATcosm2014_Bin06_10_metaG | ecosystem: Environmental > Terrestrial > Soil > Wetlands > Peat | place...
GACGAGTTGGAAAGCGCGATCAAAGAACGCAAGGAGGACAGCGGCAGCCGGCGCACGGTAAAACAACTTGAAGCAGCCAAGAAAAAACTGGAGACGCGATTGCAACTGCTCTGCGCCGAGGAAAAGAAAGACAACACGCTCACTTTCGAGGAACTTGGCATTGACCGGCTGTTTGTGGACGAGGCGCACTTTTTCAAAAACCTTTTCTATGTCTCGAAAATGACGCGCATCGCGGGCTTGCCGCAAACTTCATCGGAACGCGCCTTCGATATGTTTTTGAAGGTTCAATACATCCAGAAGGTCAACGGCGGCGGCGGCGTTGTCTTCGCAACGGGAACGCCGATTGCCAACAGCGTCGCCGAAATGTTCACCATGCAGCGGTATCTGCAAATGGGCACACTCAACAAGCAAAAGCTGCATCACTTCGATTCCTGGGCGGCGACATTTGGCGAGCCGGTGACGGCAATGGAGCTTGCGCCGGACGGCGCAGGCTACCGGCTCAACACGCGCTTTGCCCGCTTCATCAATGTGCCGGAGTTGATGCAGATGTTTTGTCAGGTCGCCGACATCCAGACCGCCGACAAATTGAAGTTGCCCATCCCTGAAATGCAGACCGGCAAGCCGATGATTGTCCGCGCACCGTCCACGCCGGAGCTGAAGGAGATTGTGAAAGGGCTGGTCGCCCGCGCCGAAGCCATCCGCAGCGGACGAATTCCGCCACAGGAAGATAATATGCTCAAAATAACGAGCGAAGGCCGCAAGGCGGCTTTGGATTTGCGGGTGTTGAACCCGCGCGCAAAAGACCAACCCGAAAGCAAAATCAATCTAGCGGCGGACAGGATTTTTGAAATCTGGAAGGACACGCACGAAAACCGATGCGCCCAGATGGTTTTTTGCGATTTATCCACGCCTTCAAAAGTGAACCGACAGTTTTGCGCTTACGACGACTTGAAGGCAAAGCTCGTCGGGCGCGGCATTCCTGCCGAGCAAATCGCCTTCATGCAGGATTTCGACAGTGACGTGCAAAAGCATATTTTGTTCAGGGACGTGCGTTCGGGAAAAATCCGAATCCTCATGGGCAGCACGATGAAAATGGGCGCGGGGACAAATGTTCAGGAACGTCTCGTCGCCCTGCATCATCTCGATGCCCCGTGGCGTCCCGCCGACGTGGAGCAGCGCGAAGGCAGAATCTTAAGGCAGGGCAATCTCAACAAGACGGTGCAGATTTATCGTTACGTCACCGAGGGCAGCTTTGATGCGTATATGTGGCAGACGCTTGAGACCAAAGCGAAATTTATCCATCAGGTGATGACCGGCGATACGCACATCCGGCATTTGGAGGACATTGATTCACGGGCGTTGACGTATGCCGAGGTGAAGGCCATCGCATCGGGAAATCCGCTCGTGATTGAAAAGGCGTCGGTGGACGCGGAAGTCACGCGGTTGTCCCGGCTGCGTTCGCAGCACGGCGAAACCCAATTCCGCATCCGCTCCGACATCCGGCGGTTGAAGGAGGCAATCCCAATGTTGAACGAGCGGATTGAAAATCTGAAACTCGACATGGCCCAGCGCACCGACACGCGCGGCGATGCTTTTCAAATTGTTCTGGAAAAGTCGGTGGTTAAAGACCGCGCCATCGCCGGTGAATTGTTGAGCCGGATCACCCGCCGCGTCGCCAATGCCAACAACCAGTTCGAGATTGGCGCATTTGGCGGCTTCCAGCTTTTCGCCCGCTCATCCTTGTGGGGAAAGGTCGAACTCGTCTTGAATGGCAAAAATCATTACGCCTTGAATGTTGCCGAAACTCCTTTGGGCATGATCCGTTCGCTCGAATACCTGGTGCAAAACTTCGAGGAACGTGTGGCGTATAATCAGCGCGATCTGGCCGACTCGGAAAAGAAATGCGGCGAACTGGAAACCAAAATCGGCCAGCCCTTCGAGCATGAGGCCAAATTGCAATCGCTTGCCCAGCGACAACAGCAGTTGGAGGATGCCTTGGACATCACCAAAAATCAGGCGGCAAATTCTCTTTCGACGGAGGAAACGGCACAGACGGCGGAAGAAGAAACGGAGGCTGTCAAAAAAACTGTCCGGCAATCGCACGCCAAAACTGCGACGGTAAAAACCGCCGCCAAAATGCGCGTGGCCGTGGCACATTAAATTTTCGCCAGCCGCGCAAATGTCGCGGCTGAAATCCGTTTAAGGCTTCGTGAATTTGCCGCTGGCATTATATTCTTCGTTGCGCTTGGCAAGGATGCTACGGGTCGGCTCAAAAGCAGCCGCTTCCGTTCCTCCTATGCCAATGCTCGCTTCGCAAGGCTGCGGCCTCTAGGAATTCACGAAGCAGAGCATCAAGCCTTCGGCTTTGAGAAGAAATACCTACACAGTGAAAATCACGGACGGAGATTTATCAACAGAGCTTCCTGCTCCAGTCCCGCGTTGTAACGGTCAATAAGTTCAACCACGCGACGGGTAGCCGGCAAGTCCGACCGTCGTAGTTGAGTGAGCATCGCTTGACTGTTGCCCTTCTTCAGTAAGTCCCCTTTGGAAAATTCGCGAAAGCGCGTTTCCAAGTCGGCTGTTATATGGAGAACAACACGTTTTCCGAGCCGCGCGTGTAGTCGCTGAAATTCGGACAAACCAACGGGGTCGTAGTCCGGCAGATGAAGCAAATTAAAACTGGAGTCAGTCATGCGAGCCAGCCAATCAAGAGTGCGATTTGAAATTCTTCCATGTCCGTAAATTATCAAGCCGACGCCGAGGTTGAGTTGCTCGGCGACCGCGAACACTGCTGGATTCTCCACCAGCGCACACGAGCCGCGCAATTCATAGGGACAATCCTTCGCCAGCAGAAAAGAAAACACATCATGCGCCGTTGTGGTTGTTGCCGCACCAATAGGTTTGCCATCTTTTAACAAGGCATCGTTTCGCCACGCGCGAATGGTAATGATTTCATTCTCGCTGTTTGCCATCGCCTTCGTATCACGGAAGCGACCCACACTTGCAACGCGACTTCCGGCATCCGCCGGCAAGGGTGCTTCTGGAAAACGCTGACGGAAAAAGTCTCGCAAGGCGTCAGCATTGTTCACCACAAGTCTGCGGCCACCACCGCTTCGCTTCCATTCCAGCACTCCGCCCGCGAGCATGGGCGCGACGAGTTTCAGAAATGCCAGACCGCATTGACTGGCGGGCAAAGCCCCGTTCTCCACCAATTCGCGCAGCTTGGTTTGAGCTTGGGCTTGGAGTTTCATCGCTCGCTGGCAGCGGATGTGCGCTTTACGGTCGCACGATGTTTATGACGGAGAACAATGCGGCCTTTCTGTGGTTGGAGAAAGTAGATTGCATCCACTTCGCTGACGGGTTCGGGTGCAGCCGTGATGGCGATGAAGCCGAGTTGCCGCGCCGTGCGCAGAATTGCATGGCGGTTTGCCGGGTCGAGTGTTTGAATTTCATCAAGGAAGAACGGCACGGCACAGTCGTCACGGCGCAGTTGGTCTTTCAACAAGAGCAGGTTGAACAACACCTTGATGGTGATCGTTGTCCCGTGTGACTCGATTTGTCGGAAGTCGTGGTAAGTGTGGCGCTGGTCATCCGCGCCGGTAACGGTGAAGCCGAGTGTGAACAGATTGGTGAAACGAATCACGGGGTTGTCCTGAATTGTTCTGCGGAAGTTTGTGATGGCGGATTCCTGCTGTGGGTCGGCGTCGAACAATCCGCCCGGCTCGAACGCAGCCAGACGCTTAATCCAACTCACCAAGTCGCTTTGCTCCACAACTTCCAGCTTCACGGCTTTGAGGTTAGAAACTTGAACTTTGGAAAACGCTCGGTTGATACCCGTTGCCGCGATACGAACATGGTCGAGGTTTTTTAGAACGAGATCAAACGTCGCCTTCAGTCCGTGAATATGGGCGTTCCAGTCGCGGGCGAGAGCTTCTTCTTTCTCGACCAGAGCCTCAAGCTCCGCCTGCAACGTGCCGACAGTTTCGTATTCATCCTCGCCACGAAATTCTGTGCCGAACCATTGTTCTGTCAGAATGAGAAGATTGGCGATTTCCCCACACAGGTCTTCCTGCTTTTTCTGTTGTTTCAGGAACAACGCAATTGCTCCGTCGAAATCATCCGGGATGCCTTCGGCTACGCGCGGCTTGGTGGGAAATTCAGGGAAGATGCAACCGTTGAAATTCCCTATGACTTTGCCGAAATCATCCTCCTGCTTCCGAATCGAACCTTCTGTGTCCGTTTTAGCTTTCTCGGCGACTTTGTATTGGGTGGAGAGTTTTCCAATGCGTTCAATCGCAGTGGCGATAGTGCCTTCAATCTTCTTTAGCTCGGCGCGGAGACGCGGTTCGTTGGCTTTGGCTTTTTGATATTCCTCGAACTGGAAAAGCCGTTTCTCCTTCGCCTCAACCTCGGTGCGCTTGGCTTTGCGTTGTGCTTCCAGCTTTTCGCGTTGTTCAATGGCCGCGAGCATTTCTTTCCAACGCTTGAGCGTGGATTGGTATTCAGCCAAATGCTCGCGCGCGGTGTCCAAGTTTTCCAGTCCAGCCAGTGGTTCGCCAACTTTTGGCAATGGGAACGACACAGTGGCGTCCCGATAAACTTTGTCGCGCGTTCGAGCCAGCAAGCCGCGTAACATGGCGATCAATTCATCCTGCTGTGAAATTAAAACGCCGTCCTTGCCCACAGGCAGTTCTAGCAGGTCTCGGTTGAGGACGCGGAAAATAGTGTTGAGTTTGTCGTCGCTGAAATGTTTGCGGAGTGCGGTGACGGCCAGATGATCAAAGCGTTTGATGGTTCTCTCCTTGTCCAAAACACGTTCGCTGAAAAATTCAACCTTCTGTTTGGCTTTCTCTCGCGACTCGCCCTCTGCGTTCGCGAGCTGCGTTTCAAGCGTGCGAAGTTCCTGCTTGAGGTTGGCCAGGGTTGCCCGTTCTAAATCTTCGGCGAGGCCAGCGAACTCTTTGTCCAACACCTTCAAATCATCAAGGGGTTTCTCCAGCTTGCCCTTTTCCACCGAGAAATCAGTAACGTCTTTCTGTCGGTCGGTTCTTTCATCTTCCAGTTCCTTCACTTTCTTTTCTTGTGAAGACTTGTCCTCCCGGAGCTTCGCCAGCTTCTTTTCATGTTCTTTTTCAAACTGCTGTTTCTTCGCGCGCAAGTCTGTCCAGCGCCAGACCAATTCACCGCGCGCCGCTTCACGTTCGCCGAACTTGCCGACAAGCTTTTCCACGAGTGCCTGATTCTTTTTGAACTTCACCAACTGCTCGCGTCGCGTGCGAATGCGGTCGTAGTCGTCACCAAAAAGTTCACGGGCGTCAAACGCCGTGCGGTCGGGCGGGATGTCAGCGAGCATCAGCAGACGATCACGCATCTGCTCCTGTGTGATGGCGCTTAACGTGAGCAGGTTTTTCAACGTCTCGCGGAAATGGTGATACTTGTCCGTGTCGCGGAGTGCGACGATACCAAGACCGCGCCCGTCGCCATTCACGGCGGGCAACAGCAATTCTTTCTGCTCTTGCGCGCTTTTGATGACGCGGAATTCTTTCAGCGCAAGGCGGGCATTCACGTCGCGCGGTTCACGAACTTGATTTTTTACGCCAAGGAAGTCAGTGGCGGTAAATGGCCCGGCGTGGAAGAATCGCTCCGGTTCGCCGCCGCTGGTCTTGCTTTGCCCGCGCCAGCCGATGACACACTGGCCGGTCGCGCCGAGGCACTCGAAAAGGATGTAGCTGTATTGATTTGGAAAATAAAATTCGCGCGTCTGCTCCGAGGTGTAAGAACCAAAGTCCATGTGCCGCCGGTCATCAATGTATAGAAATTGAAGCGTGTTAATCAGCGTGGTCTTGCCGGTGTTGTTGGGGCCGACGATTTGCAACGCGCCCGCAAGATCAATATCGGCGTATTCGTAACGCCCGGAGTTGATCAGAATGAGTCGTTGTGGGCCGGTAGGCATGGGAAATCAGGTTGCGGCTGGTTGGCTGGCATCCGGCGGTGCGGCTTGCGACGACTGCGCAACTTCAAGGCACTTCGAGAACACACGGTGAAACGGACGCAGAAAACGAAATTCATCCTCGCCCAGCCCTTTGATTTTGACCCAGCCGATTTGTTCCATGCGGTTCAGCAATGTCCGCAGGTCTTCCACGTTATGCACGTCCACTTGCCGGAGAAGCGCAGTGTAGCGGTCGAGCGTGAAATGCGGGAGTGCAGTTATCAAAAAGTTTTGGCCGAAAATGAATTCCTCAATCGGTCGGCCTTGGTTGGCCGCGTAGTCAATGATGATGTAGGAAAAGACAGCAATACGCGGGAGCGTGATCGGCACGTCTTCTTGGTTGTCAGGCTCAAAATAGAAAAACTCCCGCTCATGGCGGACAAGTGTAAGGCCAAGTGCCGCGAAGTAAGCCGCATATTCGTCAAATCGTGGCGAGGATAACGCGGAGAACTCCGGCTCATCGTCCGGGCCGAGATGACAGCCACGCTTCAGGCGGTCGAAAATCTTTTCTAAATGGGGTAGCTCGTTCATGCGGAAATAAGCGTGAGGGGTGACGCTTCGATTTCACCGTCGGTCGTATTGTAAGCGTGCGGCTTTTCGTCAGCGAAGGCAGCTTGAAAGTCGTTGTGAAATAACAGCCCACTGAATCCGGCAAGCACGTCTGATGTATTCCGCTCTGGATATTTGTCCACCAGCCAACCCATTAAATCTTCCACTGGCAAATCCTCACGCACGAGGTCGGGCAAAGAATCTAGCCACATTAGACGCACCAGCGCGCCGGGATTTTCTTTCTCTGCTGCCAACTCCAAGACGGGCGGTGGTTCGGGCGGATGTTCGATAACACGGCGTAGCGCCAGCGCAATTGCCGCGTCACTCGGCACATTCTGAAAGCGAAATGCGGCCACGCCGATGAGGTATTCGTTACCCCACTTCGATAAACCTTCAGCTTGTAATTTCTCCAAAGCGCGGGCTGCGCCTTCGGCAATGAAGCTTGAGCGGCGCAACGATTCGTAGAGCGGTTGAATTTCCTTTCGGCATTGCGTGAAGACGCGCAATGCGTGCGCACCCACAAGTCGCAAAAAGCGCAGATTGCGAACGAGTGCCGGATGGTCGTTGAATAAAGCCTCCTCGCGGGCGCGATGCAGCAACCGCTCGGTTTCGTCAAATGCGGCACGCAACTGTCCATCGGCGCGGACGACTTCAATCATCGGTTCAACATAACGCTCCATCCAGTGAACGATGCGCTGATATTTTTCACGCACCGAAACACGGGCGCGCTCGGTTTTGTAACGGGCAACTTCGGCAAGAATCGCGTGTTGCGTCTCGTTCAAATCGGCATGGATGCGACGCAGCGGAAGGCTTATATCCTCGAAGGCGAGCTTGACCTGTTGAACATCGTCTTCGTCGAGCGCGCGGGCGAGCCGCTTGCCAGTTGTTTCGAGCGACAGAACACAGCCGCGAATCATCTCCGGTGTGGCGGGATTTGCCTCGTTGTATAAATATGTCAGCAACGCGGAAACTTGAGGGGCCATCGTTAACAGTTCGCTGCCCGGTTCGGTTGGAACCAGAATCTGCAACTCGCGCAAACGCCGCCATGCCGTTTCGGGCAATTCCTCGACCACGCTCGGATTCGCGCGAATCAACCGCATCGTTTCGGCTTCGGAAATTTCCCCGCCACGCTCCGCCATGCCGCGCAACAATGCCGCGTGGTTCGCACAGAAGTTAAAAAAACTTTGCGGGTTGACCTTCATTATTGGCTAGGTTTCGCCTTTTCTTTTCGGGCATGAATCACATACGGATTCTGTCTGTTTCTCCGCTGTTTGAAAAGCCTGTGATAAAATCGGCAGATTTGTCTGAATTTGGTTTAGGCGGTCCGCCCAAATGTCTTTCCGACCTGACGAAGATGTTTTAGAAATTCCTGAACAGCCACTTTAAGATGACTTTTGCTCCGGGTCACAACGGCAATCGTGCGTTTCGGGCGCGGGTTTTCCAGTTGCCGATAGATGAGCGTTGGCGTCGCACTGATTGCCATTTGCGGAATCAGGGAAATACCGATGCCCCCCGCTACCAAAGATTGAACGGTCACAAGCTGGCCGCATTCAAACAAAATGCGGGGATGAAAATCGTGCTGGCTGCAATAACCAATCACCTGATTTCCGAGGCAGTGTTCATTCTGCAACAGGATGAATTTTTCCGAGCGCAAATCATCCGTGAAAATCATTCGTTTTTTGGAAAGGGGATGCCGGGGATGAAGTGCCAGCAACATTTCTTCGGAAAACAATGTTTCGGTTTCAAAGCCGCGCTCCTTGATGGGCGAACTCACTATTCCTAAATCCACCGAACCATCTTCGATCAGCCGCAACAATGGAACAGTCATGTCTTCGTGAATGTTTAATTCAACATTGGAACAGCGGGCGGCAAATGATTCCAAAATATGCGGGAGCAAATAGGGCGCAATGGTCGGTAGAACCCCCAACACAACCTTGCCGGAATTGATTCCATTCAACCCTTGAATTTCCCGTGTGGCCCGCGCGAGTTGCGCCAAAACTTGTCCGGCGTGTGTGATAAAAATTCTGCCAGCTTCCGTTGGCACGATAATTCGGCGGCTTCGGTCCAAAAGCGTCGCGCCGACCTCTTCTTCCAGTTTTTGAATTTGTTCGCTTAAAGCGGATTGAGAAATAAAGCAATGCAGAGCAGCTTTGCTGAAGCTGCCCCGCTCTGCCACGGTTGACAAGTATTTTAATTGATTGGTTTCCACGCTTAAGCAAACAGCCGCAGCATAAGCAAGTTAAGGTGAAAGGGGAGTTTAAGACTATCGGATTTGCCGATAGTGCGTATCGGAAATTCCGATAATCCATTTCTTGAGGTCACATAGCAATTGCGGGAAAAATTTCGTATGGGCTTGATGCAGCAACAGCGTCCGACCAGCCACGACGAAAAAGGCCACACCAATATTGTGGGGCCGCAAATTCGGAAGTTGAGAGCCGCGCGCGGCTGGTCACAGGCGAAACTTGCCGTGCGGCTTCAATTAAACGGCCTGGACATTCGGCGCGATGTGCTTGCTCAAATGGAATCACAACTGCACTGCATCAAGGACAGGGACATTCCCCATTTCGCCCGTGCTTTGGGAGCAAACTTGGCCGAACTTTTTGGAGGTTTTGGAAGATGAAACGCCGCCCAGCCCTGTATCGAAAAGTTGTTATGAAATCATAACAACCCTCTTGAGGAAAAATTGGTAAAACAGAATCAAACGCTATGGAAGCCAGCGAACCCAATCAAATCACGGAACAGTTACGAAAAAAGGAGAGAGTGGAACGGCTGGCGTATTCCATCCCAGAGGCGGCTGATATGCTGGGCTTGGATTATTTCAGCGTCTATCGCCTCGTCCAGCGCGGGAAATTGAAAGCGTGCCGCGCATTGCGCGGAAAATTCCTTATCACCCGTGCCGAACTCGACCGACTTTTGAATACTGAATAGAATTTTATGTTGAAACGAAATGGAGAAGATTGCGAACACGCAGTGCCGAATTTTCCCGGCCTGCTGACGGCGAGCGAATTCAAAGCCTACAATGTAGCCGTCCCGTTGGTGGCGGAGGAGGTGCGCCTGTTCAACGAACGGACAAACACATTGTCGGAAATTGAAAAGCAAAGCGCCCAAATTGCCGAGCAAGTTACCGCACAATCAAAGCACGACCTACAATCTCTGACCGTGAAAGAAAAACCGGAGGACACATGGCAAATCCGTCATACTTTGTTCAAATCGGCCCGAAGCGAGATGCTGCTTTGTTCGCGCGATATTGGAGAGAAAAAACAATTTGGTGTCGTCGAGAAATTCGACTCCAATTCACCATTGGCTCGTGTTCACGGTGATACTGATTTGCAAATGACCGGCAACAACGCTTTTGTTTTGTTGCAAAATTATGTGGAAAGTGAGCGCGGCGTCCTTCAGTTGTTTCGCAAGGACATTGAAGCCACCGTGGAAGAAAATCTTTCGGAAAAGTTTCCGGGACAAAATCACAACCGGGTTGTAAGGGCAATTTCGGCGCGTTGCGGAAACCAAGTGCCGGTTGAAAGCGAAAAGGAAAAACCGGCCAAGAGCATCAAGATTCGGACGTGAGGAAGTCTTATGGGCAACTTCAATTCCATGTTTCCGAATTTTCTGACACAATGTTTGTCGCTCAAAACCCTGCTCACGCCCATCGCTTATTTGCTCATCACCGGCGGTTTGATCGCCTCGACCATCGCGCATCATCGTAGCGGCAGCGCACAGCTTCAGGCCATCGGCAAGGTGATTGTATTCATCATGCTGATTGTTTTCCTGCCGACTTGGGGAAATCAAATTGTGACCATCGTGAGCGACACGGTAACAAATACTCTGCAAGTTGATCCGGCAAAAATTCACGACCAGTATCAAGCGGCACTTCAAATGAAAAAATCTACCGACGGCAATCAAAGCTGGTGGGAAAAACTGATCAATTTCCCGTCAATCATGGAGGCATTGGTGTCCGGTGTTTTTATGATTCTAGGCTGGTTCGCCAGTGCGATTGAATGGTGGGCATACATTTTACAAACCGCGATTTTGTTCATCGGCTACGCCCTGTCACCCATTTTCATCGGGATGCTGGCATTTCCTTCACTTCAACAAACCGGGCGCAATTTTCTGCTCAATTTGGTAGGCGTAATGATCTGGCCGCTCGGCTGGGGCGTGGCCGGTTTGATTACACAGGGCATGATTGATTTTATGACCGACCAAAGTTTTTTAAGTTCTTCCACCGCACCGAACACGCTTTATTCTCTGCAAAATTTGATGGGACTCGCGTTCCTGGGCATTTGGATTATTTTCAGCACGATTGCCGCGCCCGTCGCTATCCAAAAAGCCATAGCGACGGGACATTCTGCCGTTTCAGGTATGTTCGGCGGTGCATTTTCAGCGGGCAGGGCAGCGGCAACGACGGCTGCAACCACATTTGCCGGAGGCGGTGCAGCCGGAATCAAAACCGCCATTGCTGCCGGTGCGTTGGCGACCGCCGCCGGGGCAGAATCATTGGCGACATCCTCGATGGGCGAGGGCGGAGGTTCGTTGCTCGGTTCACTTGCACAAATAAATAATCGGGCGCAAGAACGCGCGAGCGACAAGGAAGCGCAAAATCAGCAACGGAACTTTCCACCCAATGATCCAACGGGTGATAAAACGGTCGCCGGATTGATTGATAAAAGTCGCAATCCCAATGCTTGATTTTTCAAGATAACAGGTGAAAACGACCCGTAGTTGCGTTAGAATAAAGCCGTATGGAATTCCTTGTCATCATGGGAATCGGAACACTGGTTGCCATCTGGATTGTGGCGAACCTGCCGAAATCGCGCGGTCTTCAAAATTCATTTGAACAGAAACCATTTCCGACTCCCGCTTGGAGAAAGGACATATCCGAGGTTTTTTCAACGGACGGTTTCGATTATTTAAGGAAGCTGGAACGCCATCAAAACGATCCACAGCATTGGCCTTGTCCGTTTCCGCCGCCAGAGCCGCCCAAGTGAAGCTATCACGAACACTTTAGCTCGCCTTGAGAACCGCATTGGCTTGCTTCTTTTGAATCTTGTCAGTGAGTTGGCCAAATGCAGCCTTTGAAATCCGCTCAATGAATTCCTCTTTCAGCGAATCCTTGTCGTCAAATTCTTCGGGAAAAACTTCCCGGCTCATTGCTTGCTTGGCGTAATCAAGCAGTTTTTCCAAAGGCACAATCTGCGCTTCCTCGTTCAGTTGTCCCCAAAATACTTCCATTGGATTTTTCGATACCCACCACGGAAAATTGTATTTTGCCTTTGCTTGTGCGATGACCTTTTTGTCCAACGACGCCGAACCAATTTGAATAGTCGCCGGAGGCGGCAGGGGAATAACATCCGAGGGATTTTCCGAGAAGACGACTTTTTGCGCCATTGTTGTCGAATGTTCGTCCCGTAAATGGCCGTAAGTTTTCATCGCCAGCGCGCCACCGTCCTTGTGGCCGAGCCAACGTGAGACTGTCGGAATATCCACACCGCTTTCAATGCAGCGTGTCGCAAACAAGTGGCGTAAATCGTGGTGAGTAAAACGGGGAATCTCCAATTTCTTGCAAGCCGTAGTGATGGATTTCTTGCATTCAGAAACACGCATCACTTTCTCGGTTTGTGGTTCATCTGGCCGCTTCGCTTGGATTTGTTCCAGCAATTTTCGCATTTCAGAAATCATCGGCACTTCCCGAAACTCACCGGCGCGACGCCGTTTCAATCCGGTGTCAGGATCACCTCTTAAAATTATCTTCCCACGCTTAAAATCGCAGTCGGCCCATGTAATGTTGGCTGCTTCGCCTTTGCGAAAACCACCATAAGCCAAAAATTGCACCAATTCGGCGGAGGACTTGGCAAAACCGCTGCCTGAATTTTCGATTTCCTTCACAAGCATTTCCAACTGGCCGGATTCAGGCAGCTTGATCTGTTTCTTTGTATGCTCCTTGACCCATGTTGCAGCCAATGCCGGATTGTCATATCGCGCACCGGCTTCAATGGCGATTTTGAATATGCGGCGCAAAATGCCTACGGTATGATTATGCGATGACGAACTGGCTTTTTTGGCGTTTTTCTCACTCCAAGACTTGCAATTTGAATCGGTAATTTTGCTGACATCCATTTTTTCCAGTTCCGGCCACGATTCCAGCAGGGCTTTGATACGGTAATCATCATATTCGACAGTTCCAGGTTTGATGTTTGGGTCGTTCTTACGTTGGCGCGTGTAAGCGGCCACGGCATCCCCAAATGACATTTTTCCTTGAAGAAGCGCCGTTGAGCGTGTGGCTTTTGTTCGCTCACCTTTCTCAAAATCGGACAAGCGAAGTTTAGCCACCGAAAGCGTTTTTGTTTTGAGACTGCGGCGAATCAACTTGCCCTTTACCTTCATCCGGGCAAAATATGTTCCTGATGGAACGTAACGGATTAAATTTGAGTATGGCGTTTTTTGCCAGTCCAATTCGGAGTCTGACACTTGGTCTGACGACGTTTGCTTCATATTCATGCAAACAGTATCAGATTGCGGTATCAGATTGTCAAATCAAATCCGTCAAATCCGTTGTTTTATCCAATAGAATAAAGGTTCGGGGCGTAGCGTAGTCCGGCTAGCGCGCTTGCTTGGGGTGCAAGAGGTCGTGAGTTCAAATCTCACCGTCCCGACCATTTTTACTCCACCAACTTTGGCGTAAAGGTCAGGTCCATGTCATTGACGGAAATATCGAAAGGATGGTCGGGTTGGGCAGTCACCCGCGTGACGCAAAGACCGGTTGGCCTTCCAGCAGCGTTTTTGGTTCCAAACGACATCGTTAGCTGAACGTCGCGACGGTCAAGCAGTTGGGGAGTGATGGTGCAGCTTTCACCTTTGCCGAGGTCAATTTCGGTTTCGTAATGGTTGGTCAGTTGGATTACGCCCAAGTCCTTGGTTTTCGACAGTGTCACGGCGGAATTTGTCCCAACCGCCTGCGTGTGCTGCGCCGTCGCCGGGGTTTTGGAGCAACTCGACGGCAACAGCCCGCTCAAGCTGATGGCCGCTATGACTGCAATGTGTGACAGACCCATGCAGGAAAAGGCAGCAGTTTTCAAGCCGTTTCAAATTGCGATAAACAAATGGAGAAATCGGTTGAAATTTATATTGTCGCCGCCTCGCGCCGTCTCAAATTTGGACACCTTGCTTATTCACGGTCAAAAATGAATGTGTCGCTCTCCGTTTGAAGCGTGAGGCGGGAACCGTCAATCGTGGCGGTGGCAAACTTGTTCACGCCACTGCTGGCGAGGGTCACTTTATAATTGCTCCCATCGCTTTTCCACAGCCCGGTCCAAGTGGCGGCATCAAAACTCGTCGTCTGGTTGGGCTGCATTTTGAAATGCGGCAGATTTTCCAAAAACGCCTGTCCGTCCGCTCCGGCGACAAAAACCGTCTTGGCGTAAGCCGGAAACCACAGCGCCCGCATGGCGGCCATGTCACTGGATGGAACGTTGGCCCGCGTCTGAAGCAATGCCGTCAACGAAGCCATGACGTTGAAATCCCAACGGCCCAGGATTTGTTCCGAACTGAATTTCGCGGACTGGCCGGTTTGCAGATAGTTTTGCAAATCGTCGAGATTGGTCAAAACGAGATTCCAAACCATGCCGACGGTGTCCTCATTTTGCCGGATGGTTTCCACCTGGGTATTGTTCCACAACTGGCTGAAAGGAGACTGATTCTTCCACGCGTTTTGAAAATCCGCATTCTGACCGAGCTGTTTGAAGTCATCGCGTTCGGCGAGCGAAAAAAACGCCGGATAAGCCGACAGCCGATCCAGCAACTGCGGGTTTTGATAAAGCAGTCCCGCGAGGTCGGCGGTCTTGAAATAAATCTCCGGCATCGGGTCAAGCGCCCGGGCCGCCCGGATCAATCCCGTGCCCCGCAAATCCACACCCATCCGGTCCAAAATTCTTACCGGCAGCCTTTCTCCGTCCGGCGGCACACCTTGCACTGTCCATTGCACCGTCCAGTAGCTGAAATCGTAAATGACGCATGAAATGAGGACGAAATAAACCAGCCCATTCAGCGGACCAAGGCAAAGACCGAGACGTTTGTTCAGGCGTTCCCACAAAATCCACTGAAGGTCGTCCGTCTTGTATTTGTAATAAACCTCGACTTTGTGATGAATCAATAATCCGAGAGACTTGAAAAGGCTCAACAAAATGACAAAAACCAAAACCGGCGGCAGCAGCCAGACCGCAACCGGATTATGAAAACCGACATGAGGCAGCAGGGGCCGGACGAGGCCGGACAACGGCCAGGCCAGCAGCGCGGAAATAATGATGCCGGCAAATGAGATGACCACGCGAATCGCGCCTTGCCGAAGCCCCATTCCGGCCCCCGCGGCCAGCAGCAACAAAGCAAGAATCCAAATGGTCATACCCACAATTAAAACCATTTACCGGAAAAAGCACTACAAAAAATGAAGAAGGTGGTTTCACACACAATTTGAACCGGTGGGGCGGGCGTCCTCGCGAGCCGCCGTCGCCACATTTAAACATCAAGGCCGGCCCAGCAGGAACCTCGCCCGGCAAATTGATGTATTACCGGCGGAGTTGAGTTTGAGTGGATGCAAATTCGCTGCTATGCTCGCGCTGTGAAAATTTCAATTGTCGTTCCGGCCTTCAACGAAGAGCGGTTGTTGGGCACATCACTCGCCCAAATTAAATCCGCCGCCGGCGCATTCACCCGCATCGGTTGGGAAAGTGAACTGATCGTCTGCGACAACAACTCCACGGACCACACGGCGGAAATCGCGCGAGCGGCGGGCGCAACGGTTGTTTTTGAGCCGATCAACCAGATCGCCCGGTCGCGAAATCGCGGCGCTTCCATTGCCACTGGCGACTGGCTGATTTTTGTGGATGCGGACTCACGCCCCGGCCCGGAACTTTTCGCCGAGGTTGCGGAACAAATCCAATCCCGCAGATGCCTTGCCGGCGGCGTGACGGTGCGGCTGGATGAGAAACATTTCGTGGCCGGCTGCATCACCCGGCTTTGGAACTTCGCCAGCCGGTCTCTCAAACTGCTCGCCGGCTCGTTCATCTTTGTCGAGACGGCGACGTTCCGCATAATTGGCGGTTTCAGCCACGAACTATTCGTGGCGGAGGAATTGGAATTTAGCAAACGGTTGAAAAAGCTGGCGCGCGGGCAGGGCAGGGGAATCGTCATTTTACACCGGCATCCGCTCGTGACCTCCGCGCGAAAGATGAGGCTTTACACCATGCGCGAGCATTTTCGCTTTCTGGCCAGGGTGATTTTCAGCAATGGCCGCGCGCTGGGCAGCCGCGAGAAGGCGCATCTGTGGTATGACGGACGGCGTTAGCTTATTCTTGGATGGGGTGAAGATGGAGCGGACTCACGTCCGCTGCTACGCCGGGAATTGCGCGAGGAACGGCGATGCAACCACGGTGGGGTTGAATTTGTTTTGGGACGGACTTGCACGGAGCGCGACTGTGTGCGCAGCACCAGTCGCAGCGCGTGGAGATGGCAAGCGTGTTCTGAATTAGAAAATCTCGCGGCAAGCGGATGTGCTGCGGCTGGGTCTCCGACCACAGCCGCGCTCCGGGGATCGCCAGTCCGGCTCGGACCAACCCTGGGCTGATTGATGGAATTTCGGTGGGATTCGAAGCATTTAATCGAGCGGTGTTATGGTAATCACCGCGTCAGCCGAGGGATTTCCAATTGGGTTCACAATTTTGATTTTACAACCTGGGTCAGGAGGTCGTTGTATTGGTTTTACCTTTTGATCAAACCACCAGCGGGCCGTTCCGAAGAAAGTTATACTCCAGCACATTTCCGTTGGAGATACAATACCTTCAATGACATGCTCGCTCGTGGCTGCTTTTGCGGGCAGGTCTTCAGACTTAAAAATGCCGATTCCTTGCTTTCTGTCGGGACTGCATTCTAGCTTCTCCAAAAAGAATCGCCATTGATGAAAAACCGGTTTGAAATAGGCACGGTAGTTCGTTGGCCAAAGCAATTGTGAAAGTTCAAAAACAATTTTTGCTATACACCACTGCGTTTCCCAAGGCTTTGTTTCTCGCGTGTATTTGATTTGAGAGTTTAACCGTGTTGGCTCGACTGTTTCGCCGATGAGCGAATCATGATAAGTGCCACTTGGGTCTCTACGCATTTTCTCCAAGAGTGAGTTGACACTAGCCCGAATTTGTTGATTCGTTAAATCCTTTCGCTTGGTGCGCACCTTTTTAAAAAGCCGAGCACCAAAATGTTCCAAGTGCTTTTCGCTAACAAAGCCGTCTATAATTGGAACACTTAACTTGTCCAATGCTCGCAATTCAGCTCTGGGACGAAAAACTCCTTTGCTGTATGAGATTTTAATGTCGCGCCCCCGAGGCGAGCGTTGAACACCTTCAAATTGAGGCCAAAGGTCAGTTTCTTTGATGCCGACTCGTTTTGCAGCTTCGACTATTTTCTGATCTTTTGCCAATGCGTGATCGCAAATCGCACCGAAATGACTGTTGCAACATTTGCAGAGGTCATCCGTGATCAGTTTTCCAAAAAGCGCCTCTGGAATTATGTGTTCGTCGCTTCTTGGGCGAGGCCCAAAGTTTTCTTTGCAATCAACCAAGTAACTACGATGCACCAATCGTCTGCCGCACCAAATGCAATCGGTGTGAACAGATGGAAGTTTCATCGGAAAGCACAATTACAATTTCAAATCCATATCGGTCACGGCACCGAATGAGGCGCTGGTGACGTGGGCGGCGTATTTGGCCAGAACGCCGCGGGTGTAACGGGGCGCGGGCTTTTTCCATGCCTTGCGGCGGGCGGCCATTTCCTTGCCGGTGATTTCCAGCGTCAGTTCCCGTTTCTCGGCGTCAATGGTGATGGTGTCGCCGTTCTTCACGAGGCCAATCGCCCCGCCGGAGTAGGCTTCGGGCGTGATGTGGCCGACCACAAAGCCGTGGCTGCCGCCGGAGAACCGTCCGTCGGTGATGAGCGCCACGTCCTTGCCGAGTCCCTTGCCCATGATGGCGGAGGTGGGCGAAAGCATTTCCCTCATGCCCGGCCCGCCGCGCGGCCCTTCGTAGCGGATGACGATGACGTCGCCTTTCACGATGGAGCCGTCGAGGATTTTCTCCAGCGCGGCTTCCTCGGAATTGAACACGCGAGCCTTGCCGGAGAATTTCAATCCTTCCTTGCCGGAGATTTTCGCCACGGCGCCTTCGCTGGCGAGATTGCCGCGCAGGATGACGAGGTGGCTGTCCTTTTTGATGGGCTTGTCGAACGGCTGGATGATTGTTTGATGCGCCGGATAGGGTTTCACTCCGGCGAGGGTTTGAGCCATGGTCTCGCCGGTGACGGTGAGGGCGTCGCCGTGGAGGAGTCCCTTGTCGAGCAGGGTCTTCATGAGCGGACGGATGCCGCCGATGGCGACGAGTTCGGACATGAGATGTTTGCCGCTGGGCTTGAGGTCGGCCAGCACGGGCACGTGTTTGCCGATGCGGGTGAAGTCGTCGAGGGTGAGCTTCACCTTGGCGGCGTGGGCGATGGCGAGCAGGTGCAGCACGGCATTCGTGGAGCCGCCAAGCGCGATGACGACGGTGATGGCGTTCTCGAAGGCTTTCTTGGTGAGGATGTCGAGCGGGCGGATGCCCTTTTTCAACATGTCAATCACGCAGGCGCCGGCGCGTCGGCAATCGTCCATCTTGGCGGGGGAGATGGCGTTTTGGGCGGAGCTGTTGGGCAGGCTCATGCCGAGCGCTTCAATGGCGCTGGCCATGGTGTTGGCGGTATACATGCCGCCGCAGGAGCCAGGGCCGGGAATGGCACATTGCTCGACGGCGAGAAATTCGGCGTCGGAAATCTTGTGGTTCGCGTGCGCGCCGATGGCTTCAAACACGGACACGATGTCGAGCTTGCGCGTGTCGCCGGTGATGCAGCCGGGCAGGATGGTTCCGCCATAAACGAAGACGGACGGGCGGTTGAGCCGCGCCATGGCGATGATTGAGCCGGGCATGTTCTTGTCGCAGCCGCCGATGGCCACAAAGCCGTCCATGCCCGCGCAGCCCACGACGGTTTCGATGGAGTCGGCGATGACTTCGCGGGAGACGAGGGAGTATTTCATGCCTTCGCTGCCCATCGAGATGCCGTCGGAA
>Ga0181525_10001692_pt1 | contig 18632 bp, 18 predicted proteins | sample PEATcosm2014_Bin_48_FD_121100 | JGI IMG/M metagenome (GOLD analysis project Ga0181525, IMG submission 121100) | Peatland microbial communities from MTU Mesocosm Facility, Houghton, MI, USA - PEATcosm2014_Bin06_10_metaG | ecosystem: Environmental > Terrestrial > Soil > Wetlands > Peat | place...
ACGGGCTCCAATGGAAGCACCAATGGCTATTTCGGCCTACTTGCCGTCAACATGACAAAAGTAGAATACCCCTCAGCCAACTGGTCCTTCCCTCATCGACCTGCCAGTCGCCGGTCGTTCGCTCTTTAGGCCCAGGTATTTGGCTTCTTCTGCTAAATGATTCAACTTCTCCGTGCCCCTCCATTCCGTGCTCTTAGCGGAATGGGTGGGATAGCACAAAACTCATTCGGAACCCTGTTCATAAGGAGCCTCGATGAACCCAGATTCCATTCCGCCCGCGTATGCAACGATAAAGACAATGCCCGCCGCAGCCAAATCACGCGCCAAAACACGCATTGATCTGCTGCTCGTCGAGCGGGCCCTTGTTCCCAGCCGCGAACGGGCCCGTGCCCTGATCCTTGCCGGCCGCGTTCTCGTCCGCGAGCAAAAGATCGACAAGCCCGGAGCCACTGTTCCCACCGACGCTCCCATCCGTCTGCTCGGCGAAGATCAGCCCTACGTAAGTCGCGGCGGCCTCAAGTTAGCCGGAGCCTTGGCGCACTGGCCCATCGCCGTCAGCGGCCGCGCCTGCCTGGACGTTGGCGCATCCACCGGCGGCTTTACCGACTGCCTCTTGCAGCACGGCGCGGCCCACGTCACCGCCGTCGATACCGGCTTCGGCCAGATCGCCATGAAGCTCCGCATCGACCCCCGCGTCCGCCTGCTTGAGCGCAACAACGCCCGCAATCTCGCGCCCGGAGCATTGTCTGCTCAGAAAGTACATCAGGTTCACAAACTGGATCAGGTGAAGGGTACAGACACCAGCATGAAGGGTACAGACACCAGCATGAAGGGTACAGACACCAGCATGAAGGGTACAGACACCAGCATGAAGGGTACGGGCTTTAGCCCGTACATCGGCTATGCAGATCATTCCGGGGCTTTAGCCCCCGAGGGAATCCCTGACCTCACCCTGCTCGTCATGGACGTTTCCTTCATCTCGGCCACGCTGCTTCTCGGTCCAGTCTTCGCCGCCGCGCCCGCGCTCACTGAAGCCATCATCCTCGTCAAGCCGCAATTCGAGGCCGGACGCGGACACGTCGGCAAGGGAGGCATCGTCCGCGATCCTGAAGCGCACCAGCTAGCCATCGATAAAGTTGCCGATTGCATCCGATCGCTGGCCTGGGAGGTCGTCGAAACCATCCCCTCGCCCATCACCGGCATGGAAGGCAATCACGAGTTCCTGCTCTACGCGCGCAAGCCGCTAGAAAGCTAACCCCTAACCCCTGCTTTTCCACTCCCGCACCAGATCCTCGGCAGCTTCGACCCACTCCGGGAATTCAAACTCGAATCCAGCATCCAGCAGTCGTCCAGGGACGGCCCTGCAACTCGCCAGCGCCAGCTCCGGGTTCGTTCCCATCAGCCATGCGCCCAGCCAAATTGCCAATGCCGGGGCAGGAAAGCCATTCGGAACCTCCCAGGCCTGGCGCAGCGCCGCCATGAACTCGCGATTGGGCAAGGGATTGGGCGCGGCCAGATTGAAGCAGCCGCGGAGCTCTTCACGGCCCATCAAAAACTCGACAGCGCGGGCATAATCTCCCTCATGAATCCATGGCACAAACTGGCGTCCGCTGCCCGCCGTGCCGCCCAGCGTCAATCGCACCAGATTGGAAAGCACGCCAAAGGCGCTGCCTGCCGTTGGGCTCAGAACCACGCCGCTGCGCAGAGCAATCTTGCGTGTGCGCGGCGTCTCGGCGGCAAAGAACTCCCGCTCCCAATCCCTCACCACGCGCGCCATAAATCCGCGAGAACGAGTCCAAGGCTCGGCAGCGGCGGGCTCGGCTCCCACTGCCGCGCTCTCTTCAACCGCGCTCGCCTCATTCAGCGGCAGATCCACGCCTTGGGCATCCACCGCTCGTTTATAGAGAGCGATTGCCGAGGCATTCATCCACACTTTGGGCGGCTCATTGAGGCCGGCAATCACCGTGCCCAGCAGCCGCGTCGATTGAATGCGCGATTGGTAAACCGCCCGCCGATTGGCCGCCGTGGGACGGCAGTTCACGCTCCTGCCGGTCAGATTGATGCACAGGTCGGCGCCCTCCAGGTAATCTGTCCACGGCCCGGCCGTCTCGCCATCCCAATGAACAGTCTGCCACTCCGCGGTGTAGGGGCCGCGGGTCAGCACCGTCACGTGATGGCCGCGTGCCTGAAAATGCCGCGCCAGCAGTTGTCCGATCTGCCCGCTGCCGCCCGGCAGCACAATGCGAAGAGGGGCGCATTGATTCGGCCCGCCAACAACAGCATTCGTCTCCGAAATCGAATCCATGATTTCAGCTTACGGCTTCGACGTGGTTTTACAGTCTGAGAAAAACTTGATTGGAGCCTCTGCTTTGAAAGGGCACGGCTTCAGTCGTGCCGATTAGGGGCCATGGAATCAGCATGGCTTTACAGGCCGCGGAAAAACTCAATTGGATGAAGGGTACGGGCTTCACAGGCTGCGGAAAAACTCTTCAGGAGGCAATTCCCAATGGCTTTGTAACCAGGGCACGACTTTAGTCGGGCCGATAAAGCCAATCATATCAATGTTGGGCTTTAGCCCCTGCTACGCTCAATCGTGATTGCAACTTCCGAATAGCCCTTTTTCCGCAGCCTCTTTAGCCCCTGAGGGATGTTCTTTGGGCCTTGAAAACCCGGTATTCGCAGCCTGTTTAGGATTCTCTTTAAGGGCGTGGCGGATAAGAATAACCCGCGAAATACCGCCGCCGCCGATGCGCGCGAACCAACTCTACGATTCCAAAGATAATCAACGCCAAAAACGCCAGTGGAATCCACAGCAGCCATGCCGGCTGAAAGACTCGGTTGCCACCCACGGTAACTGAAGCAGGAGCACTCAAGCTGCTGATAATCGCCACCATATCCTGGCCCACGGAAACGTTTTCACCCAGTCGGACCGAGCCCATTATGTTCACCAGATCATGGCCGATCAAGGCGTTGTCCTCGGCCGTGACCGAGCCAAATATATTGACAACGTCATGCCTGGCCTGGCCGCTGAGCCGGACGTTGCCAAAGATGACTACCACATCCCCGTCCACCGTGCCCTCCGCATTCACGTTGCAGAAGAAGCAGACCGCGTCATGAACCTCGGCGCCGCTGGCCACATGGATGTTGGAGCCAAACTGAACGGCGTCTTGGCTGGCATGGGCTGGTATAGACCAGCTCGCGGCGGCAACAGCAAGCAGGCAAACAGCAAGGTTCCTAGTAATTCGCATATACGCTCCATCTTCAACTACGTGCGAACTGCCCTGAATGTTCCCGTTCCGGCCAACACAGAAGATGGACTCAATCTACGCCCGGCTCAACGCCGCCGTCCAGTCGGCCGGGGAATCCACCATCACATCCGGCGGATGGACGGCCAAACTCTCCGGCGCAAGGCCGAAGGTGCAGCCCACCACCCAGGCCCCGGCATTGCGCCCCGTCGCCACATCCACCTCGCTGTCGCCGATCATCACCGTCTCTTCGGGCCGCGCGCCGGCTTCGCGCATCAGAGCCGTCAGACCCTCGGGATTGGGCTTCTTCGTGGCAAAACTGTTGCCGCCATAAATGTTCAAAAAATATGGCGCCAGACCCAGCGCCGCGCAGATCTCCCGCGCTGGACGAACCGGCTTATTGGTCAGCACCGCCATCAATCTGCCCGCTCCGCCCGGCCCGTCGTGCAGCTCGCCCAGCGCGGCCAGCGCCTCCAGCACGCCCGCGTAGGCGTATGTAAAATCCAGCTTGTGCTCGCGATAGTATTCCAGAAAAAAAGGATAGGCCTCAGACGGAAGCTCCTCGCCCCCCGCCGCGCCCCCCGCCGCCGCAAACGCTCTCTGCACCAGTAGCATCGCTCCGTTGCCAATGAAGCCGGCAATCGTCTCATCGTCCAAATGCCGGCGTCCAAAGCGCTCCAGCGTGGCGTTGACGCTGTTGCACAGGTCTTGCGCCGAATCGATCAACGTGCCGTCCAGATCAAAGACCAGCAGTTTCAACTCTTCCACGGGAAGGGGGCGAAGAATGCGAATCATGCTTCCAGTTTAACGGGAGCGGCTTCAGTGATCTCCCCGTCCTGCCGGTGTACTCTACCGGTCCATCATGGCGAGGCGCTAGTAAGTATCCTCCGGCATTGCTAAAGACATTATGGTTGGTGGTTTGTGTAGAAAGCACTCCATGTCGGTGCCAACCTGCCACCAGCGCCGTAGGCGCAATGGATATTAGCCCCGCGTTTCAACGCGGGGTGGGCGAAACCAGCAATACGTCGGGAGCCCCGAGGGGCGGTGCCTACGCTCCGAGTCCTTCATTGCAAGTTAAAATCGATTTGATTCCATGAATATATTCTTCCGCAAAGTGAAATACTTCAGGCCCACTTGCTCATTCTTGCACAATTAATGTTGAATTATGCTGCTACGCGAATTAGAGTTAGTTAACTCTCCCTTTGCTCTTCTTGCGTTGCCTTGTTGTCCTTTTCTCAGAGGTGTCGTGCATGACATGTCCCAAGTGTGAGTCTTCGTCTATTTCAATCATTCCCGCCGAAATCCGGCTCTACCGCAACCCTCATCGCACCCTGAGCCATCCGCCCATGACTCCGTCTCCCGATATAAAAGTCTGCCTCGATTGCGGCTGGTCTGAGTTCTCGATTCCGCGCTCCTGGCTCTCCGCCGGGTGGCTGCGTTCCATGCACCCGGCAGTCGCTCCAGCCGTACCCTCCCTGCATTCCGGGGTGGCCGTGCTGACCTCCTAAAGAGGCACCTTTTCCAGCGGCGCAATAAACCCGATGCCGGGTATATCGAGTTTGTGCAAGTGCCTATCGTTGGTGATAAAAAGGTCCACCCCTGAGTGCGCGGCGCTGGCCAGTTGAATAGCGTCCGCGCTGCGCAGGTTATGTGTCGCGCGCAGACTAGCGAATCGCCATGCCACCTGGGCATCAAAGCCGATCACGTCTGCCGTGGAACGAATAGCGCGGTCATATTGTTCGATCAGAGAGACCTGCCCCAGTTTGGTGGGCTTTACCAACACCTCGCCGAGCGTCATTGCGGAGGTCACAATCCTATCTCCGCGTTCCAGCATTCTCCGCCGGATTTCAAGCATCCGGCTCCGGTTCGGCTCCAGCCCCTCAAACATATAGATGAAGACGTTGGTGTCGAAGAAAATGCGATTCTCCCGGCTCATGCTGGCTCTTCCCGGCGTAGATTTTCGACGTATTCGTCGGCGTGCTCATCGGCCCAAATGTGCTTGCCAGAGCCAATCAAGCGAATCAATGGATCATCTTCCCAACTGAATTTTTCTTTGGTATGAGATTCCTTGCACCAACTCTCATACCAATCCAGCAAACGCCAGTATTGCGGTGGGATCTCCTCGCGTTTCGGCACGGATTTGGAGGGTTTGCGCTTCTGGATACGGGCTGGATGCGTCAAATCTCCTGGCCGGAAGAGGCGAAGATTGCCGGGAGTTGCCTCATAAAGCATTCGATACTTGCCAGAGGATGGAGGCACGTTGGCGACGCAATGCTGATCAAGATGAGCATTGAGCGTGCCGCGCTCGACTCCATCCGCCAACCCTTCTGCAGCCAGTGTCTCCAGAATTTCGGATTTTTTGAAGTCAGAGCGCAACGGCAACTGCTGATGGAGCCGCGCCGTCGCAATCCAGATTCGATCTGCAATCAGGATATTCGTTGCTGACTCTGTAATCACTGTAATACCTCACAGATAAAACGTATACCCTAGATACCATATTATCAAGCGACCAACAAAAAGCCCCCAGCCGAAGCCGGAGGCCTTTTGTTGTTCAACTGCATCTCAGCACAATCAGGTCGACTGGTCAGTTTCTTACTGATCTCTGACCCCTGATCTCTGATCTCTGCCTTAGTACATGCCGTCCATGCCGCCGCCGCCATGACCGCCGCCGGCCGGAGCAGACTTGGGCTCCGGAATCTCGACGATCAATGCTTCAGTAGTCAGCAGCAGACCCGCAATCGAAGCCGCATTCTGCAGCGCCGTCCGCGTTACCTTGGTCGGGTCGATGACGCCGGCCTTGACCAGATCCTCAAAGACCGAAGTCGCCGCGTTGTAGCCGTAGTGCGGATCCTTGGACTCCAGAACCTTGGCCACCACCACCGCGCCCTCTTCGCCGGCATTGGCAACAATCTGCCGCAGCGGCTCTTCAAGCGAGCGCCGCACAATGTTGGCGCCGATCTTCTCGTCGCCTTCCAGCGTCTTGATCAGCGCGTCCACAGCCGGAATCGCGCGAACCAGAGCCACGCCGCCGCCGGGGACAATGCCTTCCTCCACAGCCGCACGAGTCGCATGAAGCGCATCCTCGACCCGAGCCTTCTTCTCCTTCAGCTCGGTCTCGGTAGCCGCGCCAACCTTGATGATGGCAACGCCGCCCACCAGCTTGGCCAGCCGCTCCTGCAGCTTTTCCTTGTCGTAATCCGACGTGGTCTTCTCGATCTGCGTGCGAATCTCCTTGACCCGCCCTTCGATCTCGCTGGCCTTGCCGCCGCCATCCACAATCGTCGTATTGTCCTTGTCGATCGTGATCCGCTTCGCCTTGCCCAGATCCTCCAGCTTCACGCCTTCCAGCTTGATGCCCAGATCTTCGGTAATGGCCTTGCCGCCGGTCAGAATCGCAATGTCGCCCAGGATAGCCTTGCGGCGATCGCCGAAGCCCGGAGCCTTGACGGCAGCCACGTTCAGTGTGCCGCGCAGCTTGTTCACCACCAGCGTCGCCAGAGCCTCGCCTTCGACGTCTTCGGCAATAATCAACAGCGGCTTGCCGCCGCGAGCAACTTGCTCCAATAACGGAAGAAGATCCTTCATCGCGCTGATCTTCTTCTCGTAGATCAGAATGTAGGGCTCTTCCAGAATCACTTCCAGCCGCTCGGCGTCGGTCACAAAATACGGGCTCAGGTAGCCGCGGTCAAACTGCATTCCGTCCACGGTCTCCAGGCCGGTGTGCATCGTCTTCGACTCTTCAATCGTGATGACGCCGTCCTTGCCTACAACTTTCACTGCCTCGGCGATAATGTCGCCGATCTCCTGGTCGCCGTTGGCAGAGATTGCGCCCACCTGGGCAACCGTTCCCTCGTTCACCGGCTTCGACAGCTTGCCCAACGCGCCGCCCTCGATCCAAACGCCGTCCTTGTCGCGCGTGCCGATAATCGTCGCCACGGCCTTGTCGATGCCGCGCTTCAACGCCGTCGGGTTTGCGCCCGCAGCCACCGTCTTCACGCCTTCGCGGAAGATCGACTGCGCCAGAACCGTCGCCGTAGTGGTCCCGTCGCCGGCCACGTCGCTCGTCTTCGAGGCCACTTCCTTCACAAGCTGGGCGCCGACATTCTCCATCGGATCCTTCAGCTCAATCTCTTTGGCCACCGTCACGCCGTCCTTGGTGATCGTCGGCGAACCGAACTTCTTCTCGATGACGACATTGCGGCCCTTGGGGCCGAGTGTTGCCTTGACCGCGTCCGCCAGCGTGTTCACGCCGCGCAAGATCGCCTGACGGGATTCCTCACCGTGCAATATCTGCTTTGCCATTGCAAAATCTCCTCAATTAGCTCTTAGCTTTTAGCCGTTAGCCATTAGCTAAAGCTATCGTTGAAAACAACCATCTAAACTCGTAATCGCGCAGCTAAAAGCTAACAGCTAATAGCTAAAAGCTGGGTGCCTACTTCTTCACAATGCCCAGAACTTCTTCCTCGCGCATGATCAGAAACTCTTCGCCATCCAGCTTGATCTCGGTGCCGGAGTACTTGCCGAAGAGAATCTTGTCGCCCGCCTTCACGTCCAGGGGGAAGGTCTTGCCTTCGTCGTTGCTCTTGCCCTTGCCCACGGCGATCACTTCGCCTTCCTGGGGCTTTTCCTTGGCGCTATCGGGGATAATGATGCCCCCACGGATGGTTTCGCCCTCTTCCAGACGGCGAACCAGAATACGGTCATGAAGCGGTGTAAACGATGTTGCTGCCATTGCTTTGCTTCTCCTTCACGCGCGGCCGGGGGATGACCCGCCGCGGAATCTGAGTTTATTTGAGAAAATCGCTTCGGAATCTGCCAGTTGCAGCCACGATCAACAGTGCGGAGGAACTCGGTGAGCACTTCCGCCAGCTATCTGCTAGCACTCTCGCCTTCCAATTGCTAACGATAGCCAACTCCCACCCAATTTGTCAAGCACAAATTGTGAATATATGAGCGTATCTCACTAAGAAAGTTTGATCTGCTGCCTGCTGTAGGCACCCCACCCATTCCGCGGTTTCATCCCGGAATGGGTGGGACAGCACGAACCTCAACCAGTCCGACTCTATCCCGATAACGAATCTCCCGCGAGCGCAGAGCGAGCCGTCAGCCCCACCGCAGATGGTTTGCAGATAATTCCCGTTCCAGCGCGCACAATAAACGTATGCGTACGCCCGCTGAAAACCGCGAACCTCCACTGACCGTGAATCCTGAATTTTTCGCGCCGTTTGCAGATAATTTCCGGCCAGGCGAGCACAATGAAAAAGGGACGCTCCAACCCTCTCTGGATTTCCGGCTCCAAAACCAGGTTTTGAACCGAAACACCCACCCCCCTACCTTTTCTTTCCCAATTCTGAAGCCCCTGTTTTTAATCTAAAGTCAAACCTTGCAATAGGTTGCATCACGCGACATGTTAACTGAAAAGTAAACAATAGACCCCTTTTTCGCCCCTTTTTCAACCCTTTTCAAGCCCCGACAGGCAGAAAACAGCCCAATATCACCAACTTTTCCAAGCCCAACCCAATTCCCAGCCACTCAGTTAAAATTCCTCATCCCTGTCCACTGACCACTGTCCACTGTTCTGCGGTACACTCAGGCCCATGCGTGTCTTCGGCATCGATTGCGGAACGGAAGTGACCGGCTTTGGCGTCGTCGAGTCGGATGACTCAGCGCGCCAGCCTAAGCTTCTGTTAAAAACAATGGGCGCCATCCGCCTCGTCAAGTCCAAAACCACAGCCGAGCGCCTGGAGCAGGTCTATCGTCAATTGAGCATTGAACTGGAAAGTTGGAAACCGGATGCTGTTGCAATCGAAGAGGTCTTTTACTCGGTCAACGCCAAGTCGGCGCTCAAGCTGGGACAGGTGCGCGGCGTGGCGCTTCTCGCCGCCGCCATGCGGCAGCTTCCCGTGGCCGAGTATGCGCCGCTCAAGATCAAGTCCAGCGTCGTGGGCTATGGGCTGGCCAGCAAGGAGCAGGTTCAGTTCATGGTTGCGCGGCTTCTCCAGATGGCAGAGGTACCTCAGCCAGCCGACGCAGCCGACGCCCTTGCCGTGGCCATCTGCCACATCCACACCGCGCAGACGCTAGCTGCGCAAGGCCCAGCGCGCTGAGTCAAGAAAAGAGTATTGAGATGCTATTATTGCTCCGGCAAAAAATACCGTCAGGGTTCCGCATCCATTTCCGCGTTCTTTGCGGTGCCGGCTAGTGCCACAGTTTTAGACGAAGGAAAACGGAGGGAGCAGGGGCCTTCAGGCCCTTGAAAGAGCCGCCGCGACTTTTTGCTGTAGGCCGTGTCTGAAGAATGTGAAGCGCTCTCTGCCTGGCTTTGGGGCCCAGCAGAGAGAAGGGGAAGGCAGGGGGAAGCATGAGAAAAAGGTTGGGAAGGTTGGGAGCTGGAGTGCTGGCGCTGTTCACCGTGGGAATGCTACTGCCGTCGGCCTCGCGCGCCGACGATGCCGCGCCAGCCTCGCGCGCCATTAGGCTCAGCAGCGTCCAGGGCCAGGTTCGCATTGCGCAGGGAAGCCAGTTGCTCACTGATTCGGCTTTGCAGAACACGCCCATCTTCGAGGGCAGCCAGATCCTGACCGCCGACGACGGACAGGCCGAGTTGCAATTGGACGACGGCAGTGTCATCCGGCTTTCTCCCAACAGTTCGCTGACCATTGCGCATCTGCGCGGCCAGGCGGGCGGCGGCGACGCGGAGATCGTTCTGGACGGCGGCCTGGCTTACTTCGAGTTGCAGGGCGAGAGCGCTTCCGACCACATCCGCCTCCGCTTTGGCGACAGCGTCGTCACCGCCGACGGTTTTACCGTGTTGCGCCTGAATCTGGATAACCCTCCGGGCGAGCTTGCGGTCTTCAACGGCAACGCCCACTTGGTTCGCGGCAGCGCCAGCAGCGGAGTCTCCATCGACATGCACGGCGGTGAAAGCGTCTCGCTTAGCGCGTCCGACCCCGCGCAGTACAGTCTTGTGGAATCCATCGAGCCAGACTCCTGGGACGCCTGGAACACCGACCGCGACCAGTCTCTGCTCTCTGCCGAGGCCAGCCGCACCGGCGCGGCCAACGATCTGCCCGAGGCCAACAACCCCGCCTGGAACGATCTCGACGCCAATGGCTCCTGGTACAACGTGCCCGGCCAGGGCCAGGTCTGGTCGCCCTATGACGCCTCCAGTCCCAGCTTTGATCCCTACGGCAACGGCTATTGGATGGATACGCCGCGCTTCGGCTACATCTGGGTCTCCGGCTACTCCTGGGGCTATATGCCCTTCCAGTGCGGAGCCTGGAACTTCTTTGACGACTTTGGTTGGGGCTGGGCGCCCGGCGGCTGCTCGCCGTGGTGGGACGGCGGCCTTTGGATTTCCAACATCGGCGGCCATCGTCCGCGCGACTATCGCTTTCCACTGCGGCCGCATCCCGGTCCGCCGCGCGGTTCCAACCCTCATCCGCTCCGGGGTGGCTTTCAACCCCCTGATAATCGGATTGTCGCCGTCAATCGCCGCACGCAATACAGCGAAGGCAGCCTGCCGCCGCGGAGCAGAAGCGGCCCTGTGATGATTGCCGGCCAGCAGGTGCAGCCCCTGCGTCCCATCGCCTCGCGGCCCTTCTATGCCCACCCGTCGTCTTCGGGAGCAACAGAAGCCGTTCGCCCTTCTTATTCCGGTGGACGAATACCGGCCGGTGAACGGCCGTCCTTCAGCCCATCCGCAACTCCCGCCTCGGGCTTCAGCCACACAGCCGAGACGCCAACGCCCCGGCCATATTCGCCCGCGCCAATGGGAGCATCCAGACCGCCTGGCAGCGCTCCACATCCCTCGGCGGCCAGTCGGCCAGCGTCATCCGCCGCCAGAAGCGCTCCGCCGGCAGGCCGCGTATCCAGTGGAGGCGGTGGTGGCTCACACGCCAGCGGCGGTGGATCGCACCGCTGAGACGCAGCCTCGTTCAGATCGCTCATTGGGGTTGTGGTTCGCCAGAATTCCGTCTGGACGCATTGAGGTAAGTGTTTTGAACTCAGAGGCAGTCTGCAGGCGGATTACGACTGAGGGCAGGGACGGTTTGGTGACCTCAATTTGTGACCACAACACGGCCAAACCGGCGGCGCAAGGTCTGCTGGACTGCACCCCTAAAGGGTGAGGAGATCCCCCGGCTCTGCCGGGGTGGCAGTAGCAGTTTGACATTTACGGGAGTCCATCCAAGAAACTCCAAACGTGAGCCGACCAAAGCACACGTAAAGGAGAAACTGGATGGACCAATTGGAGAGTCTAAGCCACTCGGTATGGGAGTGCAAATACCACGTGGCATTTATCCCGAAATGCCGCCGCATTGAGTCTTTCATATAAAATAACTTATTCATCTATTTAGCGTTTGCTGTGCATTTGATTTCACTGACAATTTACCGTTTTCCCGCCCAAACTCCCTTCGATCTCAGCACTCCCATCAAACCGTCTTCACAGGGTCAATCTAAGCCGGCGTCGTAGCTTCGCCTGCGATCAGGTTCCCGTTGCAAACCCGATTCCGTCCCTCCGCTTTGGCTTTGTAAAGCGCCTTGTCGGCCATCTCAATTAGATCCGGTGCGTGCTTGCCAAACTTGGGGATCAGCGTCGCGCAGCCGGCTGAAATAGTGATAATTCCCGGCAGATTGCCAGTATGCGGAAGCTTGCGGGCTCGCAGCGCCTCGCAGATCTCCTCGGCAATATGCAAAGCGCCTTCGCTTTCCGTATTCGGCAGGACAACCACAAATTCCTCGCCTCCGAAGCGCGCCACCAAATCGCCTGGCCGCGAGACCACATCCATGCACGCCTCGGCAATCTGCTTCAGGCAACTGTCGCCGCGCTGATGGCCATAAGTGTCGTTGTAGGTTTTGAATTTGTCCACGTCCATCATCAATAGCGAGAGCGGCTGCCGATCGCGCATACTGCGCCGCCACTCCGTTCCCAGGTACTGGTCAAAGCGCCGGCGATTGGCCAGGCCCGTCAGTGCATCAGTCACAGCCAGCGCCTCCACGGCGTTATAGGCCTCCTGAAGTCTCAACTCCGCTATCTTGCGCTCTGAGACGTCGCGCACCACATTCAGAATTCCAGAAGGCGCGCCTGTTGTGGAATTGCGCACCATCCGCAGACTCGCTTCCACCCAGATGTAATCGCCGCTCGGCTTCAGAATCCGGCACTCGATCATCGCTCCTTCCGCGCCGGAGTTTAGACCGCTGACAATCGCCTGCGCACGCTGCTGGTCCTCGGGGTGAACCATGCCAAAACCATCCTGGGTCAGCAAATCCTCCGGCTTCCATCCCAGGCTCTCGCCCGCCGAGGACACATAACTGCGGTGCCCGCTCAGGTCGGCCAGGATAATCGCGTCGCGCGAGTTCTCGCTCACCAGTGCATGAAGCGCCGTGAGCTTCTCGAGCTGTCGGACAATCGACTGCTCTCTCTCCAGAACGTAGCAGATGATGTATAGGAGAAAGACGCCGGAGCCAATGAAGACTTGCAGCAGCAGCACAGGCTCGGCGGGCATGAGCAGATGCGACTGGGCAAACGGACCCACTCCATGAATCGCGCACCAGCTACCGATCGCCGCAACCAGAAGCGTCGAGAGAGCCGCCCATCCCATGCCCATTCTGAGCAGCACCAGAACCAGCACAGGATAGACCAGAAAGAGCAGTGGCAGCCGGCTCTGCGAGAAGGCAGCCACAGTGATGGCCGCCAGCAGCAGCAGATACCTCCAGTGCCTTCTGGAATAGAAGGTGTGTCTGAAATCCCCGCGCAGGATGGCGACACAAACCGGGGTTGCGATACCGATTCCCAGGCAGTCGGAGGCGATCCACTCCTGCGGCGTGGAGCCCAGGGCAAGATGCGGAAAGAGAGCAGTCAAAAGCGCTACCAGCAATCCAGTGGCCAGCGGACCGGCCAGAACACCGAGGATCGCAAAGCGAATGACATAGTCACGGCCGGTAAACCGCGGGGGCGCTTTGGATGTTTTGCAGAGCAGATAGGCGCACAGAAAAACCTCCAGCAGGTTCAGCGCCGAAAGCAGTAAATTGGTTCGCCAGGAAAGCCCGGCCACGGCGCTTGCCGCAATCTGTGCGGCAAATCCGGTGGCAAGGTAGGCGCTCCAGCGGCGGCGGGAGGCCAGCAGCACAAACGCCAGCAAAACGCCATTGGCAACCCAGATGAGGCTCGAAGCCGAAACGGTGCGAAGAAGACCGGCAGCCAGCGCGACCGAGAGAAAGCAGGAGATCAAGCGCACAACCAACCCATGCCTCCGCAACCACGTAACCTGGCGTCGGCTCATGATCGGTGCTCTCCCTCCTGGCATCGTTGCCCTCTCACTCATCATATCGGTGAGATTCTCGTTGGGAATAGCGGAAGCGTGCTGAATTGCTTAGACTCCGCATTCGCTTCATCGAAGATTATGAAGACCTTATCAAATATGCGGCGTCAGTTGGGGATGAAATTCAGCCTTCCCGCCGGGTAGAAGGACAATCTCCAGCCGGCCTTCTTGCGGCTCGGCCAGCACAGGCCCCTCGATCTGCCTCGGCTGTCCGTCGCTTCCCGTGAAAAGCACTTTTAGCGGCCCGTTGCCGCGCAGTTGGATGCGGTAGTGGAAGAGCTCGCCAGCTGCCAGCTTATCGGCCCCAAAGCTCGCGCTCGGATAATCCACCTCCAGTAGTTGAATCGCGCCACCGGTTCGGTTCTCAACCGTGGTTTCAATGTGATACGAGTGGCATCCCGCAATCCAAAACAGAACTGCCGCCAGAACTCCGGCCAGAAGACCTCCGCGCACATTGAGGAAGTTTTTCATTTCTGGCCACTCTCTGGCTCCCTGGCGCCTTCGGCCGGTTCTGCGGCCAATAGATTCTTTTCCAACCGATCCAGCCGCTTGGCCAGCTCCGGCAAACGCTGGAAGATTGTCACCGCGCGCAGCCAGGTCCGGTTGTCAAAGCCCGGAGAACCGGAGATGACCTTGCCCGCTGGAATATCGTGCGAAACCGCCGATTGCGCGGTCAGAATCACGCCGTCGCCCACCGTGCAGTGGCCCGCCACACCGGTCTGCCCAGTGAGAATCACGTTATTCCCAATAATTGAGGAGCCGGCCAGGCCCGTCTGCGCGCAGATCAGCGTGTTTTCCCCCACGTGCGAGGCGTGGCCAATCTGCACTAGGTTGTCAATCTTGCTGCCGTCGCCAATGCGTGTCTCGCCCACCGTCGCGCGGTCGATTGTCGCGTTGGCCTGCACGTCCACGCGGTTGCCCAGCCGCACCGGCCCCGACTGCGGAATCTTCTCCCAGTGGCCGTGTTCGTTCTTGGCAAATCCGAAGCCGTCGGCGCCAATGATGACCCCATTCTCCAGAGTAACGTGGTCGCCCAGAATGCAGTTTTCCCGCACCACGGCATGAGCGTGCGCAAAGAAATGACTGCCCGCCTCGACCCCCGGATAAAGCACCACATGGGGCAGCAGCGTGGCATGAGAGCCCAGTTTGACGCCGGGACCGACCACAACATAAGCGCCAATATGTGCTCCCTCGCCGATCACGGCCGTCGGATCGATGACCGCCGTCGGATGAATGCCCGGCGCATAAACCGGCGGCTGGTAGAAGAACCCCAGTGTGCGCGAAAAGGCAAGATATGGGTTCTGTATTCGCAGCGTAGCCGCATCAATCTCCGGGAACTCCGGCTCGACGATTACGGCCGCAGCCAGCGTCTTGCGGGCCAGCGCCGTGTATTTGGGATTGGCCACGAAGGTCACCTCCGTCGGCCCAGCCTCCTCAATCCCTTTCACGCCCGTAACTTCCCGCTCCGCGTCCCCGCGAAGCTCCGCGCCCAGCCTCGTCGCCAACTCACCTAGCTTCATGGATGGATTGTAACGGAAGATGCGGCATTGGAGTTTCCTATCCCGAATAGTGCTGCGTCATTGAAAAGTCAGGAGTACATTCATAAATTCCAATAATTGAGCTGCGTACAGGGGATTGAAGACGATGCCATCGAACGTAGGTAAAGACATTGCGGTGGTAGCAATACATATTGTGGTAGCAATACATATTTTTGTTGCACATCTCTTGTGATTATCCTGCGCTTTTGGTAAGCTATCTGTAGGTAGTGTCATGTTGATATTACGGGCGTTGCTACCGGCGCTACTATCACGCGTTGTTGCACAAGCCGGAACGCTGGATTGGCAAAAGTATAGTGACGTATTTGTTCAATGTTTTTGCGGATGGGATGATTTATGGCGTGATTCCGGCAGGAGTTGAACCTGCGACCTCCGCCTCAGATGGCCTGCCCATTGGTTCTGCATGACACTAGGTTGGCCGACGGTCTTCTATCCGTCTGAACTACGGAACCTGCTTCATTATACACGTGATCGTGTGTCTCGAAGTGTGGAGGGTGAGATGAGTCCTAGGGATCTCCAGAAATTCAAGGAAGCAGCCGAGAAACTGGATCGCGAGCACGACACGCCGGAAAAGGCGCGGGAGCTTCTCATCAAGATTGGCTATTTGGACCCGGATGGGAAGGTCTCTGAGAGATTCCGGTAGGTTGTCAATTGGCTTTAGTCCTCGCATATCACGGATGTAGTCTCGAAACCGCCCAGAAGCTTTTGGGCGGTTCGTCATTTTTGCCGAGTACGCAGGACTATGACTGGCTCGGCACAGGAATTTACTTTTGGGAAAACGATATTCTCCGCGCTTATCAGTGGGCAAACGAAGCCCGCCTGCAGTTCGACCATCCCTCTGTAGTTGGCGCTGTGATCGATTTGGGGAAATGCCTCGACTTGACGACGCAGTCCGGAATCGCAGCGGTCAAGGTGGCATTCAACAAGTTCGTTAAAATGTCAAAAAGGGAAGGATCTCCGGTCCCTGAGAACGTGGACACTGCCAAACATCCAGGCAACGATAAGATTCTCAGGTGTCTGGATTGCGCGGTGATGAATTACTTATACACAATTGCGCAAACTGCTCAGGAATCGGACCCGCAAAGCCAGCCTTTCGCAACTGTGCGGGCGATGTTTCCCGAGGGATCCGAACTCTATCCCGGTGCGGGCTTCCGGGACAAGACACATATTCAGCTTTGCGTTCGAAACCCCGAGCAGATTTTCGGTGTCTTTCGCATTCCCGAGTGGCAGCGTATAGAACTCGAGTTGCCCAGCCTTTATGAATCCAACTAAGCCCCGTCATTATGGTTCCGCAAAAGGAAAAGCCAGAAATACACGGTAAGGCTGGTCTACGGAATCTCAAGTACGTCAGGAAATAGCTCTGGTTGCTCCGCGACCCGCCCGGCAGTCTCACTCCTCTTGCGCCCTGCCGCGCCAATCAGGCTCACCACCTCCAGCGTCTGAATCGCTTGCCGAGGCAAATAAATCCGCTGCGTATTTGACCGCGTATCGGGCGGAGTCAGCAGCAGCCCCGCGCCCTCCACCAGCGAACGGTCGTTTGCCGCCAGACCCTCCAACTCATCGCCGTCGGTCAGCGTCATGCGCAGCCATAAACCCGGAGTTCGCGGCCGGATGGAGAAGCGCTTGTGCAGCAGCCGCTCGGGATTGGTCTGGTCGCCATGCGGGGCAGGGAAGTCACGCACAAAACAGGCCCACTTCACCTGCTCCCAGCCGATTCGCAGCACCTTGCCGGTCAGATCCAGAATCTCCAATTCCGTCGCGTCCTGCCCAAAGCTGGTGGCCGCATACCCGGCGCACCATTCTCTGGAGAACTTGCGTACGATCACCGGTTTGCGTAAAGATGCCATCGCTCTGAATTGTCGCACGAACCGGGGCCCCCACGGACAGGTCTTTGTCCGTGGAGTGGAGAACCAGGATATGAACGGATAAAGGCGGAGTATATCTCGCGTTGGGGGAAAACTTGGAAACGTTCTAAGCGAAGGTACAAATGTGCGGATAGCGAGCGTCTGCCGCACCACAGGTGCCGTTTAGCTGCATTGCAGATGCTTGCGGATAATTATCGCCACTTCCCGCACAATCAAGAAAAGCGGCCAAAAATCAGCCGCATTTGAGGCCTCAATGACAAACGCCCCCCATCCCGACCGGCTGCTCCAAAAGCCAACAAAAGACAGAGAAACCAGATGGTAAGTTTCCCATATTGTCGATCATCGGCGCATTTTTATCTATTCAACATGCTTATTATCAATAACTTGAATGGGAAAGATACGAAAATGTGCCCTTTTTAGATTCTCTTTTTATGCGCTTTAACCCTTAAGCTATTCATTTAATTGATCTAGCTCGTTTAATTATTATTCGCTAAACCTTCGCTGTCATCCAAAATTCACCGTTTCCTGCCCGAACCTTCCGCGCTCTCTCCCCAAACAAGCCATCCTCGCAACACCGGTTTCAATCGGCGCCGCCGCTTCGCCAACACAACAGCAGCCTCGGAGTCGATGGCTCCAATCCCGCTGTTCCTCACAATGTGGTTTCGGCAAACCGGTGTTTCTCTACAACTCCAAGCGGTTATTGTTTGTGCTATTCTTTGCGGCCGGTAACGACAAAGAAGCAAAATCTGGTGTGAAAATAGCGAATGATCTCATGAGAGACATTAGCCAGTTGACCTTCCAATAGCCATTTTCAAGTATTCCAACAAGTTTTTCTATTAGTAGCCCAGTTTGCAATTTCTAGGCCGTTCCGATATGATCCATAAATGTGTCCAAGGGAAATCCCTGGACCGTCATATGCACTACGGTTTCTGGGCTCTATCTGCCCCAGGCGCGGCAACTTCAATCGTTGCCCCTTCGGCAAGGAGCTCCCTGCAAAGCGGGGCTGGCAGAAGCGGTGGGAGACGAGGGAAGAATGGGAAAAGTCAGCAAAAACATTGTGAAGGCGCGCGCGGCTGTGGTCAAGCCGTCGTATGCCTTGCCTGAGGCGGTCGGCCTGCTGAAGCAGGTCAAGTACGCCAAGTTCGACGAGACCGTGGATCTGACGATGCGTTTGGGCGTCGATACGCGTCACGCCGACCAGATGGTCCGTGGCACCGTGGTGCTGCCGCATGGGCTGGGTAAGACCAAGAGCGTGGCCGTGATCTGCACCGGTGACCGTCAGAAGGAAGCGACGGCGGCGGGCGCGGATTTTGTCGGCGGCGAAGAGATGGTCGAAAAGATTCAAAAAGAGGGCTGGACAGACTTTGACGCGCTGATTGCGACGCCGGACATGATGAAGGTGGTCGGCCGGTTGGGCAAGATTCTGGGCCCCAAAGGGCTGATGCCGAACCCCAAGACCGGAACGGTGACGCTGGACGTGGCCGCGGCGGTCAAGGAGATCAAGGCCGGCAAGGTGGAGTACAGGGCCGACAAGACCAGCCTGGTGCATGTGCCGGTGGGCAAGCTGAGCTTCGATCCGCAAAAGCTGGTGGAGAACGCGACCACGGTGATTGGGGCGATTGTGCGGAGCAAGCCTTCGGCGGC
>Ga0181525_10001693_pt1 | contig 18632 bp, 16 predicted proteins | sample PEATcosm2014_Bin_48_FD_121100 | JGI IMG/M metagenome (GOLD analysis project Ga0181525, IMG submission 121100) | Peatland microbial communities from MTU Mesocosm Facility, Houghton, MI, USA - PEATcosm2014_Bin06_10_metaG | ecosystem: Environmental > Terrestrial > Soil > Wetlands > Peat | place...
ACTATCAACAGAACTTGAAATCACGCCGCCAGGAATCGGATGAGAAGATAAACACCCCCGGCCATCAAGCGCGCCGATGGGTGGTGGAAAGGTCGCACTCGTGGTCCAACCGCTACCGAAAACTACTGGTCAGCTTTGAGAAAACCGAGGCCAGCTATCTCGGCTTGCTCTACCTCGCAGCTGCAATGATCTGCTGGAGGCAAACGGTTGTTATTTACGGAGAAGTACTTAGAAAACGCTACGCAAGACTGGCGGCGGCGGGTAAGGACCAGCGCAAAATCATCACCGCCGTGGGACGGGAACTGCTGGGCTTCATCTGGGCTATCGGCATCAAGGCGGAGGCGGCAACCAAGCTGAAAAGGGCGGCCTGACGAAAGGCAAGAACAACAGCAACAACAACCGCAAAAGCAAAAACTTTTCCAAAAATGAAAAAGCAAAGACAAAAACACGGATGATCAACGCCACTCAATTCGAAAGCAGAGCCAGCAGCAGCCGGAGCAAGCACGAGGGAGAATCCTCGAATGCTCTATGCGACAGGCTCAACATGACTCGCGACACTAGTCAGAGGCAGCTCCCGACGGATCAAGATTATGCGGTTTCGACCCGCGAATATCAGACTGATTAATCGTCGCTCAAAACTGCCCAGGCTGCTGCTGGCCCTGCTCTCGACAAACGGCAAAAACAACGGCAACGACAAAAACAACCCCATCGATGTGCAGAGGTTGACAGGTTCACTCCATATCTGAACATTTCGCCAAATGGTGTAGACACCCATGGCGACTCTTCCGCGGCGAAACGAGCATGGCTAAAGCCTACGGGGTGGATTATCGTTGCAATCTCCTTTCAACCTATGAACAGGGATACGGCACGCTGGAGGAGTTGGCGGCGGATTTTCGTGTCCGTCTCGGATGGGCCAAAAAGGGTATCAGCGGCTTATGAACGAACCGGAAGCATGGCACCAACAACTTACCATCCAGGCCGCAAAACCCAAAATCGGCACTGCCGAACAGGCCTTGCTCGGGCGATGGCTGGAAAAGCAACCCGGCTTGACACTGGCCGAGTTGCAGGTCAGCTCAGCCAATAGGCACAGGTGCAAATTCATGTTTCGTGCCTTTGCCGATGGCTCAAGCGCATGGGACTGCGGCTCAAAAAAAGTCGCTCCACGCGGCTGAGCGCGACACGCTTGAGAACCTGATCCGCCGTCAGGAGTTTCTGGCGGCCATCGCGAAAGTTGAGCCGGAGCATCTTGTTTTTCTGGATGAAACGGGCCTGACAACCTCGATGACGCGTCTCTACGGGCGGGCTCCGGCGGGTGTGCGCATTCGGCGTCTCGCTGGCTTCGTAATCCGAGCAATGTGATTGCGGCCACCAGGCGTCTCGACGGAAAATGACTCCAACTCGGAGCCATGAACGCAAGTTTTTGTCCCTGACGACTCATTTATCCGGTGACACCCTCATCACGATAATAACTACCAGACTATCATCGCAGAGATTTCAACTATTTGACTGCCGAATGCAGAATAGTGCGAACTAGTGCCTATGCAATGTCTCCACAGCTACTTCAATAACGGCGAACAGCACGCTCACAGCCGCCAGAAATCCCTTTGCGTGCTGCCAGTTCTGTTCATGCCGCTCCATGCGCCGCTCCAAATCTGCAATGCGTCCACCGTTGCCATCGCCCATCAATCCGGTCATCTGAGTCTTCAGTACACTCAAGTCACTCAAAACCTGCGCTTCGAATTCATTCATCATCCGCATCAATTAAACCCCATTCGTTTATCGCTAACTAAAATGTTGCACTATGATCCCAGGGGCAGATTAATGAACAATACCGCTGAGAACTCCGAATAATTCGGCGGCGTCGATCCGTCGTACATTCGGACATAAAACCGGTCGTTGGCGAAAATGCGAGAAAGTGTCATATTCGGCTTATCAGCGCGCATTACTAAAGTAGGGTCTTCGCCTGACATAAAGAAAAAGTCGCGCAGCCGGATCTCAAATCCACCGCCAGTTGGCGGCATAACTCCAGCATTAATAGTTACTGTGCTTCCATTCAGATCTGTCACCGTTAAGCTGTTGAGGTTGGCAAGTGTTGTTGGCGCGATGACCGCTGGAAGCCACGCATCCGCAGGCACCGTTGCTCTGGTCTTGATGGCTAGATCGTCAGCCCAGTCATTGGCGAAAACGATAGCATACTCCACCAGATCGGGATAGCTTGCTCGATAACTCACTGTAACTGATCGCACCACCACCTGAGCGTCAAGACTAATTGAAGGCGCATTCAGAAGAAGAGCATCGCCCGGCCACACGTCGACAATAAAACTCATTCTGGAACCTTTGTAACTTCCACTCCACGATGCGCTCACCCCCGCCGCTGCTTGTTCGATCGCCAACGCCGCATTGCGGCAGTCTGCGGAACTGCGCGCTGGGGGGTTGGTGACTGAACCAATCCAAGCGCATTCGGAAGGCATTCCGGCCAGCGCAAGAGCTTTCTGGCTTGCTGTATTGACCGCTCGTCCAACGGCCCTACCAATTGTACGGTAACTTACTGCAACCTGCTCACCGCTCACCGGCACAAACCCGGTATAAAACACCAATCTGCCTGTGCGTTCCAGATGACACTCAGCCGCTTCAGCGGTTGTTCCAACGCGCCGTGTATACGGCCCTCCACTGGGTGGCGTGCTTACTACCCAGCCAGAACCGAGGTTGGTCAAGTTGAATGCTCGCATGGTTCCTATCAGGTTGATACTGCTGGCAGCCACCACATTACAGGCCGAAGGAACGCTGCCGATCACACCGTCATACAGTGTGACCGGCATCCCGCCAACGCCGTTGACAAACTGCTGGATCTCCATTTGCACACGTCCGGAAACTGCATTCAACCCTCCGCCATATACGATAGGTCCACTATCTCCAAAGGAACGGTAAAATTGAAGTCCGCGCTCGATCTCCGAGCAATGCACTCTAACGCGCAGCGTATATTGGTTGGCAGGGTTGATAGAATATGCTGTTCCAATCAGGTTTCCTTGAACCAATGGTTGCAGTGTAACGGCCCCACTACCTTGCTGAGCTATCGCCTTGAACCCCGCAATGCACGAGGCCTGCGTATTCATCCCGACAAAGAGGCCGGCCAATGCTCCTGTGGACCCGGGAGAAAGCGTTACACCCACTGCTTCGAGCAGAAGTGTTCCACCTATTTCTACCGGATCAAGCCAGTTCAACAACGTGCCTCCATCAATTCCATTTCCACCGTTCATCGTCAATCCACCTGAGCCCGGCGAGAAATAACCGGTGGAACCAATAACTTCCCAAATCGACTCGTTAATCTGAGCCTCATTGAATTGTTCGCTGATAATTATGGATTTTGATGAGGCGGGAAAGAAGGGGTTCGCAGTTAAATAGAACTGCGTTGTTATTCCGTCGCCTAGGAAGTATTCCGTAACATACGCAACCGGCTCAAGCTCGCCGCAAACGGTTACGTCGTTCGCGAGTGCGCGCTTGACGCTGGCAGTAAACGAAAGTGCCGCGAGATTCAAGCTGCCGTCCGTTTCATTCAACGGATGCAAAGTGCTCTGTACTGGAGATGCTAGGAGAGCCCCGTTGACCGCGCGATATGCGGCCCGCGCCATGCTCGCCACCCGTCCGGCGCTTTTACTCCAAGAAGCGCCCGAATCGGGCACGAAGTTGCTTACTGGCGCGCTGAGCGAAAGCCCTTGAGTCGATAGTCGAGTAACTCCAGTGCGAGTCACCAATGCCGTCATTAATGCCCCAGCTGTTTCGCCTGTTGCGCCCGTACTCGGCGGCATCAGCAAATTGTCGAGCAACAATTCATCACTTAAAGCTTGAATCGCAATTCGGTAGCGCGGACCTTCTAGCGCCAAACCCGCAAACTCTGGAAGGGGACTGACCGCAATGTAGCCGGTAAAATAATAGGTTCCATCGTCGCCTACTACCGCTAGAGACTGATTTCGCAAGGGTAAAGCCAAACTGCCGCCGGTGGGCAAGCTCAACCACATGAGGCAAAGAGAAGGTTCATTCAGCTTGCGCTCGATCGTCAGCGGCCGCATTGCGTCGAGAGCGATCGTATAGTCCTGCCCATTGATCGTAATTTTCATTGTGACTCTTTGCCTCGCTGACTTGGTAGCCTTATTACTCGGTGATATACCTACACAAGTGCATTAATTGCTGGTACGAAACTTCGGTAACTGACTGCGCGCTCCCCATCCAATGGATCGACAACGGGCAACGCCAAATATTGGCCTTTGAGTTCTACCCTTGCCAACCCATTTTTCTGAATTTCGTCTAACGGCAAGACTGTTTCCTGCGCTCCAATCATCGTTTGCAATCGAGGATAGTGGAAATATATCCGCTCCCCTTGACTACCTTCCATAACAAAGAGCGCGGACCATTCCTGGTAAAAGCTTCCACCTTCGCGGTCGACAAATCCAGAAACTGCTTGGAGTTTTGATCCGGCTGCTGGAGCACCGTTCATCAACGGTTCGGCCAAAGTAAGGCCGGCCGAAGTCACCTGCGACACCAATGCGACATTGAAAGTCACGCGCCGGATGTAGTCGACATCGGTAACCGCCTGGCGCAAATAAGCTCCCGATACCGGCGAACCAACAAAACCTGTTTGCCCTGTGTAATCATCATCAAGCGCAATAATTGAGCCAGTAGAGAATTTTTCCGCATCTGTCGCAGCCAGTTCAACGAATGTCGGTGAAGATCCACTTTGCGTGATTACTGCCGAAGCCGCCTGGGGACCATCCGCGGACGGTGATGCGTCATTCGCAGTAACCAGCAAATTCATATGCTGCGAGCCTGTTGCTAGAGCCATGGTCAGCTTCGTCCAGCTAAGAAATTCAAAACTTACTTGCGCCTCAAGTGTCTCACGCACCTGCTCCAGCGTTGCGGCGGGAATGCCTGTAAGCACAGAAGTAGTCTTGCTGACCGGCTTGCGCGTGAATCCTTGAATCCAGCCCAGGCTGATCCAGGGATGCGGCGGAGCTTCAAGACTGAATCCGCTATCCTTCGCCGGGTCGAAAATAACTGGGGTCTGTGTCGCCCTGCTTACCGGCGCAAAATATGCTCGCACTCGCCGCGCCACAGGTGCGGGAGCAGAAAACCAAGTCGCAGCCATTTATTCCCCCTCCTCCTGATAGCTGTAAACCATCATTTTTACGGATCGGCTTAGCAAATCTCTTTGGATTGAGATAGGGCCAAATCCCGGCTCATCCCAAAACACCCTTGTTAGCATCCCTGCCGGCGGCGTTGTTGCATAATTGAGCTTGGCTGTGTAAAATGGTCGCGCCATAGCTATTAATTCCTCGTCCATCTCGCTCAGTGAGCGGCCGCGGTCTAGCCCGCCAAAGCTTTGCGTTCCACTGGTCTGGTAGACAATCTCGCACTGCTCGGCCACCATCGTCGACCCAAAGTCCAAATCGACACCCAGTCCCAGCCAGCGCAAAACAAACACATCGTTTGGTAGCTGACTGAAAGGAGCCTCAGCTTCTTCCACCAGAATTCCTGGACGCACCGTTCCGCGCAGCAGAATTGTTCGCACCGGATTAATTGCAGCCAGCCGCATGCGCAGCGCCATATAAAACGAGTCTTTCGCATTCTGCATGAAATTCAGCTCCTCTTGCATTACGCATATGTGGTCTCTCCTTTGCCGCGACAACTCGCAGAAAGTTATACTGTTCGCTGACGCGCTTCCCGTAGCAGTAATCGGTAGAGATATACTTGACCGAAGGCTTCATTTGCCGCAATCGACTCGATCAAGTAATCCTGATTCGCAACTGTAACGATAAGTGTCATCGCAAAGAGTGACTGGGCCGATTGGAGATTCAATGAATTAACCTGCTGATCCACACCAGTTGCCGAAACTAGTAATTCCCATTTCGACTCGCCGTCTTCTTGCCAATTTGGCCGAAGTTTGCGCATCACTACAGGACTCACTACTACTTCGGCAAAAGTCGTAGCCACTATCCCAACCTCTGATTGACTGGTATCGGTGCTCGGTCCCGTCACTCGCAAAAGGGCTGTCGTTCCCGCGACGCTGCGAAGTAGAGCGTCAGCCAGCATCTGTGGCGCTCCTACTGGATTACGCGGAGCTGTATCGCTCATCGCTCACCCCAGCCTGTTCGCGATGTAGGGACGCAGCCAGGCCTGCACCGTTTCGTCCACTAGCGAACTCGAAAAGTATTGCATCTGCATCGTGTCGATCTTGGTCTTGCTCGCGTTCAATGCCGGTGTCGACTGCGCATTGCGCACAATTTGCGCACATGCCGCTTTGATGTCGTCACTAATTGCCGCCAAGCCCGCAGTGTAAGTCACCGCAACCTCGTTATAGGGAAGTCCCAGCACATTCCACGGCAGAGTAAGTTCACCGGTATTAGGGTCATAATCAATTGAGTTGGGATCGATCGTTGTCCACTGCCCAGGCAAAGAAAATGCCAACGCAATCTCCAGCAAGGGCTCGTTCAGAGACTCTCCTCGCCGCGGCCTTGTGTAGCGGCCTTCTATACTATTGATCGCGGAAATTGCCGCTCCAAGAGGCACTAGCGGAAGGTAACTCAATCTCACTGTCTGCGATCCGCTGGTTAGACGCAGCCGCTCGGTATATTGGGTTACATTCAGGTCCGGCCGCCTGCAGTAGCTGTTGATCAGTGCCGTGGCGGCCGTTATCCAGTCCGCCGTTGTTCCTGCCGGCAATCCATAATTCGGGTAATCCGTCGGCTGCAGATATGCCATACCCCACCCTTCCAATCCTTGAGTTGCTGAGTGAGCGGAAGTTTATTATCAATAACTTCCGCTCACTCGCTCCGTAGCCATCAGTCCGTTAGGTTGCCATCCTGATGACTCAATAACTTGCAGACTACCGATCCACCAGAATTTGGTAATGCGCGTAGTTTGCGCCCTTTACCACTGGTGCGCCGAACTTCACCGCGACATACTGGTGAGTCAACGAATTCGGCAATCCAAGTTGAAAGATACGCGGCGTCGGATCGCCAAGCCAGTGGTACTCGATCAAGTTTTCGGTCACAATGTAGGCTGGCAACACTGCGGAACCCGAACCCGGAGTTCCGGTATAGCCGAGGCTCCAATCCGGAATTAGCGGCAAGTCTCCTGCTTGCGTTGAAAGCATCTTCACCCGGATTCCACCCGTGATGTTGTCCGTGTTCAGAATTACATTGAACTCAGTTTTCATCTCGCGGTCGATCAAGTCCAGAAGGACCGGATTGGCATAGATCGCCGTCGGTCGCACATAATAGCCGTTGTTGGCCACCATCTGCGCCACCGCCGACTTGATGCCGTCCACGATCGATGCAGTCGTCCCGATGGTCGTCGTCAGGCCGCCCGCCACAATCTGCGGAATCACACCCATGTATTGCGTGGTTGTTGGCGTGCTCAGACTGGTGTCGTTGCCATTCCAGAGAGCAACATCGTGTGCCACCATCACACCGCTCACCGTATCCACTAGGTCTTTGGCCTGGAGATATGCAAATTGCTTCTGCTGGTCACCCAGTTCAATGTCGAACAGGTTGTAGTTGATCTGCGAAACAATCGCTTTCAGCGGAACGCTTCGCTCCACGCGTGTCGGACTCACCACCGGAGCCACAATGCTGCGCGGATTAACAAAGCCGGCAGTTCCAGGATTCGGAATTGCAGTTTCTTCAAAGAACCGCGACGGATGTCCTGTCGCCGGTACCTGTTTGATGCGCTGCCCAAAGGGGCTCGAACGCCGGCAGATGTCGAAAATCTCGGTCTGATACAGCGGCACTTCGATAGCGCCCGGCCCGATAAAATCTGCTGCCGCGTGAATGTCTGCAAAGGTTGCGTTCATAGGCTTTTTACGCCCCCTCCATGGGGCCAGTTTTTGCTCTTGGATCAGCACATAGCTACTAGCTTCTAGCTACTTGCTTTTCTTTTCGAGCTGTGATTCCAGCATGTTTCCGGCAGTATTCATTCCAGCGTCCTTTTTCATCCGCAATGTTTATCTGCCGCAAAGTCCCGGCTTGTTGAACAACTACCGGCCGAGATTCCTGAAGCTTTTAGCTAGAAGCTAGTAGTTAGAAGCTTTAGGCTGCTTTTACGCGATCGCTCCGGAGCGCAGTAGCTGGCTTTTAACTGCGATGCGCTGCTCCAGGCTCAGCCCGGCCAGTGCCGCGTCCAGAGTCCGAACATCCACCGGCCCCTCGCCGATCCCGTGCTTGGCCAGCATTTCGCTGGTTGCTGAAGGCAATGTTCTGCGCAACGGATTCATGGAATTCTGTGCTGCTCCGGCTTTCAATTCAGCCAACTCTCGTTCGGTTGCAGCCAGCTTTTCCGCCAGTTCCGTTTCCCGCCGGCTCTGCTCGACGGTCGCTGAAATCCTCTCTACTTCGCCGGTCAAAGCGCCTTGCCGCTCCTCAAGCCAGCCCAGAGTCCGCTCTAGCAAAGCCGTCGCGGCTTCCAGTCGTTCAGCAATCACAATCTCTTCCTTTTCCATGACATTCCTTTCTTCAGTTGACAGCCCACAGCTAACAGCAGCTAGTTGCCTGCCGTTAGTTATCAGCTTGGTTATCAGTTGATGGTGGTTTACGGGAAGTTTATGGCTGTCCGCTGCAAGCTGTGTGCTGTTAGCTGTTTTTCGCTAGCTCGCCATACGGAAGCTTGTGGCCCGGTAGGCCGCCTTGTCCCGGAGCAGAATCGCCGCTCCAGTAAAGGTCACGCGGGTCAGCTTCCAAACCTCGGCCCGCATGTCTTCTACCCGTGCGTCAGCCAATTCGTAGCTCATGCCCATCGATTCGGGTGAATGCGCTTGAATTGCTCCAGCCACTTCGGGAAAATCCCTTGCATACAGGTATCCGCGAACCACAAGCCGCTGTCCAACAAGATCTGCCTCTGTCAGTAATCCGATCTTGCGCCTCGCGTCATGGCCATCCCAACCCGGCCGGTAATCCACCGCCATTCCCAACAAAGAAGGAAGCGCCTTTTCGGCCGCTTCGCGCGTCAGCATCACTCGGTGTCCCCGCGCCCCTGCCGGCGCTTTGTCGCTGGCTGAATTCACCATTGTTAACACCCCTTCAAAAGGCACCCGATTTGGATGCCCCTCTACATGAGGAAATTTCACTGCCATTGCTTCCAGTCTCATGCGCTCTCCGCCCATCCACTCTTGCAACTCCGTCTACCCGTTGCTAAGCGGCATTACAATCTATTAGCCCGCCCGCTCCGCTTCCGCTTCACCAGTCAACTGCACCGCCCCATCCTGCCCCAGTGGCCCTAGCCCTCGCATCGCCCGCACCTCGTTCACCGTGTACACACCAACCTCAAGTAACTGCACCTGCACCGCAAGCTCCGTCTCCTCGTCCCGCGCGTTCAATTCATTGAATACAAACTCGAACTCCCGCCATCCTATGCACTTCCCAAAGAGATCGCGGGTGATGTGCCCGGCCAGTAACATCGCTAACGGCGAGATCGCCCCGCGGAAGGCCTCGTCGGTCATCTCCGCAGCCGTTGACTGATTGACATCCGCTTCCAAGCCCAGCATCAGCGGCGGCAATCCAAATGCATTCGCAACCATCCGGATCAAAAACTCTTGCCAGGCCAGTCGCATATCCGCGTCGGTGCCCTGGGCAAACCGCAATACCTCCGGCTTCTGTTCGGTCGAAATCAACGGCACCCGCCCCGTGCCCTCTATCTCGTCCTGCCACCAGCGAATCAGCCGGTCATGCTGCGATGGCGTGGCCTCGTTCAGCCACAACGCATATTGCGCCACCGTATTTGCCGCCAGCTTGCCCGCAAACCGGTGCGCGGCCAGAAACTGGTTAACCGTTTCAAAGGCAACTTCCAGCGGACCCAGACCAAAGGGCGTAAAGCTGCGCGGATTCATCCGCACATACATCAACTGGTCATCCCGCAACTCGATTGCGCTCGATTCCATCTGCCCCGGAAGCGCCTGCGCATACCTGGGCGACTCCGGCTGCCCGTCCCAACTGGGATTGATTCGGATTGACGCGCCATCCACGGCCCACAGCATCGCCGGCCGTTCCCCGTCCCCAGTCGGCTCCATCTCGATCGCACCATACCCGCCCGTAAGCGCGTCCTCAATCACCTGCTCAATCAAGGTCCGAAAGCTATCCACGGCATTCGGCTCTTCCAAAGTCCGGCGCAAAGCCCGCAGCTTTCTTTCCGCATAAGCCAATTCGCCTACCTTCACGCCGCGCCGAACCCGCACCTGCCAGTCCATTGCCGCTATCCGGTCCTTGATGACATTGATCGCGCGGCGCACAATCGGGGTCTCCGCAAACCGCCGCAGATTCACCGGTGTCGGCTTCGGAAGCAACCGGCCCGGAAACTGGACAGGACTTAAGATCGAAGGCAGCGCCAGCGTTCTGCGCTCCGCTTCCGCATCGGCTGCACCTGCCGCCACTTCCGCCCCACGGCCACTTCCGGTCGCTTGCCGCCAGATATCCCGCAACTGTTCTCCTACCTTCACGCGCACCTTCCTTCTTCTGCCGCTCCAAAAACAAAAGGCACAGCCCTTGGAAGAGCCGTGCCTCGTAAATTGCGAATTTTGAACAGCTAACAGTTAGCTGCCTGCAACTAACAACTTCTCAGCCATCAGTTACAAGATTTCCACTTACAAAATCGATCCTACTACAAACTCTGGAAACTATCTGCAAACTTTCACCAAAATTCTTTTGAGCCAGAAACAATTAAAAACCAACAGCAAACAAGCCACTTCTCACTCTTTACTGCCATCACACACGCAACTCCCGTCGCGCCGTCTCCGCCACACGTCCCAGGTCGGAGGTCGTCAGCACCCGTATCTGGTGCTCCTCCATTGTCTCCACTCCAAAGCGATACATCTCCAGCCGCTCCGGCTCTTCGTCGGTCGCTCCTAGCTTCAATGCGGGCTCAATCACCGCGGTCAACTCCAGTTGCGCCTTCTCCACTCGTTCTACGCCAATTCTCAACCCTGCCGAAGAAAATGCCAAAACCTTGGCCATCTCCACACCCGGCTCCAGGCTCACCGCATGAAACATGCGAATCAATCCATTCGGCCTATAACCGGCATCAATCCGCAGCGGATCCCCTGGTCGCGTGTATTCCGAGGCCGCAATCTTCTTTCTCAGCAAATCCCAAACGCCGGCCCGCTCAAACTCCGTCCGCATCCTCGCCTGGATCGCCGCTCGCCCACTCAATCGAGGCACACGTTCCCTGGGCGGCGGCTCTACATAAAGTCGCATCAACTCTTCCACACCCGCCGGAAGGCTCTCCGCCAGATAGGCTTTGGGCTCGGTCATCTGCACACTCAACGAGAGCGATTCACTCAGCAGCCTCATCAAACTTCCATCCGGCTCGGCCTCAAAGCGTTTCCGCAACTCGCTCTCCATCCCCTCCAGCAGCGCCGTATCGGCCGCGGGATCAAGGCAGTGTACACGGCGCCAGTCGCGCGTAAAACGCACCTGGGCCGCCTCGCTGCTTCCTTGTTCCCGCAGGATCACCCCAATATGCACATACTCATTCCGGACCGCATCCGGCACATACCGGAGCAGTCGAAATTCGCATGCCCGCCGCTGGCTTCCACTATTCATCGATCTGGCAAAGCTCCTGGCTGTTAGCTCTCAGCCCTCAGCTATCTGTTGACCAGCCAAGGCTGAAAGCTGATACCCGCCCTTCAATTCACTCCCCCCATGTTAGTCCCCCACCGTTCCTCTTTCCAACCCTCTTTCTCTCCATCTTTTCTCATCTCCACCCATTTTGGAAATGGCTTCCGATCCGACCGCGCGAATTCCACAATCAGCTCCCGAATCCGGCCTCTCCGCGCCAACAGTTTCTCCACCAGCGCTTCCATCTCACTCAGATCGCCGCCATACCACTCCGGCGGTATCTCGCTGGCCGCCGCCCACACTGTCTCTGCCGCCATCGTTTCCAGGCGTGTCAGCCACGGTTCAAAGGCCGCCCACCCGGCAATCTCCCGGTAGACATCGTTGCGATAGTAAACCCCGCGCAGTGGAATATCCTCAAATCTCCATTCCCCGGCGTGAAAGCAGTACCCGTAGTCGATGAAGACCGCCCGGTACCGTCTCTCCCGCTGCTTGCGCGCAAAGACCGCCTGCCGCCCATTGGCGTTTCCAGTCCACTTATCCAGCGCCAGAATGCCGGCAAACTCGTCCAGGTTCCTGACCGCGGTCATCTGCTCCTCCGGCAGGTAATCAACCACCTGGCCCGGCATCAGCCCGCCCACAAACCGCGATCCGAATTGCAGTCCGGGCTGGCACCGAATCCGCGTCTTCCCCAGATCCATCTCCAGCTCCGGCGTATTCTCCACCAGCCAGCTTGATACATCCACCAGAACCGCCTCAGGAGCGGTCAACCCAGCCGCCAATGCAATCCGCGAGGCCAGAAACTCGTTCGCCAGCACCCGCGTATGCTGCGGGTTGTTCTGGAACTTCACCACATAAACGTGCCCGTCCGCGCCCAGCATCAACTGGCCTTGCGCGCCGCCCCGCATCCGCCGGATATGCTGCACCGCCAGAACCGCCAATTTCGCTCCCCGCCTTTTCTGGATACCCTATCGAATTCTAAGCGCTGAGACCACGAAGTGCAGTGGTCACTGAACAGTTGTCAGTTGTCAGTTCTTTTGTTCCGAAGCTTAACCTGACCGATTGAGGCAAACGAAAGTGATGATTCCCCTTGACGCCCACCTAAATCAACGTACAGTGAACCGACAACTGACAACTGACAACTGACAACTGTTCACTGTCTGCTGCCCCTTCCCAGCAACTCCGCCCGCGCCCCCAGCCCGATCGCCATCGCCATCACCCGGTCGTCATGCGTTCCCGGCCGCGCACCCGATCCGCCGTCCGGCCGGCGCACAAAGCTCCGGCACTCCGCCAGCAGCTTGCGGCTCTGAAATCTCTCCGGATGCTCCACCAATGCCGCGTCCAGCCGTCCCAGCGCCGCCGGCCGGCTCATTGAAGTCGTCAGCCAACCCGCCTGCCCGCCCTGTTTGTAAATTCGCACATAGCCGCAAGCCGTCTCAATCAGCGCTAGAATTCCGCTGCCGTGGTTGTTTCTCTCCACCACCAGCCACGCCTGATTGTATTCAGTCGCCAGCGACGTCATCAGCCACGCCAGTTCCAGTCCGCCCACATGCCCGGCAAACTCCGCGCACTGCAATCCCGTCTCCAGATCCAGCACTTGTGCCGCCGAGTAGTCTCCCTCGCTTCCGCCGCCAGCCGGGTCCACCGCCACCATGTATTGCTTGCCCTTCAACGGCGGCAGCCAGATTTCCAGCTCCCCATTCCGCCGCACCTCCACTGGGGCCGCAATCGTCGCCAATCGTGCCTCAATCGCCGCCAGTTCAAAGACCGAATCCCCGCTGGCCAGAAAGCAGCTCTCTTCGTCCTCGGCAAACTCCTGCCGTGCCAACCCACGAAAATCCGCCCTAATCTGCCTCCGAAAGCCAATCTGTCCCTGATCCAGCCTATGGCGGACCATCAACTCCCGTTCTTCCTCCGTCAGGCTCGCCTCATCCACTGGCTTGGCTCGGTACCGCCGCTCCATCCACCACGGGAAAAAGTGCCGCACCATCCCCGTCTCTCCGGCCTTCTGCCACTCTTCGTGGAAGCATCCACCCACTCCGTCCGGCGTTGACTCCAGAATCAACTCAGCCCCCGGAGCCATCGCCGCCCGCAGTCCAGCCAGCGTCTCCGCCGAATCGCCCGGCCACCGCGCCAGCTCTGAGCAGTGCAGATTCTGCACCGTCAATCCCCGACCCGCATTCCGCTCCCCTGCTGAAACCACCCGGTACTGCGCGTCAATCTCCGGAAAGACAATCTGCCGCGCATTTGCCCGCGAGGTCCGCAACGCTCCCTCGCGCAACTCCTCCGGCAGCCAGTCTACAAACCGGTGTACGATCCGGAAGATCTCCTCGGCCGCCTCCTGCGTATGCGCAACCTCCAGCGTCAAAGTCCCCGGTCGGGTAATAGTCTTCAAAAAAAAACGCGCCGCGGCCCAGGTCGTCAGCCCCATCTGCCGCGCCTTCAGAACGATATTCCGTTCCCCCCGCCGCCGTTCAAAGGCTCGCTGCGCCGCATTCGCCTTCAGCGGCGCGGTGAACCCTTCCCGAGTCCTTACCAGCAGAAGCCGCTCTGCCAGCGCCATCCCAACGGTCCGTCCTCGCAGGCTTGCCGGGCGTCGATCCAGAATCCTCCCAAATCGTTCCAGTTCCTCGGCGCCCAGTTCTACCAGGCTGTCAAGCCACTCCTCCGCAACGGCCGTCCCGTCCTCCAACTCTTCCGCCACGGATCCCCCATTTCGGTTCGACAAACCAGATGATCGTTCTTGCATTCCTGCCATTTACCAGCCTGCAAACTCCGCGTACCAGCCTGCTCCGCCATCGCCTCCCGTGCCAGAAGTCGTGTAAGTCGCCGCAGTGTAGCCAGTCGACGTACCCGCCGTCGTTGTGCATGATGCCAGCGCCCCGCCGCTCCATGTCGGATTCACGGTGCCCGTTCCCAGTGTTCCGCCGCCGCCAACCACGCTCCAGGTCAACCCCGTTCCCGTGCCGCAACCAGCCCCCGTCTGCACCACCGTGCAAGTGCCGTTCAACGCTCCGGATGTCACTCCCAAAGTCGCCTTCGGCTGCGTCGTGCAGGTTCCACCCACCCCCAGCGCTTGCGGAACCGTCGCCAAAGCACCCGGACCGCCTGCCGTGTAAATCGTCGGCCATATGCTAACCGCCTTCTGGCTTGACAGAATTACCGTGCCGCCGCCGCCGCCGCCGCCAGAACCTGTCGAGTTCGTCGCCGCCGGAGTTCCCGGTTGTCCGCTCACGTTGATCGTGCCGGTATGTGTCCCATCCGTGCCGGTGATCGCCCCGCAAGTCAAGTTCACTGCGTCCCCGGCATTACCGCCCGCGCCGCCGCTACTGCCGCCTTGGCCACCACTGGTGCCTGTCATGTAAAGCCCGTCCGTTGGATTCGCATTCGTCCAAATCTTCTGCCATGTGGTCGCGGAAGCGGAGCTACCAGTACCACCCGCGCCGCCGCTTGCCGCGCCAGCCGTACCGCCCGGAGCCACCGAAGCGGAAGAACCCAGCATCGCATAGACATTCGATGCCGCCGTTCCCGCCGCTGTACCGCCGCCGCCGCCGCCGCCGCTACTGCCGCCGTAAGCCGCGCTTGGCGCTCCAGCATAAGCATTGATTGTCCCGGCTATCGTGCATGTTCCCGTCGCGTGAATTGTCAATCCCGATGAACTATTCACGGTCACTGTATTTCCGTAAGGCACCGTAAAGTTGACGTAGATATATTCGCCAGACATATTGCCGCTTGCGGTTGTGTTAGAGCCGCCTGATCCATTCCCGAGGTACTGAAGCCACTGTGGCGACAGCATGGCTAAATTGTCATAGGCCGTCGTAGCCAGTTTTGTCGAGTTATCCCCTGCCGCCTGCGTCGTTGCTGTCGTGCCATTCGGCAATGCCGGTGTGCCGGAGAGATTCGCCGCCGTGCCAGTTGTGTTTTGATTCAGCGTAGGGAAATTCGTCATATTCGCCGCGCTGATCGTAGGTGCCGTCTGGTAACTTGGTGCGCCCGTTCCGCCTGATGCCGGTCCCGCTAATACTGAGTTTTGCGCCGCGTTTGCCAGCGACGCGCTTACCGTTCCAGAAGTTGTCACTGCTGCAGTGGGTGTGGAAGACAATACTGTGCCATCGCCGGTGAACGTGACACTGGTAACGGTTCCAGAACCGGAGCTACTGCTGCAGTCCGATGTTTCAACATTGAGACCGCCAGAGGCATCGGCATAAACACAGCGGTGTCCCGTTCCTGCCAATGCAGTCACTTTGGTGTATCCAGCCGCGCCTACGCTGAAAGCCAAAGTATTGTAATTCGAGCCGCCTTCATAAACCGCCAATCCGCCCGTGCCACCTGTCGATGTATTGTTGATCGCTACGGCCGCCGTGCCTTGACTGTTGACGCTGGTTTGGCCGTTTACGTATGCGGTAAATACATCCGCGGGTGTGGTTGCGCCGCTGTCATGAATCTTGAGATCGTAGCTGGTGTCCTCCTCAAAAAGGAACTCGGGGGTACCCGTCGCACTTGCCAATTCCAAGCCCCCAGATTCTGGAGTGCCACTGATTCCCGGTTCAATCAGGACAAAGTCGGTGTTCGCGCTATTGTTGGCAAAGGTGGTTGTACTGCTGGTGAATGTGGGTGTGCCGCTAAGTTGTGAGTACGCGACCTGGGCGCAATTCGCGGTACCTGTCGCGGTGACGCCCGTCGAGTATTGCCCACTGCTGCACTGGGCGGGAGTAGCGGCAAGCGCGGAAGCGGTCGCCGCGCTGCCGGTAGTATTGAAAGCCCCAGTCCCAGTCATATTCGTAACTGCGATGGCGGGTGCCGCCTGGTAACTAGGTGCCCCCGCTCCTCCACTTGCCGGGCCGGCTAAAACCGTATTCTGCGCGGCATTCGCAAGTGCCGCCGTCACCGTTCCCGAACTTGTTACCGCGCCGCTCGGCGTACTCGATAGCACCGTTCCATCGCCCGTAAACGTGACCGAGTTGACAGTTCCTACTCCACCCGTCGCCGACACAAGTTGCCCGCTGCTATTGGTCCCAAGCATGACTGCCGAGACAGGTACATTTGCTCCATTAACTTGGTTGGCATTCCAGACGGCGGATGTATTCGATAGCTGCGCCGCCGTCCCAAACCCAGGGTTGATGGGCGTCGCCGTCCCAGCAAAGAACACATCGTCGATCCAAACTTCGCCCGACGTGCCGCCTGCCGTCGCCGTGTAGAAAAGCACCTCCGCGTCCGAGCCCGTCGCCAGCGCCGTGCATGGAATGTTGAAATACTTCCACGTAGCCGTCAGTAATTCTGTCTGAGACCCGCAATACAGCGTCGACGAAGTATTCGTGACCGTCGCATTCAGTTGCAATCCGCTTGTGCCGTCGTTCCTTGCCCAGAACGAAAGCACATAAGTATTGCCTTGAACCACGCTGAAAGGCGCGCTCTCTAATAATATTGAGCCCGTTGTAGTAGCAAGCGTTGCGCTCTGGCTGTGCCCCCCCGAGTGATAAATCGAGCTGTTGATGGCATAAGTGCAGCTCCCCCCGCCTTGGCACGCCGATGTCCAAGAGGTTCCTGTCCCGTTGGATCCGCCTCCCTCAAACCCAGGATTCTGCACAGCATTTGTACCAGCGATCGTCGTCGGTCCGTTGGCTGAAACCGCATACGGTACAGCGGAATTCATGTCCGTGTTCGTCGCAACATTGCGCACATAATTCGTCGTATCTGCGGTGCACCCCGCGTTGGGATTCGATCCGAACAGATAGCTCGGATTCGCATTCACCCATCCGGTCGAATTCGGAATGATTGTCTCCGGACTGATCGTATCGTTTACCAGAATTACTCCCGGAGGAGCCACCATCCTGGCATCGGAGATCCTGATCCGCTGCGTCATGCAGGGGTTGTCCTCACTCAGTTTCAATGCGGCTATCCCTGTTCCCCCTAAGTACTGAAACGACGGATTTGCCACCGACAGCCCCACCGTATCGCGCACATCCATCATCGTCACATTTGAACTGGCGTAGGCATTCTCGAACGATGGAGTCTCCAGTGAGATATTTGCCGCTACCCCACCAATCGCCGTTCCGTATGCATTGCCCTTGATTTGAAGCATGGTTGCATTCTGCCCCGGCGAGATCAGGTTCAAATTGTGAAAAGTCAAATTGTCGGTGTTATCCGCAACATCACCAAAGCCATGCCGGCTATCAAGCGACATCATCGGGCTGCACCCGGCCTGATTGCCGCCAGAAAAAACCAAGTTGTCCCATGTAACATCATTCGACTGTCTGATCTTGAGCAGAGGCGCTCCAGGAAGACAGATTCCCCAGATGTTATTCACGCTGCTTCCGGAAAATTGATCCTGTAGCAAAACAAGAGAGTCAGTCACCGTTCCCAGTTCGGACCAATCTCCAAGATAAAGGTTATTGAGAACTACGCTGCCTATGTCTTCAGTGGCAATCTCATTCGAAACATTCATCGTGGAATTTGGCTGCAAACGATATCCGCTGCCGCTGGCGTCAGAGATAATTCCGCTTCCCTTGCCGCTATGAACAATGATGGCTGGCACTCCATTGGCCGCTGTCGGCGCCGTTTCGTAACCTGAAACCAGCGTTCCTGGATAGGCCACGCCAATTGTGCAAGGCTGCCCGATCAAGCAATTCGCTTGCCATGTTTCAGCTCCGCTCGCTGTGGATGCGTAAACATCGTACGAGTAGGAATAAGCTGTCGGTGCCGGAGATGCGATCGTCAAAGTTCCCGCTGCGCTCAGCGTGGCCGAAGCCTCAGCCGACGCCATGCTGTGTCCGCCGCCGCTCTTATAGGCGATCTCCACATAGTAAGTCCCCGCAGGCAGCGTCCCGCTTGTCGTGCTTCCGCTCAATCCTGGTGCCGAAGGCGTAGGCAGATTCGTCCCATTCTGTGTTACCGTTAAACTGCCCGTTGCAGGTAACTGCCAAATTACTTTCGCTGTCGGACTGCCGATTTCTATCGGCAAAATCCCTGTTGTATTATTCGTCGTGCCTTCTATGCACCGTGAATCGCAGACACCTCCGCCTGCCGCAATCGCATCGG
>Ga0181525_10001694_pt1 | contig 18629 bp, 19 predicted proteins | sample PEATcosm2014_Bin_48_FD_121100 | JGI IMG/M metagenome (GOLD analysis project Ga0181525, IMG submission 121100) | Peatland microbial communities from MTU Mesocosm Facility, Houghton, MI, USA - PEATcosm2014_Bin06_10_metaG | ecosystem: Environmental > Terrestrial > Soil > Wetlands > Peat | place...
CAGGATGCCGGCTGGGACTACCACATCGTGTGGTGGTCGCGCGACGGAAAGCGCCTCATCATCGGATGCGACGAAGGCGTCCTACGTTCGGCGGACGGCGGCGACACGATTTGGCAGCCGTACGACTTGCCGTTTGCGCAACCGTACCGTCTTGGGTTCAATAACGATCTGCCGAATTACGGAATCTGCATCGGCCTTCAGGACGACAATACGTGGTGTGCGCGCGCGTCGACCGACAACGGCATCGGCGTACTCAATCGCGATTGGTATCAAGTCGGGCCCGGCGACGGCATGTGGGCGCGGTTCGACCCCAAGGACGACAACCTGGTGTGGTCGACGACGACGTCGTCCGATACGGGTCAGGTCTACCTGACGAACCTGCGCGAGAATCAGCAGTTCGAAGTCTCGCCCGACGCCGAAGAAAACGGCACGAAGAGCGCCGATTCGGTGAAGTATCGCTTCAACTGGATCACGCCCATCGCATTCGATGCGGCGGACTGCGCGCTCGTCGGCGGGAACGCGGTCTTCAAGAGCTGCGATCGCGGCAACACGTGGAGCGTCATCAGCGGTGATTTGACCCGCAACGATAAGGCCCACGAGGGAACGCCCGGCGGTCCGATCAGCGCCGATCAATCCGGTGCGGAATATTACAACACACTGCTCGACGTCGAACCCGCCATCGGCGACGCGAACCAAATCTGGACGAGCAGCGACGACGGCCTCGTGCACCTCACGCGCGATAGCGGCACGACGTGGACGAACGTTACGCCGAGTGGTCTGCCGGAGGGGCGCATTCCCACCATCGAGCCCGGGCATTTCGGCGCGGGCACGGCCTACTTTGCGATGGACCGCCACATGAGCGGCGACAACGCGCCGTATCTCTACAGCACCGATGATTTCGGCGCGAGTTGGAAGAACATCAGCTCGAACCTTCCGCGCGACGTTTTCGCGCGAAGCATTCGGGAAGACCCTACCGATCGCAACCTGCTCTACGCGGGAACGTCGCGCGGCGTCTTCGTTAGTTTCGACCGCGGCGCCAGCTGGCAATCGCTGCGCTTGAACATGCCGGCGTCGCCGGTCTACGACCTCGAGATTCAACCGCAGGCGGGCGACTTGCTCGTGGTCACGTACGGCCGCGGCGTATGGGTTCTGGACGACATGACGCCGGTTCGCGACCTCGCCAAGGCGCGCGCGTCGGCGCTCTACGTCTATCCGCTGCGTACGGCGTACCGCATGGCGGTGAACGCGCCGGTCAACGTTTTCACGAAACCACCGATTCCGATCAATCAATTCATCGGGCCGAATCCGCCGTACGGCGCGCTGGTCAGCTACTACTTGCAACAGCCGGCAAAGGCCGTCTCGATCGACGTGCTCGACGCAAGCGGACATACCGTACGGCACCTCGGCGGCGACGATGCGCCCGGTAAGGCCGGCATCAACCGCACGAGCTGGGATCTTCACGAAAACGGCCCCGTCAAGTGGCACGGCACGTTCAAAGACAATCAGGGCCCGGATACCGGTGCGGACGTCGTTCCCGGGACGTACACGATTCGCGTGCTGGCGAACGGCCGCACGAGCGAGCAATCCGTGGTGGTCAAGGCGGATCCGCGCGACTCGAGCACGCCGGAACAAATGCAGGCGCGCTACGCGTTCCTGCGTCAGCTCAACGACGAGCTCGGTGGCGTCGACACGATGCTCAATTCCATCGACGCACAGCTCAAACACGCGACGCCGGCGCGCCGTGCGCAACTGCTCGCGTTCCAGGCGAAGCTCACCTATAATCCGCAGAACGTCGAGGATCTCCGCGGGCAGGCCCAACTTCGCGAACATCTCGTGGACCTAATCGGACGCGTCGGTCCGACGTCGTTCCAAACGCCGACCCAGCCGGATCTCGACTACGCGGCGCAGTTAAAAGCCGAGTACGACGCGGTGCGCACCCAAATGCCTTAGAGGAAAGCGAACGCCTCTGCGACGAGCGGTTTCGCATCTCCTTGCACGCAGGTGCCATGCGCGACGATCAGGTTGTCGAAGTCCCAGGAGAGGAGCTTGCGCAGCGATTGCCGCGCAGGCTCTTTCTTTAGCATCGTCAGCTTGATGTCGTTCGGAACGCCGCCGTCGCGTGTCCCGCTGAGCTTTACGATCGCGTCGAGTAGCGGGCGCTTCGGTTCCGGCCGATAGTTTTGGATGAAGTCGCCGAAGATGACCGTTCGCGAAGCGCGGTGGAAGAATTCCACTTCATCGAGAAACACGTTGCCGCGCATCACCACTTGATCGAGATCGGAGGCCCAGGCATCGGGCGGATCGTCGGCCAGAATCGATGGTGGTTCCCAGCAACGTGCGTTCGGGAAACGCGCGCGCCACGCGGCGAGCCGCCAGTTGTGCAGTGGCGTGGGCGAAACGAGGTGCGCGACCGGTCCGAGGTCGGCGACTTCGTCCATGTCACGCTGCGAAGCCTCAATCGGTGAGTTAATCCACAGCGATTCGTTGCTCAGTTTCACCACGATCATGCGCGTCGGCAAGCGAACCGGCCACACAACCGTAATGAGCGGCCCATCGGCCGTCCAGATGTTCGGTCCAACCGGCTGCAACATCATCCTCAATCGCGCGCCCACGAGATCGCAGCGACGCCGATCATAACGATCGAGGCGAAACCAAAATACGTGCTCGCGGGCGCAAAGGTGTGCCCGCTCGCGTGCGGTACGAGCGAAAAATAGACGGCACCCGCGGTGGCAACTCCCAGGAGTTGCCCCGTCGTTCGCGCCGTTGCCAGCGTGCCGGCTGCGATTCCGCGCTGATGCGGCGGCGCCGCGCCCATGATCGCGCTGTTGTTTGGCTGGCTAAAAACCGCGGTTCCGAAGCCGGCGATCATCATGGCGCCGACGAGTTCCCACGTCGTCGGAACGGCGGGCAAGCGCGAGATAACGAAGAGCCCGATGGCAACGACGAGTGCGCCGAACGTCGATACGTATCGAATCGGAATGCGGTCGGAGAGCGAACCGGCGAGCGGCGCGAGCACGACGTTGAGCGCGGTGATCGGCATCAATAACAGGCCCGCGGCGAACGGCGTGTAGCCGAGTGCGGTCTGAGCGGCGAGCGGTACGATGAAAATCAAACCGGCGATCGCGACGAAATACACGAACGCGCCGAGCACGGAAAATGCGAACACGCGGCTGCGAAACAGTTCGAGATCGAGCGTAGGTGACCCGACGCGGCGTTCCACCATGATAAAGGCGCCGAGAACGACGAACGACGCCGCCGCGAGCGGCACGGTTGCGTGCCAGCTCCAGACGTGAGCGCGTGAAAGCGCGAGCGAGAGACAGAACAGCCCGACGATCGAAAAGACCGCGCCGAACGGGTCGAACCCGCGCCCTTCGTGGCGTAGCGGGCGCAACACGAGAGCTGCGGCAATCATGGCAACGATCGAAATCGGGACGTTGATCAGAAATATCCAGTGCCAATGCCAATAGGTCACGATCGCTCCGCCGACGATCGGCCCGAGCGACAAGCCTACCGCCACGGCCGCGCCGTTGAACCCAATGGCGCGGCCGCGCGATTCGGGTGGGAACATGTCGGCGATGAGCGCTTGATTGGATGAGACGAGCATCGCCGCTCCGATGGCTTGTACCGCGCGTGCGAGCACGAGGAACAGAAGCGACGGTGCGAACGCGCAGGCGAGCGAGCTGAGACCGAAGATTGCAAAGCCGCCGAGGTAGATGCGCTTCTGTCCGAACATGTCGCCCAAGCGGCCAAAAAGCACGAGCGTCGACGAGGTCACCAGCATGAACGAGAGCAGCACCCATTCGGCGGTGTCGACCGTGCTGCCGTAGGCATGAGCGATGGTCGGCATCGCGACGTTTGCAATCGAAGCGTCGAGCGTGCCCATCATGCTCCCGAGCATGATGACGGCAAGCGCGTACCACTGGTACCGCCCGCTCGCGCGGATACTCGCTCTCAAACGACGAGAATGCCGCTGCCCTCGCGCGCGCCGCCGATCACGGCGTCGAGAGCGCCGCGGGCGCGAAGATGGTCGAGTAAGGTTTCCAGACGGTCGGGCGCGACCGCAATCAAGAGGCCGCCCGACGTTTGTGCGTCGGAAAGTAGCGTTCGCGTCACCTCGTCGACGTCGGCATCGAACGTCGTGAATTCTGCGTGCGCGAGCATGTTATTGCTCGTGCCGCTCGAGACGCAGCCTTCGCCGATCAGCGCGCGCACGCCGGACATTTCTGGGACGGCAGCGGCCGCGATGACGAGTTGCACGCCGGAGGCGCGCGAGAGTTCGCCCGCGTGGCCGAGCAATCCAAAGCCCGTGATATCCGTCGCCGCATTCACGCCGGTCGCGAGCATGGCCTCGGCCGCGCCGCGGTTGAGCGTCGTCATCCATCCGATGGCTTGTGCCATGGTCGTTGCATCGATGGCGTTGCGTTTACGTGCGGTCGCCATCACGCCGGTTCCCAAAGGCTTGGTCAGGACGAGTGCGTCGCCGGGCTTTGCGCCTGAATTACGTACGATGCGGCGCGGATCGATCGTGCCGGTGACCGCCATGCCGTATTTCGGTTCGTCGGAACGAATCGTGTGGCCGCCCACGATCGCGACGCCCGCTTCCTTGGCAATACTGGCGCCGCCGCAAAGTATACGTTCGAGGATCGCGAGATCGAGATCGTCGGGAAAGGCTGCGATGTTCAGCGCGCTGATCGGCGTGCCGCCCATCGCATAGACGTCGGAGATCGCGTTTGCGGCCGCGATGCGCCCGTAATCGTATGGATCGTCGACGATCGGCGTAAAGAAGTCGACGGTCTGAACGATCGCGAGATCCTCGCGGAGTTTATAGACGCCGGCGTCGTCGGCCGCTCCATATCCCACAAGCACGTTGTCGTTGGTCACGAGCGGGACGCCACGAAGCACTCGCGCGAGTTCGGACGCCCCGAGCTTGCTCGCACAGCCGGCACAGGCGGAGAGCGACGTGAGGCGCAGGGCGGGCGCGGTTTCCATAGGAAGGGTATACCATGAAAAAGACGCTGCTCTTGCTGCCTGGGCCGGTGCCCGTCGCGCAGCCCGTTCTGGAAGCGATGGCGTGGCCGATGATCAACCATCGCGGCGCGGACTTCGCCGAGTTGCTCGCCCGCTTGGAGCGCGGCATGCAGCCGATTTTTGGCACGAAGGGCGACGTCTTGTTTTTGGGCTCGTCGGGAACCGGCGGCCTCGAAACCGCCGTGGCCAACTGCTTCGATCCCGGCGATCGGGTGCTCTCGTGCCCGATCGGCGTGTTCGGCAAGCGCCTCGCCAAGATCGCCCAGACGTATGGATGTACGGTCGAAACGCTCGAGACCGAACCCGGTGCGGCGCTGGATCCGCGCGCACTCCGCGAGCGGCTGGCGCGCGATACGGAACGCAGCATCAAGGGCATTTTGCTCACGCATAACGAGACGTCGACGGGAGCGCAAAACGACATGGCGGCGCTGTCGGCTGCGATCGGCGAGCACGGCGCGCTTACGATCGTCGACTCGGTGAGCGGTTTGGGCGCGGCACCGTTCGAGATGGACGCATGGGGCTACGACGTCGTCGTGACCGCTTCGCAAAAGGCGCTGGCGACGCCGCCGGGCATCGCGATGGTCGCGGTGAGCGAGCGCGCGTGGGAAAGGATCGAGCGCGCAACGATTCCGCGTTTTTATTTCGATTTACGCACCGCGCGAGAGTTTGCGCGAAAGGGACAGACGGCCTGGACGCCGCCGATATCGATCTTCTACGCGCTCGCCGTCGCGCTGGAACGCTACCATGCCGACGGAATCGAAGCGAATTTCGAACGTCACGCACGGTACGCGCGCGCGATACGCGCCGCGTTTGAAGCGCTGGGCTTCCGGATCCTGTCGCGTCATGACGCGCACTCGGTTACGGTCGTCGCGGCCTATCCGCCAACCAGCACCGATGCTGCGGGCTTTCTGAAGCATCTGCGCGAGGAGTACGGTGTGGTGCTCTCGGGCGGACAAGGCGATCTCACCGGTAAGATCGTTCGCTTTGGGACGATGGGCGATATCGGCGAGAACGATATTCTCGGAGCGATCGGTGCCATCGAACTGACGCTCGACGCGCTCGGCGCGTCTGTTGCGTTCGGCTCGGCAACCGGCGCGGCGGCTCGCGAACTCGCAAGCCCGGTGCTAACCGGCACGCGATGATCCCGGCGCCCGGCGTCCCTAGCGCAGGATTTCGACGAGAAGCACCCACGCGTTGAGCATGCCGTAGCAGAGGGCGTAGAGGATGGCGATCGCGATCCAGTACAGCCCGGTGCCGCTCGAGAGCATCAACAACAGTGCGCCGGTAGCGCCGCACGCATGAAAGACCGCATTGAGCGCCACGTCGACGACCATCAGACGATGGTAGTCGTGTTTGATGGCGAGCTGTGAAATCGCGATGCGGCCGCTAAAGAAGATTGACCCGGCGACGATGACGAGCAATGCGAGGCCGAGTTGCGCGAGCGTCGGAATCGGAAAGAGGGTCACCGAGGCAAGCAGCAAGGCCGTTATCAGTGCGATCAGGGATTGCAACGCGCGCCCGGGAAGCAGCTGGTCTTCAACGATGCGTGCGATGTTGATCGACAGCGCGACAAAAAGTAGCCCCACGAGCGCTGCGCTCGCACCGACCTCCGCCATAAAAAAGTCGTGCCACTCGTGCATCTGCGTCTACACGTGATGCCGGTTGAAATACGGGAAGAGCGCCGGACGGGCGAACCAGGGAATGACGTCTTCGATGCTCTTATCGATGGTGGCATCCGGCGTCACAAAATAGGCAGCGAGATGCGAGTTGTGCAGATCGGTTCGGATATCCGCCGAAAGCGGAAAATAGAGCGCGACGAAGAGCACGAGCCACACGAGCACGGCGCCCTTCACGATGCCGACCGCGGCGCCGCCGAGCGAGTTCCCGATGTTGAGCACGGGCAGTTTGGCGATGCGGCTCAAGACCCACGATATCGCAATCACGATCGCGTAGGTGATAAAGCCCGTGAGGAACATGCCGACGACGTGCGCCGAGCCGGGTCCAAGACCGATCGTCTTTTCCAGCCAGCCGTCGAACGAGCCGTTGTAGTACCACGGCGTAATCAGCGCTGCCACGACGGCCACGGCGCCGCCCAGCTCCGAAACGAAGCCGCGCGAGAAGCCTTTATAGGTTGCGATCAGGAGGATCACGCCGATGAGAATGTCGGGCCAGGGAAAGCCGCCGATCATTCGCGGATCGTCGCTCCCAGCTCGTCGCGCAACGCGGCGAGCGCCCGTGCAATTGCGGCGTCCGCCTCTTCATCGGTGATGGTCGCGTCCGTGCGTTGTAATGTCGCGCGCACTGCGAGACTCTTCTTTCCTTCGCCGATTTGCGGGCCACGATACTCGTCGAAGACGCGGACGCCCGTGCACAGAGCCCCGAGTGCGTTTTTTGTAACCGACGCGACGCGCTCCGCGGTCACGTCCAAGTCCACGACCATGGCCAGGTCGCGATACGTTGACGGGAACTTTGAGGGCGGATGATACGTCGGGGCGACGTACGGCGGAACGTTGTCCAGGTAGATATTGCAGAGATACACAGGCAGGCGAATATCGAACGCCTTCGCGAGCCGCGGATCGACCTTTCCAAAATTCGCGATCTCGCGACCCTCGTGCATAAGCACCGCGGTTTTGCCCGGGTGCAAGCCGTTGCGAACGTCGCGCGCGGCCTCAACCGAAATGCCGCACACCATTCGAAGCAGCGCCTCGGCGTCGCCCTTCAATTGCAGAAATAGCGAGTCGCGCCAGGCCGGCTCGTCGAGCGGTTCGGCCGCGAAACCAAAGGTCACGCACGGCGTCTCCGTCAGCGGTTCGGCGTCGCGCGTGAATACGTGTCCGATTTCGAACGAGCGAATCGGCGCATCGACGCGTGCGAAGTATTCGAACAGTCCGGGTCCGAGCGCCCAGCGTAAGAAGCGCTGATCTTCGGAAAGCGGATTGCGCACCTCGACGAGGCTGTGGCTAGGCTGGAGTCCCGACCGTTCGACCGTGTCGAAGACGTGCGGGCCCTGTAGCGAGTAGGTGACGATCTCGTGATAACCGAGAGCTGCCAGGGCAAGCGCGATTCGATTCTCGAGTGCATAGGCTTCGCTCGAAATCTCGTGCGTCGGGACGGCGGGTTGCACGGGCTCGATGCTGTCGTAGCCTTCCATGCGCGCGACCTCTTCCACGAGATCTGCGGTGATCCAGAGATCGTTTCGCCAGGCCGGGGGCGTGACGGCGAGCGTATCGCCGCCGCCTACCATCTCACATCCCAGCAGACGCAGGTGCTGCGCGATGCGCTCGATCGTGAGGTTCATGCCGAGCAGCGCGCGGATGTCGCGTTGCGTTAATTCGATGGCGGGCGTGTTGCGTTGGCGCGTCCCAAAAACGTGGGGCCGGTACGCGTGTGCGCCGAGCGATACGAGCAGTTGCGCCGCGCGGGCCGCTCCCCAGTCGCCCAATACGAGCGGCACGCTCTTTTCATGCCGCGATGACGCCTCGCTACGAAATCCGTACTGCATGCTCATGCGGCGCACGCGCACGCCTTCAAACGATGCGGCCTCGAGGACGATCGCCGTAGTGGTGGCCCGCACTTCGCTCGACGCGCCACCCATCAAACCGGCAAGCCCGAGCGGGCCCCGCTCGTCTGCAGTAACGAGCGCTTGAGGACTCAACTCATGGGTTTGTCCGTCGAGCGTCGTGAGTTTTTCGCCGGGGCGGGCGTCGCGTACGACGATGTGCTGATCGGCGACGTGCGCCGCATCGTAGAAGTGCAGCGGCTGCCCGGTCTCGAGCATCACGTAGTTGGAGATGTCGACGAGATTATTGATCGGTCGTTGACCGGCGAGCGCCAAGCGAACGCGCATCCAAGCGGGTGCCGGCGCGACCGCCACGCCATCGAAGCGCTGCGCGACGAAACGCGTGCAGTCGGGCGACTCGAGCGTGACGCGCGGTTCGCCCCCCGGCGGCTCGGCCGCCGTTCCGGGATTTTCGAGCGACGGCATACGCAAGGGGACGCCGTACGAAGCCGCGAGCTCGCGTGCGATACCGATCACGCACATGGCATCGACGCGATTGCTCGTGATCTCGACGTCGAGGATGTCTTCGCCCAGACCGAACAACTCGACAACGTTCGCTCCCAGCGGCGTTCCGGGATCGAGTTGCATGATTCCGTCCTCGAACCAGTCGGCAGGCAGCGCCAGCTCGTCGCCGGAGATCATCATTCCCTGTGAATCGATGCCGCGCATCTTGCGCGGCTCGATCGTGAGATGCGGCAGCTTCGCTCCGATCGTCGCCACGGGGATGGTCTGCCCGACGGCAACGTTCGTTGCGGCCGTTGCAATCGTAAGATTGGTTCCCGTGCCGACATCGATCTGGCCGACCTGCAAACGGTCGGCGTTCGGATGCTTTTCGAGCGAGACGATCTTGCCGACGACGGCCCCGGTAATAACGGGACGCCGGACGATCTCCTCGACCGGGAATCCGAGCATTGCCAAACGGTCGGCCACCACCTGCGAGTCGTCGGGCAAGTCGACGTATTCGCGCAGCCACGATAAAGGAACGAGCATCACGCGAGCTGCGCCAAGAAGTCGGGATCGCTTTCGACGAAGCGCCGTATATCGTCGATATCGTATTTGGTGAGCCCGAGCCGCTCGATGCCGAATCCGAACGCCCAGCCCGTGTAGATCGAGGTATCGTAGCCGACTTCGCGCAGCACGTTCGGATGCACCATGCCGGCACCGCCGAGCTCGATCCAGCCGGAGCCGCCGCACATGTTACAGACGGTGGCGCGACCCTTGCATTTCGGGCAGGTCGTATCGACCTCGGCGCTGGGCTCGGTGAACGGGAAGAACGACGGACGAAAACGCACGTTTTGATCGGCTCCGAACAGCTCACGGCACAGACCGGTGAGCATGCCCTTCAGATGACCGAAGTGAATGCCTTCCGCGACGAGCAGTCCCTCGACCTGATGAAATTGAAAAAGATGCCGCGCGTCGACGGCGTCGCGACGGTAGCAGCGCCCGGGCGCGACGACCGCGATCGGCGGCTGGTGGCTCTGCATCGTGCGGATCTGCATCGGCGAGGTATGCGGACGCAGCAACAGCGAGTCGGTGATGAAGAACGAATCGAACCCCTCGCGCGCCGGATGGCTCGCGGGAATATTGAGCGCATCGAAGTTGTAGTAATCCGGCTCGACCTCCGGCCCGAGAACGACCGCGAATCCGTGTCGTTCGAAGTACGCGCACGCATCGCGCATCACGCGACGAATCGGATGAATCGATCCGACGCCGGGCGCGATACCGGGAAAGGTCACGTCGATCTCCTGCGCGAGTTCGGCCTCGAAGACTTTGTTTTCGATGAGCGCGAGCGCGCGATCTAATTCGGACTCCATGCGAGCGACGGCTTCGTTGATGACCTTACCGGCGTCGGGCCGCTCGGCGGGCGGCAACTGACCGATGCCGCGGCGAAGCGCGGTCACTTCGCCGCTGCGACCGAGGAACGTAACGCGCGCCGCGTCGAGCTCGCGCTCGTCACTCGCAGCCGCAACCGCCTGCGAAAAGCGCCGTTGTAAATCCTCGAGTTGTTGTGCCAGCTCGCTCAATACGTCCTCATCAATGCTTGGGAAAAGCGAAACGCCCGGTTTAGTATACCGGGCGCTTCGGGAATCTGACTCTGACTTCTTCCGGTGGTCAGCTGGGACTGGCTACCGGATGGATTCGGCGGTAGGCAAGGTAGGCACTGATCGAGCCCGTTTGGGCGAAGAGTCTCCAGAAAAGTTCGCTGGTTGCCATGCTTGCTGAGGTCTCCTTCTAGCCGGCGTATTCCGGCCCGCGCCTTTTGGAATGCCGTGATTTTACCATGCGACTTTTGCTGGGGGTAGTCTTGACTTTTTAGGCTTTGGGGGCTCTCTTGACAGCTCGTTTCGAGGCTTCATACAAGGCAATCGAGCCGGCGACCGCCGCATTGAGCGACTCGGCGGCATCGAGCATCGGGATTCCCAGCCGGCGTTCGCAAACGGAGCCCCAGGGACCCAGCCCGCGTCGCTCGTGACCGACGACCAAAGCCGTCCGCTCGCCCCAAGGGCCTGCGGCCACGTCGGGACCCCCAGCATCCAGTCCGACGACCTCGCAGGCGGCGCTTTGGGCAGCCGCACGCAGCGCCGGGGGATCGGCGACGGCCAGCCCCAGTCGGAAAATGGCCCCCATTGCCCCACGAACGACCTTCGGGTGATACGGGTCGACCCCCGAGCTGCCGAAGACCACGCCGGCGGCCCCAAAGGCCTCAGCCGACCGCAACAGGGTCCCGGCGTTCCCCGGATCGTTGATGTCGGCCAGGACGAGGGCGAGCGGGGCGGCGAGCAGCTCGGGCAGCGGCATAAAGCGCAAGGGTGCGACGCCGACCAGGCCGGTCGGGGTTTCGAGGTCCGAGATCTTTGCCATCGTGCGCTCGTCGACCAGAAATACCGCGTGGCCATCGCGATCGAGCTTGGCCACGGTGGCGTTGGCGTCGAGCACGCGCTGCGTCACGTACAGTTCTTCGACGGGTATGCCGCTGCGCAAGGCTTCGTCGAGCAGCGTCGGGCCCTCGAACGCGAATCGGCCGTGTTCGCGGCGGCCCTTTACGCCGAGAAGATCGCGCGCGCGCCCGATCCGCTCGGCGTGCGCGCCGGTTACCGTCGCCATCGCGAACGCACCGCAATCATGGCGACGCCGGCAAGAATCGCCGCTAGCATAATCGCGATTTTATCGTTGAAATGATGCGGCACGACGAAGATATTGAAGGCGTAGACGAGCGCCGCGAAAATCGCAAAAAAGAGCGCGAGCCAACCGAGTTCGGTGAGAAGCGATGAGCGTTGCTGCACGAAAGAGACGTTTATGGATGAACGCGCTCAAGTCATTTCCTCGCGAGAATGCTTCAGCGGCCGCGTGTTTAACGTGCGCACCGACGAGGTGCGCTTCGACGACGGCACCGTCGCACGACTCGATATCGTCGAGCATCGCGGCTCGTATGCAATCATCGCCACTCCCTCAGCCGACTCGCTGGTGCTGGTGCGCCAGTACCGCCATGCGGTCGGGCGCGCACTCTGGGAGATCCCGGCCGGGACGGCCGAGTCCGGCGAGTCGCCGCTGGACGGCGCCCGGCGCGAGCTGGCCGAAGAAACGGGCTTTGCCGCCTCCGCCATGCGCCCCCTCGGTTCGCTCTATATGACGCCCGGCTTTTGTAATGAATTGATGTACTTCTACCACGCCTCCGAGCTGCGTGCGGGCGAGCAGTCGCTCGATGAAGACGAGCGGATAACCGTAGGCACTTTCTCCGTAAAAGAGGCCAAAACGCTGGTAGAATCGGGCCAGATCGCCGACGCCAAGACGGTCGTGGCGTTGCTTTGGATGTCGAGCGGGCGAGGTGAACTTGTGCCGGGTCGTGCCGATAATTAAGTACGGGTTGTAGGGCTGCGGTGCCGCATATGCACTGCGGTTATGAGCCATGGAGGAGACCGTGGAAGTACCTCGCGACATAGATGCCGTGCTTAGACGCCTGCTCGAGGGCCAAGTCGATGCGACCGACCAATCGATGCTCGCGCCCGAAGACGAAGCGTACTTGACCTCGCTTGTTTCCTGCGTCCGCTCCGGCCGCCGCGCGGTCCTGATCGTGGAAGATGCCGACGAACGCCTCCGTTACATGTTTAGTAACGCCTCCCGCTCCGAGGCCGTCACCATGCTGGGCAAAGTCGTCGAGGCTACCGGGCGCCGCCTAACCGACGGCGACGACTAGAACACCAAGTTTGCTTGGGCGACCATTTCGCCATCGCTCATGATGGCAAGTTGGTCCATCCGATGGCTCTTCGGTAAATAGAGCAAAGCGACGTCGCCGTGCGGCACCATCGTGCCGAGCATCGTCGTCTGACCGTCGTGGATCCACGCGACGTGGAGATTCTGGGCTCCCTTGGCAAAAATGCAATACCACGATCCATTCGTGCCGTACATGACCATCGCGTTGGACCCCTTGAATGCGACGGTGCGATGCGGACTGCTCATCATGCGCTCGACCGCATCCGCATAGACCATCGACGCGTGCATCGCGCGGTTTTGCGTGATGAGATAACTCGTCGGCAAAATGGCGAGCAGAAGCGCGGCCGCAAACGCGAGCGCCGGAGCGTACCACGAGCGGCGGGCGATCGGCGCTGCGACCGGACGCGGCGCAAATCCAGCCGGCACCTCGTATTGCGGCTCCGCAGCGGCCATCGCTGCGACGTCGTCTTCAGCTTGCGCGAGCAGACGCGCGCAGGGATCGCACGTCGCGGCGTGCGCCACCACCTCGGCGCCGTCGCGTTCGCCGAGAAGTCCGAGTGCGTAGAGTGCGGCGTTGTCGCCGATGTGATCGATCATGATGGTGGTGCGAGCGCAGCTCCGAGTTTGCGCAGTCCCATAGCGATGCGGCTCTTGATGGTTCCGAGCGGTTGATCCAGCTCCTTGGCTATTTCGGTGTGCGTTTTCTGCTCGAAGTACGCGAGTTCGAGCGGAGTGCGTTGTTCGGGCGGAAGTTTTCCGAGCGCGGAACGTAAGCGGGCGTGCTCGATCGCGTCGACGACGCGAATCTCGTCGTGTTCTTGCGGTTCGGCCGCTACGCGTTGAACGAGTTTTTCCCGCCGAGCTCGCGAACGGGCTCGCGTGATCGCCTCGTTGCGAACGCAGACGACGAGAAAGCTGCGGACCGCGCCGCGCGAGCGCGCGTACGAACCGGGTGAACGCCACACCCGCGTGAGCGCGTCGTGCACGCAGTCCTGCGCATCCTGAGCGTTGCCGAGAACGTTGTAGGCGGTCGAATAGAGCAGCGGACCGAACCGACGGTACGCCTCTTCGAACGCCCAGGGCGCTTTGGCGGCAAAAGCCGTCGCCAGCGCCTCATCGTTCACCGCAACCTGCATAGGCACCAGCGTTCGACGGGCGGCCGTAAAGGAGCCTCGTTCGGGCCAGGCGAGGGCGCTCATCACCAAAGGAACGCGTCCCCGGTGCCGATGGATGACTGAGATGACTTTGCTGGGTATCGCGCTTCTGGCCGCCGTGGCCACCGGTTCGCCGGTCGGGCCGCATCACGTGGGCTGTGACGTCAACGAGATGAGCGGCGTGCACATCCACGCCAAGCTATCCATCGTCGACCGCGGCAAGCCGGTGCCAGTCCCGGCCGGCATCGGGTTCGTCAATGCGGCGGGGGTGGTGTTGTGCCTGTACTGGCTGCACACCCACGACGACTCGGGAACGATCCACGTCGAGGCGCCCGGCGGGACCTACACGCTTGCCGATTTCTTCGCGGTGTGGGGCGAGCCGCTCTCACCCACGCGGGTAGGCTCGATCGCGGGCCACGTCAGCGCCTACGTAAACGGCGCGCCGTATAAGGGCGCGCCGCAATCGATTCCATTGGCCGACGGGGAGAGCATCGAGCTTCGGATAGCCCCGTAGGATCAGCTAGCGTGAGCCAGGCGCTATTTGCCGACGGCTTGTTTCGCCATCTTCAGCAGCGAGCCGAAGGCCTGGGAGTCGTTGATCGCGAGCTCGCTCAGCGCTTTACGGTTGAGCGTGACGCCCGACTTCTTCAGGCCGTTCATGAACACCGAATACGTCAAGCCTTCGCGGCGGACGGCGGCGTTGATACGGCTGATCCACAGCGAGCGGAAGTCGCGCTTGCGAACGCGACGATCGCGGAAGGCGTACGCCAGCGACTTCAGGAGCGCTTCGTTCGCGACGCGATAGTTGCGGCGGCGAGCGGCGCGGAAGCCCTTGACGAGCTTCATCACCTTACGACGGTGCTTGAGCCCGTGCGTACCACGTTTGATGCGTGCCATGTGTTCGAGCCCTCCTTAAACCAAGTACGGGATCGTCGGCGCCAAGCGCTTCAAATCGCCCTTAAACGTCGGTTGATCCTTGCGGAAATTGCGCTTGCGCTTCCGCGTCTTCTTGCTGAGAATGTGGCCGCAACCGCTGAACTGATGACGGTGCAGGACCTTGCCGGTCCCCGTCACCTTGACGCGTTTGGCGGTACCACGATGGGTACGAATCTTAGGCACTGGTAGGCTCCTTCGTTGCTATTTCTTCGTGAATCTCGTCGTGTTCGTCGTCGTGATCGTCCAGATGGACGTCGCTGTCGTCGATCACGGGTTTCGGGTTTTCCTTATGTTCTTTCAGCTCTTTCGGCGTCGAGTACTTCGGAGGTCCCGTCGGCGTGTTGCGCGGCGCCAAAATCATAAACATATTCTTGCCCTCGAGCCGCGGTTCGCGTTCGACCGTTGCCAGAGGCGTCATGTCTTCGGCCATGCGATCGAGTAACCGCCGCCCGAAGGCCGTGTAGGTGATCTCGCGCCCGCGAAACATGATCGTGACTTTGACCTTGCTGCCGTCGCTCAGCAGGCGTTCCGCCATGCGAGCTTTGGTTTCATAGTCGTGCGTCTCGATCTTCGGTCGCAGCTTCACTTCGCGGAGTTCGAAGTTGCGCTGCTTCTTGCGGGCGTCTTTATCTTTTTTCGACTGCTCGTATTTGAGGCGTCCGTAGTCACCGATTTTAACGACGGGCGGTTGTGCATTGGGCGAGATCTCGATGAGATCGAGGCCCGCTCCCCGAGCGCGCGCGAGCGCGTCTTCGGTCGGCATGATGCCGAGCTGTTCTCCGTTCTCATCGATCACGCGGACCGATCGAATGCGGATCTGCTCGTTGACTCTCAGCGGTCGAGCTATGGCGTTTCCCCTTCACGACAAACAAAAAATGGCGTTGCCGAAGCAACCCCACATGCGGAACCTACCGACGGTTCCTTGCAGAGACCGGATCGCCCGAAGGCATCCGGTGAGCTGCGGCCCCTCGACTAGCTCAGGACCACCGCTACTTCGGCTTGGGCAGGATAGCATGGCGCCGCGGGAGTGTCAACGCGAGAAGCGTACCTCTGCCGGGCATGCTCTTAAGGAAAGGCACGCCGGCCGATGCGCCGGCTCTCGCGCAAGCCTGGTTCGCCATGATGACCGAAGGGGGCTACCTCTCGCCGGCGGCGCCTGAAGGCTGGGCCGAGGCCCTAGCCGCCGCATTTGTCGAGGAAATGGGAGCTGGGCGCTCCGCTTGGTTCGTCGTCGAGGCGGATGGACGGCTCGCGGCCACGGCTGCCGTCTTTTTCCGGTCGAGCTTTTGGAACGAGATTTTTGCCGAGCCCGCCCAGGGCCTGATCGCTGGGGTTTACACCTGGCCCGAATTCCGGCGACGGGGCCACGCGCGGCAGCTGGTCGAGGCCGCGATCGCCTGGGCCAAAGACAAAGGCGTCAAGACCCTGCGCCTACGCGCGGCGCCAAACGCTCGCGGGTTGTACGAATCGCTCGGCTTCGCCGCTAGCGATGAAATGGTGCTGCAGCTGTAACTAGACGAAGCCGCTAGCGCGTGTGGCGCCCTTACGTTCGAGTTCGCGTTGACGCAATTCGACCCGGCGTATTTTTCCGGAGCGCGTTTTCGGCAGTTCGGCCACGAACTCGATCTCGCGCGGATATTTGTACGGCGCAGTGACCTTCTTGCAGTGCTCTTGCAACTCGCCTACCAGCGCATCGCTCGGCTCGTTCCCGGCACGCAACACCACAAAAGCTTTGACGATATTGCCGCGATCGGCGTCGGGACTTCCAACCACCGCCGACTCGGCGACGGCGGGATGTTCGAGCAGCGCGCTCTCGACTTCGAACGGGCCGATGCGATACGCACCCGAACTGATGACGTCGTCGGCGCGTCCGACGAACCAAAAGTATCCGTCTTCGTCCACGTACGCGCGATCGCCGGTGAGATAGTGGCCGTTGCGGTAGCTTGCGGCCGTCTCATCGGGATTCTTCAGATACTCTTTGAACAGCGTGGGCGGCGAGCCGCGAAGCGCGATGTCGCCGGTCTCGCCGGTCTTTGTTTCGTGCCCGTCTTCGTCGATGACGACGACGTCGTGTCCGGGCGTCGGGCGTCCCATCGAGCCCGGGCGTACGGGATCGCCGGGCAGATTAGCGACCAGCAAGCTGTTTTCGGTCTGTCCGTAGCCGTCGAGGATCGTGAGGCCGAAGGCGTCTTTCCAGCGCGCAATCACTTCGGGGTTGAGCGGCTCGCCCGCGCTCACGCAGTGGCGCAGATGCGGCAGCTTCCATTTTGCAAGGTCGGGCAACTTCGCTTCGAGACGATATTCGGTCGGGGCTTGGCAGAGCACGGTAACGCGCAGAAAATCGAGTAAATCGATGCGCGCGACCGGATCGAAATTCGACTCGTGAAGAACGATCGCGCTGCCGTTCGACCACGGTCCGAGAAAGACGTTCCACAACGATTTCGCCCATCCGGTACCGGCCGTGCACCACACTAAGTCTTCGGGCTTGCAGTCGAGCCAATAGCGCCCTTGCATCCGTTTTGCGTACATGTAGGCGCGGTCGTGCACCACCCCTTTCGGATCTTTCGTCGTGCCGCTCGTGTAGACGATGTACGCCCATTCATCCGCGCTCGTTTCTACGCCCGCGAACGGCGTTGCGGCATGCGCGAGCAATTCCAGCGTCTGCCAACCGTCGGCTTCACCGCGAGTGACGAAGAACGTTTTGAGCGTTTTGGCTTCGGCGCGCACTTGGTCGAGCTCGCCGACGTTGTTCAAGTCGCCGACGAGCGCGACGGCCTCGGAGTGATCGGCGCGGTACAGTAAATCCTTAGCGCGCAACTGTTCGGGGCATGGGATCGCGACCGCACCGAGGCGATCGAGCGCGAGCAGCGTGAAGATCCACTCCGGAATCTTGGGAAGGCTGACGAGCACGCGCGAGCCGCGTCCGATACCCGCATCCATAAAGACGCGTGCGTACTGCTGCGACGTCTCCGAGATCTCTTCGAAGGAGTAGGCGCGATGGACGTTTTCCGACGAGACGTAGTGCAACGCCAATCGTTCCTCGCCGACGTGCGAGTCGAAGACGTCGCGCGCGAAGTTAAATTGTTTGGGAACGTCCCAGCGGAACGAAACTCGCGGATCCATTACATCGTCTCCATCGCGTCGCGGTATTGTGCGAGTAAGAACTCGATTGCATCGTCTTCGATAACGAGCGGCGGTGCGAGGCGCAGCACCCGCTCGTGCGTGTCCTTTGCGGCAACGCCGCGGTCGAGCAGCGCGAGCGCGAGTTTTTTGGTCGGAACATCGAGTTCGATGCCGATCAGCAGCCCGCGTCCGCGAATCTCTTTGACGTGAGACGACGCTACTGAGCGTAGACCCTGCATGATCTTGGCCCCAGCGTAGCGCGCGCGCGTCACGAGCTTTTCGTCGACGATGACGTCGAGCGCGGCATCGGCGATCGCCGAGCCGAGCGGGTTGCCGCCGAAGGTGCTGCCGTGGTCGCCCGGCCCGAAGAGGTCCATGAGGGCCGCGCTTGCGAGCGCCGCGCTGACCGGATAGAAGCCGCCGCCGAGGGCTTTGCCGACCAGCGTGATGTCCGGCTTGATGCCGTCGTGGTCGACCGCAAACAGCTCGCCCGTGCGTCCGAGCCCGGTTTGAATTTCGTCGGCGATAAAGAGCACGTGATGCTCTTTGCACATCGCCCAGGCGCGCTTGAGATATCCGTCGGGCGGGACGTTGACTCCGCCCTCTCCCTGGATCGG
>Ga0181525_10001695_pt1 | contig 18629 bp, 15 predicted proteins | sample PEATcosm2014_Bin_48_FD_121100 | JGI IMG/M metagenome (GOLD analysis project Ga0181525, IMG submission 121100) | Peatland microbial communities from MTU Mesocosm Facility, Houghton, MI, USA - PEATcosm2014_Bin06_10_metaG | ecosystem: Environmental > Terrestrial > Soil > Wetlands > Peat | place...
GACCGAGTTCGCCGTCCTTGCGCTCACCGAGACGACCCCGCCCGTGACGGCGAAAAGATTCTTCACGCGATGATTGATTTCGCGGAAGAGCAGCGCCTGCCTTTCCCGCGCGGCCCTGGATTCCGTGATGTCGCGCGCGACTTTGGAAGCACCGATGATCGTGCCGGAGCTGTCCCGAATGGGTGAAATCGTCAACGAGATGGGAATGATGGTGCGATCCTTGCGCTGCCGCATGGTTTCAAAGTGGGCGATGCGTTCGCCGCTCGCGACGCGCGCGAGAATCCGGGGCTCTTCGTCCATAAGATCAGGCGGTATGAGAATGGTGATCGAGCGTCCGATAACTTCATCCGCAGTATATCCGAAGAGCCGTTCCGCGCCGGCATTCCAGCTGAGGATGGTGCCGTTCAGATCCTTGCTGATGATCGCATCGTCGGACGACTCGACGATCGATGCGAGGCGCTGGGCCGTGATGTCCGCCGAAGTGCGGTCCGTGACGTCGACGCCCTCGACGAAGATTCCGGTCACCGCGCCTGCCGCGTTGCGAATGGGCTGGTAGACGAAGTCGAGATAACGATCGTCCGTCGGACCGCCCGGCGTCGCCTGCACGGCATATTTCGCGCTTCGCGCCACATAGGCTTCGCCACTGCGATAGACGCGATCCAGAAGTTCGACATAGCCCTGCTCGGCTGCTTCGGGGAGCGCTTCTGCGACGGTTCGGCCGAGCACGGGGCGATGTCCGATCAGACGCATATAACCGGGATTGGCCCGCTCGATGCGATGCTCCGGCCCCTGCAGCATCGCCATGAAGGACGGTGCCTGCTCGAACAATGCTGCGAACCGCGACAGTTCCTCGGCGGAACGTTGCAGCGACAGGACCTGCTCGGTGGTCTCCGTACACACGACGAGAACGCCGCCGACGCCGTCGGGCGCGGTGTCGTCATCGATGGGGCCGTAGCTGTAGGTCCAGTAGACGTCTTCGCGTTTGCCGTTGCGCGTGATGGGAACGAGATGGTTTTCGTGCCAGGTCGCCCCGTGGCCCCCCATGACATGTTCAATCTGGGGACCGATGATGTCCCAGATCTCCGCCCACACTTCGCGCGCCGGACGCCCAAGCGATCCCGGGTGCCGCTCCGGTCCGATCGAGCGACGATAGGCGTCATTGTAGAGACAGGCGCGGTCCGGCCCCCACCAGATGTACATCGGGTGTCCGGTGTTGAGCATCAATCTGACGCCGGTGCGGAGTGCTTGCGGCCATGTCGCCGGAGGACCAAGCGAGGATGTGGACCACGCATGGGCCCGCATCAGCGCTCCCATTTCACCGCCGCCCTTCAAAAAATCGGGGGTATTCAAAATCGGACTCGCAAAATCAAACCGGTTGGACATTTGGCTCTGCCGACGTCCTGTTCAATAAAGTCCGGCAGACGACAAAGTTATCTCTCGCTGGACTTGTGGTCTATAGGTCGGAACCGGCCCCGGGACCCCCAGTATTGTGTCATATCGCACGATAACCGGGCGGCCACGCTTGACCTCGCGCCGCGCGACCAAACTTGGTATGCAAAGCTGGACACGCTGGAAATCGCACCTGTGCTGCTGCTCATCGATAATTACGACAGCTTTACCTACAACCTCTTTCACTATCTGGGAGAGCTGGGAGCGGATGTCGTCGTTTCCCGCAATGACGCGCTGACGGTCTCCGAGGCGCTCGCCATGAAGCCTGAGGGCATCGTGCTGTCGCCCGGCCCCTGCTATCCCGACCAGGCCGGCATCTGCCTCGAGCTCATCGATGCTGCCGGCCCGGACATGCCGATCCTCGGCGTCTGTCTCGGCCATCAGGCGATCGGACAGGCCTATGGCGGCAACGTCGTGCGGGCGCCGGAGCCCATGCACGGCAAGCTGAGCCGTATCCATCACACCGGCAAAAGCGTCTTTCGCGGCCTCAACAATGATTTCCTGGCGACCCGTTACCATTCGCTGACGCTGGCGCCGGAGAACCTGCCCGCGTCGCTGGAAGTGACGGCGCGGAGCGAGGACGGCGTCATCATGGGCGTGATGCACAAGAGCCGGCCCGTGCACGGCGTGCAATTCCACCCGGAGAGCATCGCCTCGGAACAGGGCCACACGCTTCTGAAGAATTTCCTCGATATCGCCCGCGTGCGCGAGCCGGCCTGAAGCCCGCCGCTTCTTTTCCGCGCCCACCTGTCGTAAACGAGGCGGACGCATGAGCACGCTTGAAGATTTTAACACTGTTCTCCAGCGCCTGGCCGCGGGTGAAACGCTCGGCCAGGACGCGTCCGCGCGCGCCTTTGCGACGCTGATGGCAGGCGACGTCTCGCCGATGCGGATGGCCGCGTTCCTGACGGCCTTTGCCGTGCGCGAAGCGACGACGGACGAGATCGTGGGCGCTGCGCGCGCGATGCGGCATGCGATGCGCAGGATCGATGCGCCCACGGACGCGATCGATCTTTGCGGCACGGGCGGCGACGGTCACGGCACGCTCAATGTTTCGACAGCGGCGGCTTTCGTCATCGCGGCCTGCGGCGTTCCAGTGGCCAAGCATGGCAATCGCAACATGTCGTCGCGGTCGGGCGCCGCCGACGTGCTTGAGGCGCTGGGCGTGCGGATCGATATTGAGCCGGCGGATGCGGAGCGGTGCCTCCGCGAAACAGGCCTCTGTTTTCTCTTCGCGCAGACCTATCATCCGGCGATGAAACATGTCGCACCCGTGCGCCGCGAGCTTGGCTTCCGCACCATTTTCAATCTGCTTGGGCCGCTTTCGAACCCGGCCGGCGTGCGCCGCCAGCTCCTGGGCGTCTACTCGCGCGACTGGCTGGTTCCCATCGCGAACGTGCTGGCGAAACTGGGCGCGGAAAAAGCCTGGGTCGTGCATGGCAGCGACGGTCTCGACGAGATGACGACGACCGGCGTCAGCCACATCGCGGTGCTGGACAACGGCAAGGTCACAACGATGACCGTGGCCCCGCAGGATGTCGGCCTCGAACATGCAAGCCTTTCCGCGCTCAAGGGCGGCATTCCCGACGACAACGCCGATGCCATCCGCAAGCTTTTGGGCGGCGCGCGCGGCGCGTTCCGCGATATCGTGCTCCTGAACGCGGCCGCGGCCCTCGTCGTGGCCGACAAGGTTCGCAACCTGAAAGACGGGATCGCGCGTGCGGCGCAGGCGATCGATTCCGGCGCGGCGGCGAATGTGCTCGCCAAGCTCGAATCCGTTTCCCAGGGATTCCGCGCGTGACGATCCTCGACGACATCGCAAAATACAAACGTCGGGAAATCGCAGCCGCCCGCGCGCGCGTTTCGGATTCGCGGATTGAAGAACACGCAAGCGCGGCACCTCCGCCCCGCGGCTTCCGTAACGCCCTCCTCGCCGCACGCGCGGCCGGCCGATATGGTCTGATCGCCGAAATCAAGAAGGCGAGTCCGTCGAAAGGTCTGATCCGCGCCGATTTCGATCCCGGATCGCTGGCGGCGGCCTATGAAGCCGGCGGCGCGACGTGCCTGTCCGTGCTGACCGATGCGCCATCCTTTCAGGGCGCGCCAGAATATCTCACGACCGCGCGCGCCAATGCGTCGCTGCCGCTTCTGCGCAAAGACTTCATGTTCGAGCGCTATCAGGTCGCCGAGGCGCGCGCCTGGGGCGGCGACTGCATCCTTGTGATCATGGCGGCTGTCAGCGATGCCGAAGCGAAGGCGCTGATCCAGGAAGCGCGGGGCTGGCATATGGATGCGCTCGTGGAAGTCCACAATGAAGCCGAGCTCGCGCGCGCGCTTAACCTCGGTGCGGATTTCATCGGCATCAACAATCGCGATCTGAAGACATTCGTCACCGATCTGGACGTCACGCTCAAGCTCGCGCAGCGCATTCCGAACGATGTTCTCGTCGTCGCCGAAAGCGGACTGGGAACCTCGGCAGACCTCGCGCGTTTGGCCGCGGCAGGTGTCACCACCTTCCTGATCGGCGAAAGCCTGATGCGGGAGGCCGATGTCGCGGCGGCGACAAGGCGGCTTCTTGGCTCTAAGATGCCGACATGAGCGAGTTGACCCATCTCGACGAGCATGGCGCGGCGCGCATGGTCGACGTGTCCGACAAGGAATTGACCGCGCGCGAAGCGACGGCGGAAGGCGTGATCGTTCTGTCGGAAAACGCATTCGCGGCCGTCATGGACGGCGCGTCACCCAAAGGCGACGTGCTTGCCGCCGCGCGCATCGCCGGCATCATGGCTGCCAAGAAAACCTCCGAGCTCATTCCGCTCTGCCATCCTTTGCCGCTCTCCAAACTCGCGATCGATTTCGAGCCGCAGGCCGAGAAGCACGCCATCCGCATCGTCGCGATGGCGAAGACGACCGCGCAGACGGGCGTCGAGATGGAAGCGTTGACGGCGGCCAGCATCGCAGCGCTGACGATCTACGACATGGTCAAGGCCGTCGACAAAGGTGCGGTGATCGAATCCATCCGTCTACTGACGAAATCGGGCGGCAAGAGCGGCGCCTATATCGCGCCCAGCAAGCCCAGGATCGAACGCGCAGCGGCGGATCGTCCCAAAACCCGCGCCAAGCCCATGACGCTTGCGCATGAAACGGCAGCGCCGGCCGGCGATCCGAATGCCGATCGCGAGGCTTTCCGCAATTTCATGGTGACGCGTCAGTTGCGCGCGACGGATTGGGCGAAACAGGCGGGCGTGTCGGCTTCGCAGATCTATTCCTACCTCACCGGACGCTCGCGCGGCCTGGCGCCCGACGTGGCCGAGCGCCTTGCCGCCGCCGCCCGCGCCCGCGTCGAAGATCTCTTCGCGCGCAGACGATGATCTCGGTCGAAGACGCCGTCGAACGCGTGTTGGCGGCTATCGCGCCGCTCGAATCCGAAACTGTCCCGCTCGGCAACGCGCTCGGCCGCGTTGTGGCCGACGATGTGACGGCCCGGCTCGATCAGCCGCCCTTCCCCGTCTCCGCCATGGACGGCTATGCGTTGCGCGGGCGCGATGCGGCTAGAGCCCCCGTGGCCTTGCGCGTCGTCGGCTCGGCACCCGCCGGTCATCCTTTCGAAGGACAGCTCGGCGAAGGCGAGACCGTTCGCATCTTCACCGGTGGCGTGGTCCCCGAAGGCGCCGACGCCATCATCATTCAGGAAGACGCGACCCAAGAGGGCGACAAGGTCACGTTCAAAGACGCCGCGATCCCGGGCAAGCATATTCGCAAGGCCGGGCTCGATTTCACGCGCGGCGCGGTTCTCGTATCCGCCGGACAAAGGCTGCGGGCGCGCGACCTTGCCCTGCTGGCGGCGGGCGATATTCCCTCGGTCGCCGTCAGGCGGCGCCCGCGCGTCGCGATCGCGGCGACAGGCGACGAACTCTCTCCGCCCGGCAGCCCGCGCAAACCCGGCGGCATCGTCGCATCGTCCGGCTACGGATTAAAAGCGATGGTCGCCGGATGGGGCGGAGAGGCGATCGATCTCGGCATTCTGCCCGACAATACCGATGCGCTGGGCGCGTTGCCGGAACGCGCGAAAGACGCCGACCTGATCGTGACGATGGGCGGCGCTTCGGTCGGCGACCATGACCTCGTGCGCTCCGCACTCGCGCCGAAGGGCTTCGTGCTCGATTTCTGGAAGATCGCCATGCGCCCCGGCAAACCGCTGATCTTCGGCCGGCTGGGCGCGACACCGTTTCTCGGACTGCCCGGCAATCCCGTCTCCTCATTCGTGTGCGCGATCCTGTTTCTCAAGCCTGCAATCGCCGCCATGCTGGGCGAGACGAGAAAAAACGAAATACGCACCGCGCGGCTGGCGAGCGCACTGCGCGAGAACGACTCCCGGCAGGATTATCTGCGCGCACGCCTCGTCTCGCGCGACGGCGATTGGTGGGCCGAGCCCTTCGCGATGCAGGATTCGTCCATGCAAAGTGCTTTCGCCGCCGCGGATTGCCTGATCCTTCGCGCGCCGCGCGCACCGGCCGCGGCGGCGGGCGACCGTATCGAGATCCTGCCGCTCGACGACGTCTGACTGCGGATTCCACCACATCTTGATCGTTGACCGGCCAGAAGAACTAAAGTAGAACGATTCGCCATGTTTCGGATTTGTTCGGTCCCTGATTCGAGGCCCGGCCGGAGCAATGGGAGAGAAAATCGATGCTGACGCGCAAGCAACACGAGCTGCTCATGTTCATCCACGAGCGCGTGCGCGAAACGGGCATACCGCCCTCCTTTGACGAGATGAAAGATGCGCTCGATCTGCGCTCGAAGTCGGGCATCCATCGCCTGATCACGGCGCTCGAGGAACGCGGCTTCCTCAGGCGCATGGAGAAGCGCGCACGCGCGCTCGAGATCATGCGGCTTCCCGAAAACATTGCCGACGCCCAGCGGCCGGCGACGACGCGGAGCCAGGCGCAACGTCTTTCGCACACACCGAATGCCCGCGGTCGCGGCGGCGAGGCCCGTGTGTCGGCCGATCCCCGCAGCGGTGGCGCGCCGCGGCGCACCGAAAGCGAAGGCGCGGTTGCAGTCCCCGTGCTCGGACGGATCGCGGCCGGTACGCCGATCGAAGCGCTGCAGCACAAGGTTTCCGATGTTCCCGTGCCCGGCAACATGCTCGGCCGCGGCGATCATTACGCACTCGAAGTTGCGGGCGATTCCATGATCAATGCCGGCATTCTCGACGGCGACACGGTGATCATCCACGAATCCCCGACGGCCAACACGGGCGACATCGTGGTGGCGCTCGTCGATGGCCAGGAAGCGACGCTGAAGCGTTTGCGCCGGCGCGGCGACTCCATCGCACTCGAAGCCGCCAACCCCGCCTACGAAACGCGCCTCTATGGTGCGGATCGCGTACGGATCCAGGGGAAGCTGGTGGGGCTGATCCGGCGGTATTAGCGGCACGCAAATTCGACGCGCGTGTCATGGCCCGCAAATGCGGGCCACCCAGGTGACGCTTCTGCAATCAGGCGGATCAGGCGCGAACGGGATTTTGGTCACGGGTGGCAGCTAGTCTGAATCCCTTGGGCGCAAGGCGTTGTAAACAGCGTTCCAGAACTCAAACTCTTCGGCTTGGCCGTTGATGCGAGCAGCATCCGCCATTTTTTTCGCATAAGAAAGCGCGGTTCCGCCGTGCGTAGCGCTGAGTTCATGCGCTTTGCGGAAAACCTCGATAAAGTCGAGCTTGGTCATCTCGGCATCTTACGGCGTTGTTTGTGCGTACCCACCTGGGTGGCCCGCATTTGCGGGCCATGACAGTTATGGATAGGAGCGCCGCCTCGCGGGCTTCGCACTCCACGGTCTCTCGCCACGATTCTCCGCGACAGTTTTCACCTGTAAGCTCTTCCCGAGCCACACCGCGTAAGCGCCATTCCGTGCCACATCGAAGCGGTCGATGACGAGTTTTGGTCCGATGCAGCCGTGACGTGTCGGCACGGCACTGAGGACGATGTCGGCGCGTGCGCAATCTTCCGCCAGCACATCGGGACGGAGAACGGCCGCAATCGTTTGACCATCGCGCGTGCGGGCGATGCACCCCCAGGCATCGCAGCGAATGCCGTCTTTCAATGTCGCGACCGCATCGTCCGGCAGCCGCGCATCGCCGTCGCGCTTCAGCCATTCGGTGGCGGAATATTCGTCGGACGCGGGCCGCACGAGATGCAGCACGCCTTCCTTCCCGCGCAACGCGACCGTCTCGCCATCGCGCGCGATCAGGAGATCCGGCGGCACGGCCAGAAAGCTCATCAACAGTCCCGCCGCAATCGGCGCCAGTCCCAGCCAGCGAAAGCGGGCGCGCCAGAAGGCGACCCACAATCCGCCTCCGGAGACGAGCACGAGCGCCGCAACCGGCCATGCCGAAACGATCGAGACTGCGCCCGGCAGATGGGAAACCCAGCGGCCGACGGCCAGCATGGCGTCGATCCCCCACCCCATCACATGCAGCGGCCACGCATCGAGCCCGAACGGCATGGCGATGACGGAGATCGCCGCCGCCGGCATCGCGATGAACCCCATGATCGGCATGGCGCCGAGATTGCCGAGAACTGCGTAATGCGTCGAGCGATCGAAATGAAACGCGGCATATGGCATGGTCGCGAGACTGCCGACAAAGCTCGTGACCGCGATGCCGTGAAGATAGCGGCGCGCCGCCGCGAAACGAACGGGCATGCCGCGCACGGTTTGCGCGCGTCTCTGTTCCCATTCCGCCACCGCGATCAGGCCCGCAACCGCTGCGAACGACATCTGGAAGCCCGGCTCGATCAGGCTCTCCGGTCTCGCGAGAAGGATGATGGTGGCCGCCAGCGCCAGCGACCGCATCGACAGCGCCGGCCGGTCGAAGAGAATGGCGAGGAGCATCATCGCGAGCATGATGAACGCGCGCGTGGTGGCGGCGGCAGCACCACTGATGACGAGATAAAACCCCGCGCCGCATAGCGCCGCAATCGCGGACCATTTCTTGATCGGATAGACGAGCGCGATCTCCGGGACCGCAGCCAGCAGCGCGCGCACGGCCCAGAACAATCCCATGCCGACAAGCGCCATGTGCAACCCCGCGATGGCAAGAACATGTGCGAGGCCCGCGTCGCGCAGCGCGGATTCGTCCTCTTCCGAAATGCCGCCGCGATCGCCTGTGATGATGGCGGACACGATGGCGCCGGTGCTGCCCGGAAGCACCGCGTGAATTCTCTGCGACATGCGCCAGCGCAGATGCTCGACGAAACCCGTCACGCGGCCCGCGAAATCGGGCGGCGGCGCCGGCGCAAGAATGTCCGGCGGCCCGTAGGCGTAGCCGACCGCTCCCAATCCTTCGAACCAGGCCGCGCGGCCGAAATCGTAATCGCCGGGTTCGGTCGGCGCCGGCGGCGGCTGGAGAACGGCCTCGAAGCCTATGCGGGCGCCGGGAACGAGATGACCTTCATCGTCGCGGAAGGAAACGCGGATATGGGCCGGCATCGCGCGGCCATAGTTGCGCGACACGCTTTCGAGCGCGATGACGGCACGCACACCCTTGCCGTGGTCTTGCGCGAATTCGACACGGCCTTCCATTCTGACCGGGCCGATGCGATGGGCGAGCACCGGGGCTGCGACGATCTCTGTACGGAGCTTCGCCGTCCCGAATCCGATCAGGACCGCGGCCATCGCGGCCAATATGGCCTTGATGAACATCTCGGGCTCAGAAGCGCCGCCACGGCCACGAGGAGACCGCCTAAGCCGGCGCCGAACGCGATGGCGGGCTGTGGTTCGAACGGCAGCGCGAAATAAAGCCCGATGCCGACGGCAAGGCCTACGGGCAGCCAGAGCGCCCAGCGATCGCGTTCGGCCAACAGCGCAGCAGACGCTGCGCGGACCGCGCCGGAAAGCCGCACGCCAGAAAGCCGTACGATTGAGCCGACCGCGACATGCGGCGCTTTCAGAATGAGAGCTATCCCCACGGAAACCGGTTTGCTAGAAGCCTCGCATCACCCAGCCGACCGAAATCGGCTTCTCCCGTGGGCTCGCAGAGTATGTCCGATAATTCGAAACCCGTCCTCAGATTTCCGCCATCGCCCACCGGTTTTCTTCACATCGGCGGCGCGCGCACGGCGCTGTTCAACTGGCTCTATGCGAAGCACACCGGCGGCACGTTCCGCCTGCGCATCGAAGACACCGATCGCGAGCGTTCGACGCCCGAGGCGGTCGCCGCGATTTTGAACGGCATGGAATGGCTCGGCCTCGAGTGGGACGGTCAAACTGTGTATCAATTTGCGCGCGCCGAGCGGCATCGCGAAATTGCGGAACAAATGCTGCGCGACGGCCGCGCCTATCGCTGCTATGCCACACCCCAGGAACTCGACGAGATGCGCACGCGGCAGCGCGCCGAAGGCAAGCCTGTGCGTTACGACGGCCGCTGGCGCGACCGCGATCCGTCCGACGCGCCCAAGGGTGCGCCCTTCGTCGTGCGCCTGAAGGCCGAGCAGACGGGCGAGACGATCGTGCACGACGTCGTGCAGGGCGATGTGAAATTCGCCAACGAGCAGCTCGACGACATGATCCTGCTGCGCTCGGACGGCACGCCGACCTATATGCTGGCAGTCGTCGTCGACGATCACGACATGGGCGTCACGCACGTCATCCGCGGCGACGATCATCTGAACAACACGCCGCGCCAGATGCAGATCATCAAGGCGGTGGGCTGGCCCGTGCCGATCTATGGTCACGTCCCCATGATCCTGGGTCCGGACGGCGCAAAGCTTTCGAAGCGTCATGGCGCACTTGCCGTCGAGGCCTACCGCGATATGGGTTATCTGCCGGAGACGATGCGCAACTATCTCCTGCGGCTCGGCTGGAGCCACGGCAATGACGAGATCATCCCGACCGCGCAGGCGATCGAATGGTTCAATCTCGAGAACATCGGCCGCAGCCCCGCCCGCTTCGACTTCAAGAAGCTCGACAATCTGAACGCGCACTACATCCGCGCGAGCGACGACGCGACGCTTGTGGGCGCCATCGAGACGCATCTGGCGCACGCGCCGGAGCCCCGGACACTTTCGCCGCTCGCACGCGAGCGTCTCATAGCCGCACTTCCGGGGATGCGAGAGCGGGCGAAGACGATCGTGGAGCTTGCGCAGTCGGCCGATTTTCTCTTCACCGACGGTCCGCGCGAACTCGACGCCCAGGCCGACAAGATACTGACGCCGGACGCGCGCACGCTCCTGGGCGAGCTTGTCGCCGTATTCGCGAGCACGGACTGGCGTGCGGACGCACTCGAAGAGGCCGCCCGCAACATGGCCGAGACCAAAGGGCTCAAGCTCGGCCAGGTGGCGCAGCCCATCCGTGCGGCCTTGACGGGCCATGGAACTTCGCCGCCCATTTTCGCCATGCTGGCCGTTCTCGGCCGGGAGGAATCCCTTTCGCGATTAAGGGCTTACGCCGCCTAAAGGTCGTCTCAAAAACGCGCGTTGGCGTACGAAAAGAAGTGACGATATTAACCGCAACCGGCTATGGTTGCTGCAGTGCAGCGGCCGCAGAGAGCCGCCGGAAACTCATAGGAGTGGCGCATGAGAGAGAGCAAGGCCGTCCCGGATGGCAAGGCGACCCTGACGTACAAAGGCAAATCCTTTGATCTGCCGGTTTTCGCAGGCTCCGTCGGTCCCGAAGTGGTGGACATCCGCCAGCTCTATTCGCAAGCCGACATCTTCACCTACGACCCGGGCTTCACGTCGACGGCGAGCTGCGAGAGCGACATCACCTTCATCGACGGCGACAAGGGCATCCTGCTCTATCGCGGTTATCCGATCGATCAGCTGGCCCAGAATTCGAACTTCCTCGAAGTCTGCTATCTGCTTCTGCACGGCGATCTGCCGAACAAGACGGAGATGCAGCAATTCGACAAGGCCATCACCTATCACACGATGGTGCATGAGCAATTCGCGACGTTCTTCCGCGGATTCCGTCGCGACGCCCATCCGATGGCGATCATGTGCGGCGTCGTCGGCGCGCTGTCGGCCTTCTATCACGACTCCACCGACATCAACGACCCGCGCCAGCGCGAGATCGCCTCGCATCGCCTGATCGCGAAAATTCCGACGCTTGCGTCGATGGCCTTCAAATATCATGTCGGCCAGCCCTTCGTGTATCCGCTGAACAATCTCGGCTACACGGAAAACTTCCTGCGCATGTGCTTTGCGGTGCCGTGCGAAGAATACAAGATCAATCCGGTGCTCGCGAAAGCGCTGGACACGATCTTCATCCTGCATGCCGATCACGAGCAGAATGCATCGACCTCGACGGTTCGCCTCGCAGGTTCGTCCGGCGCCAATCCGTTTGCCTGCATCGCGGCCGGCATCGCCTGCCTCTGGGGACCCGCCCATGGCGGCGCCAACGAAGCGGCGCTCAAGATGCTGGAAGAGATCGGCACGGTCGATCGCATTCCGGAATACGTCAAGCGTGCGAAGGACAAGAACGACTCCTTCCGCCTGATGGGCTTCGGCCATCGCGTCTACAAGAACTACGATCCGCGCGCGACCGCGATGCAGATCCAATGTCACGCCGTGCTCGACGAGCTCGGCATGCACGACGATCCGCTGCTGAAAGTGGCGCTCGAGCTCGAGCGCATCGCGCTGCACGACGAGTATTTCATCGAGAAGAAACTCTATCCGAACATCGATTTCTATTCGGGCATCACGCTGAAGGCGCTCGGCTTCCCGACCAGCATGTTCACCGTGCTGTTCGCGCTGGCCCGCACCGTCGGCTGGATCGCGCAGTGGAAAGAGATGATCGAGGACCCGCATCAGAAGATCGGCCGTCCGCGCCAGCTCTACACGGGCGCCACACAGCGCGACTACATACCGGTCTCGAAGCGCTAGTTCGCTTCGCGCACAAAGGCGAGAAGAGCCCGGGCCGCGCGCAGGCTCGGCTCTTCCCCGCCCAGCCCAAGCTTTTCCGCGATCAGTTTCAGATCCTCGACCTGCTTCCGGCGCTCCGGCGTGTCGGCGAGGAGCGGCAGAAGCGCGCGCGCGAGGTTCTCGCCCGTGCAGTCGTTCTGCAGGAATTCCGGGATCGCGGCGCGGTCGAGAATGATGTTGCCGAGCGTCGCAAAGCGCGCCGTGATGAAAGGACGCGCCAGCACAAAGGTCAGCCAGCCGAGCCGGTAGCCCACCACCATCGGCGTGCCCGACAGCGCCAATTCCGTCGTCACCGTACCGGATGCCGCAAGCGCCGCATCGGCCGCATCGAACGCCGCGAATTTGTCGGCCTCGCCGTCGAGAATATGGATCGGGGTCGGCCAGTTGTCGGCGCGATAGCGCACGGCTGAGGCAACATGGGGCACCGTCGGCAACACGCAGACGAGACCCGGTACGTCGCGGGCGATGCGGGCGACCGCTTCGCGAAACGGCGTCATCAGGAGGCGCACTTCGTTCATGCGGCTGCCGGGCAGAACCGCGAGAAGTTTCGCATCGGGCGCGACGCCGAGCCGCGCACGCAATTCTGCGCCGCCCGTCATGCGTTTTGCGCGCTCGATCACCGGATGGCCGACAAAGGCCGCATGCAGTCCGTGGGCTTCGAAGAACGGCGCCTCGAACGGCAACAGCGCCAGCACCAGATCGAAATAGCGCGCCATCCGGCTTGCGCGATAGGGCCGCGACGCCCACACCTGCGGCGCCACGTAATTGACCGTCCGGATGGTCCTGTCGATGCGCTTCAGGCGCTGCGCAATGCGATGGGTGAAATCGGGGCTGTCAATCAGGACGACGGCATCGGGTCGCGTCGCGAGCGCGAAATCGGCCGCTTGGCGCACGCGGCGCAGGATCGCAGGGATCCGCGGCACCACTTCGCGCAAACCCATGACGGCGGTGTCGTCGAGCGGAAACAGGCTTTCAAGTCCCTGCGCCGTCATCGCCGCACCGCCGACACCGACGATCCGGACGGAATGGCCGGCCGCCACACGCAAGCCCGCCATCAATTCCGCGCCGAGCTGATCGCCCGACGGCTCTCCACACACGAGCATGAGCGTTACGGGTCGCGTGGGGGTGTTGTCCTGCAACATGGGCTACGCGGGATAGGTTTCGGGCAAAAAGGCCGTCACGAAAATTCCGGCGGCGTCGGCTGTTTCAACGATGCCGCGGCGGTTGATGACGAGCGACTTTCCCGCCTCGATGGCGATGCCTGCAAAGCCCGCCGCCGCAACATTGCGAACCGTCGCCACGCCGATGACGGGCAAGTCGGTCTTGCGGTCCTGCGCGGGCTTCAAGGCCTTGACGAGCACGCCGCGCCGCTTGTCGGGCGTGCCGCGGATGGCATCGGGAAGCGTCGCCACGCGTGCGATCATGGCATCGGTGCCTTCCGCCGCTTCGACGGCAAGGACGAGACCGTCGCACACAGCCGCCGCCTGCCCGATGTCGAGCGCGCCCAGTGTTCGCACGACCTTGACCGCAAGCGCGATGTCGTCGGCCACATCGGCATCCGGTTTGATGCGACCGAGTGTTCCCGCTTGCGCGATCAAACCGGGTGCTGCCTCCTCGACGCCAACCGTGCGAAAACCTTCGGTATCGAATGACGAAACGACGGTGCGCAAAAGGGCGTCGTCGCCGCGGCGCGCAGACGCGATCACTTTCGGCAAAAGCATCAAACCCTTGGCGTCGACCTTGATGTCGGAAAAGCGTGGCCGCGCGACTCGCCCGACGAGGATGACGTCGGAGCAATCATGCGCGCGCAGGAGCTTGAGCGTCTTTCCCACTTCGCCGATGCCCGCCCATTCGTGCGGAAAGCGCGCGATACCTTCGTCGGCGGAGCCGCGAAGGGCCACTACGAAAACCGGCCTGCCCGCTTCGATGGCGCTTTCAGCGACCGCAATTGGCAAATCGCCGCCGCCCGCGATGATGCCGAGTGCTGTCATTCCTCGTCCAGGTCGGCGCCCTTTTTGCGCGCCGGCGCGATCGGACGCACGGCATCGGCCAGGATGAAGGCCGCGACTTCCGCGACCTCGGGATATTGTCCCCACTGGTCCTGGGCGCGCTTCGCCTTTTCCTTGAACGAACCGTTCCACTCCAGAAAGATCGCGCGAAACGCAGCGCGCAGCGCATGGATGTTTTCGCGCGGAATTTTGCGGCGGCGCAGGCCGACCAGATTGAGGCCGCCGAGGCGGACATGCAGTCCGATGGCAATGCCGTAGGGGATGACGTCGGTTGTGACACCCGACAGGCCGCTCACAAACGCGTAGCGGCCGATGCGCCCATGTTGCTGCGCGGCCGCGAGCCCGCCCATGATGGCGCCATCGCCCACCTGCACATGACCGCCCAGCTGCACGCCGTTCGAGAGCGTCACGTCGTCACCGACAACGCAGTCGTGCCCCACGTGACAGGCGCCCATCAGGTAGTTGCGGTTGCCGATCGTCGTGGTGCCGCGTCCCGCGTGGCTGCCGGTGCTGATGGTGACGGTTTCGCGGATGATATTGTCGGTGCCGATCACAAGCCGTTCCGGCGACGGCTTCCGCGTGCGCATTTGGGCATCGCCGCCCACAACCGCGTGCGAGAAGATCTCGGTGCGCGCGCCGATTTCCGTGTTGCCGTGGACGACGACATGCGAATGAAGCTTCACGCCCTCGGCGAGCGCGACCGATCCGCCGACAATGCAATAAGGCCCTATCTCGACGTCCGGCGCGAGGCGCGCGCCCGTGTCAATCAGCGCCGTCGGATGAATTTTCATCGCCATCCTGCGTGGTGTCGCGGATCATGGCGCTGAATTCCGCCTCCGCGCACAGCTTGTCGCCGACGAACGCTTCGCCCGCGAATCTCCAAACGGGTCCGCGACGCCGCAAGGCCTTCACGGGAATGCGCAGCATGTCGCCGGGCCGCACGGGATGGCGGAAGCGCGCCTTGTCGATCGTCATGAAATAGACGATGCGGTTGTCGCTCGACAGACCAAGCGTATGGACCACGAGCGCGCCCGCCGCCTGCGCCATCGCTTCGATGATCAGCACGCCGGGCATGACCGCGAAATCCGGAAAATGGCCCATGAAGTGGGGCTCGTTGTACGACACCGCCTTGTAGCCGGTGGCGCTTTCGCCGGGACGAATGTCGGTCAGTCTTTCGATGAAAAGAAACGGCGCGCGATGCGGCAGGAGCTTCTTGATCTGCTCAACGTCGAATGTCAGCTCGTCGGACATCGTCAAATCACCGATCCTGCTTGCGGCGCTTGGCCAGCAATATGAGCGAGGCCACCTCGCGCCGCCAATCCTTGGCGAGCTTTGCCGGATAGCCGGCGTAGTCCGTGCCACCGGGATAGTCTCCGGGCGGAACGCCCGATTTCGCCGCGACGCGTGCACCGTCGCCGAGACGGACATGGTCGGCCAACCCCACTTGTCCGCCGACGATCACGAAATCGCCGAGTTCGCAGCTTCCCGCGAGCCCGGCCTGCGCGACGATTATGCAATGCCGTCCTATCCGCGTGTTGTGCCCAATCTGGACCAGATTATCAATCTTCGTGCCCTCGCCCACGATCGTGTCGCCGAGCGCACCCCGGTCGATGGTCGAACAGGCGCCGATTTCGACGTCGTCCTGGATGATGACGCGGCCCAATTGCGGGACCTTGATGTGCCCTGCGGCGCCCGACGCGAAGCCGAAGCCGGGCTGTCCGATCTGCACGCCCGGAAGGACGTGGACGCGATCGCCCAGGAGCGCGTGTGTGATCGTGACGTTTCCCGCGATCTCGCAATCGCGTCCGATGGTCACACCGCGGCCGATCACGCAGTTGGCCCCGAGCCGCGCGCCGGCACCGATTTCGGCGCCCGGTCCGATGACCACACCGGGCGCGATCGACACATTTGCGCCGATCCGCGCCGACGCATGAATGGCATCGCTCGACGGCCAAGCGGATGTGCTGTGCATCGGATAGAACAGGCGCGCCGCCGCTGCAAAGGCGTGTAGGGCCGAGCCCGACACAAGACGCGTCATGCCATCGGGCTTGGGCGCCGTGACGGCTTCCTTGTCGACGATGCAGAAGCCGGCTTGTGACTGGATCAGTGTGCGTGCGGCGGCCTTCGACGCACAGAACGAGAGCTGCTCTGGGCCGGCAGTTTCGAGCGTCGCCACATCGAATACCGAAGACCGCGGATCGGCGTCTGCGTCAAGCGACGCGCCTATGCGCGCGCAAAGCTCCGATAGCGGGAATGGCCCATGATTGTCGAAAAAGCGGGGATCGGCCATCGGTGGAGCGACTCGGGCGCCTGCGTTGCAGGCGCCCGCGTTTGCTTATTGTCCCTGGGCCGGCTGCTGCATGCGCTGCATCACGTCCGCAGGCGGCGTCGCCAGCTGCACTTTGACGGTCGGCAGCTTCTGGTCGAGGCGCTGAATGGCGACAGGCGTCACGTCGAGCCCCGGCGCACCGATCACAATCGCCTGGCGATCGACCATCAGATTGGCGCCGCGTTCCGCCATCAGACCCTGCACGATGGGGCCGGCAACCTGTTCCACCTGACGCTGGGCCATGGCGACACCGTAGCGGATCTGGTTCTGGCGCAGCTGCACCTTCTGCTGAAAGGCCGCCTGCTTCGCCTCGAAAGCCTTGATTTTCTGGGCTTTGACGTCGGGCGCCAAAATCGCGACCTGTTGCTGCAGAGCGGCGCCTTCCCGGCGCAGGCTCTCATTTTCGCCCTTGAGTTCGGCTTCGGCCGATTTGGTGAGGCCTTGAACCTGCTGCGCGATGCTCAGGCCGACCTTCGATTGGCGCAGAAGCGCCTGACGATCGATCACGAGGATCTTCGGCATGGGCACGCCTTGCGGCGCGGGCTTGCCTTGCGCGAGTGCAGGCGCGGCGAAAAGGGCCATCGCGAGTGCGAGGCCCGTCGCGGCCAGCACTGACCGCGAAGCGTAATTTGAGGGTTTCATGGGATTAAAGTCCTGTTCCTGCGCTGAACCAAATGATCCGTGACTGGTCGTATTTCTGTTTCACGACAGGCATGGACAAGTCGATCTGAACTGGCCCGAAGGGCGATTTCCAGGCGATGGCCAAGCCGGTCGAAACGCGTAAAGCGAGATTGTCTTTAATGCAAGGAATGCCGGAGCCCTGGACGCAGCCATTCGTATTGTTGACGCCCGCGCCCGCAGTGCCCGAGTCGAGATGGCCGAGCGTGCCGAAATCGCTGAAGAGCGACGTGGAGATGCCGTAATCCGTCGGCAGGAAGTCGGGAATCCGGACCTCGGCCGTGCCGATCATGTAGGCATTGCCGCCCAGCGAATTCTGGCCACCCGTGTTCAGCTCTCTGGGACCGATACCGGCCAACGCGAAGCCGCGGAAACTGTCGCCACCCTTGAAGAACCGCTGGTTCAGGACGACGTCCTGGCCGTCCCAGCCCTGGATGTAACCGCCGGTCTGCTTGAAGCTCGCGACGAATTTGTCCCACAGAATAGGGAAGTAGATGCTGAACGTGTCTTCCGTGCGGATGAACTTCTCGTTGCCGCCGAAGCCCGCGAAATCCTGGTTGAACCCGAACACGAAACCGTGCCGCGGCTTAATAGGATCGTCGAGCGTGTTGTAGCTGTAGCTGTAACCGATCGCGGATGTATCAAAGGTACCGGCCGCTTCCTGAATGACGGTGCCCGCGCCCACAAACGGCGTGAGGCTCGAGATGCTGAACGTGTAGCGCAAGCCGACTGCGCCGTATTCGGACGTCGGGAAGCCGAGCCGTATGCCGGCGGAGGTCGTGTCGCCCGTGTAGTCGGCCTGCTGGAAATAGAGAATCGTCTTGTAGATGTCGAAACCCGCCGTGAGCGGCCGGTCCATGAAATACGGCTCGGTGAAGCTGAGCGCCGCCTGCTTTTCGTAGGTCGACAGCTCGAGGCTCGCCTTCAGATACTGGCCTTTGCCGAAGAGGTTGCGCTCCGTGTAGCTGAACTGACCGACGAACGAGCTTTGCGACGAGTAGCCCGCGCCGAGCGACAATTCACCCGTCGATTGCTCGGTCACGTTGACGTTCAGGACCGTGCGATCCGGCGAAGACCCTTGCGCCGCCTTGACATCGACGTCCTTGAAAAAGCCGAGCGATTTGATGCGGGTCCTGGACCGGTCCACAAGAACGCGATTGAACGCGTCGCCTTCGACGAGACGGAATTCCCGCCTGATCACCTTGTCGAGCGTCCTGGTATTCCCGGTGATGTTGATTTTCTCGA
>Ga0181525_10001697_pt1 | contig 18624 bp, 18 predicted proteins | sample PEATcosm2014_Bin_48_FD_121100 | JGI IMG/M metagenome (GOLD analysis project Ga0181525, IMG submission 121100) | Peatland microbial communities from MTU Mesocosm Facility, Houghton, MI, USA - PEATcosm2014_Bin06_10_metaG | ecosystem: Environmental > Terrestrial > Soil > Wetlands > Peat | place...
CCCGCCACCGGACTCCGGGCAGTTGCCCGGCGAGCCGGTCGGCGATCTCCCCGACCAGGCTCTCGGTCAGCTCCGACGCGGGTCCAGGTGCGGCTAGCAGGCCGATGATCAGCTCCGGCTGCGGTTTGGCGTCAGGAACGCTCTCCGCGACAGGACCCATAGCCTTTCCGCTTATTCGCTACCCCGATCATGCCGATCACTTCGGTGCCCAATTGGAGCGGCACCCCGAGAAAGGTCCAGACGTCCGGATGCCCAGGGGGTTCACCCACCCTTACCGGGTCGTTCTCGACATCATTCGAGATGTGCGGGCGGCCTTCGGTGATCACGATCCCGACACTGGGCCGGACTGGCATGCGCTTGAAGCGCTCGTAGAATTCGGGATCGGGAGGAGCGAACCCCTTTACTGCGACGACGTCCATGTCGACGTGGCCCTCGTTGAGGAGATCGATGAACCCCATCTCCGATGCCGTGAGCGCCAAGCAGAACGTCAAGGCCAGGTCGTAGACTTCCGTGAGATTCCGGAGGCTGGCGATCTTCGCCGAGATCCCGTACAGGGACTCCAGTTGGTCGCGGTCCCTGCTGTTGCTCGCCATAGCTGCCTCTTCAATTGAGCATAGTCCCGCCGTAGACCGGGAGCGGGAGCTCATCCGACCGGAGGCGTGACGGCTCACGTCGAAGGGCATTTTCCCCCAACCGGGTGAGTCGGTATCACCCGGGCTACCGATGACCCGGGCCACTCGCAGACGCGACAATTTCCTGATGGTGACTGGAAGGCCGCCTGCAACCCGCAGGCCTCGACCGCCCTCGGTGCGCTGTGGGTTTCGGTTGTCACAGTCATGGGGCGAGTGAGCCGCGGAGGCGGTTCGGCCGCCCGGGATCTATGAGCGGAGCAGGGTATTGAACGCAGAGCCACCCCATCGTCCCGGCGACCGCTCGGCGCCCGAGGAGGGGTATGACATCGAACTCGCGCCGGTCGGGCTGCTGGTCGCCGCCAGCGATGGTCATGTTATCGCCACCAACCAGGCCTGGAGCGAGCTGTCGAACGGCTCGCTTCCCGCGCTCAGTGGCCTTTCGATCCTGACGCACAAGAACAAGAAAAGAGGAAACACGCTGAATTTCAACCCGAACGGCGCGTCCGATGTCACCGTGGACCTGGAAAACAACCGCCCGCCCGCGAACGTGCTGGAGCGGTTGCTGCGGACCTGGCCGGAGATGGACAGGTCATGATCAGCAGGGGGTCCGCTCGCAGGATAAGGGCCTAGCTAGCCGCGATGCGCGATGCCGCGGTTGTGGCGACCCGGTAATCAAGACGCAAACGCACGAGCGGGATCGTTCGCCACCCTCACGAACCCACGGGAGTCTGCCGTGCCCGGCCAAACCGCCGCGCCATCGACGGCCGCCGAAGATGCCCGCAGCTGAACTGCCCGCCAGGAAACGCTGGCTGGCCCTGGTCGTACTGTGCGTGACGGTACTGGTCGCGAACCTGGACAGCACGGTCCTGAACGTCACGCTCCCCGCCCTGGTCCGCGACCTGAGCGCCACGTCCGGCGACCTGCAGTGGATCGTCGACTCCTACATCGTCGTGTTCGCTGGCTCGCTGCTGGCCGCGGGCAGCCTGGCGGACCGGATCGGCCGCAAGAGGACGCTGCTGGCCGGCCTGGCCGTCTTCGCCGGCGGCTCAGCCTGGGCCGCTTTCTCCGGCGACGTCGGTACCTTGATCGCCGCCCGGGCGAGCATGGGCATCGGCGGCGCGCTGATGATCCCGTCGACGCTGTCGATCATCAGCAACATGTTCGGCGACCCCGCCGAACGCCAGCGTGCTATCGGCCGCTGGGGTGCTACCAGCGGCATCGGCGTGGCCCTCGGCCCGATCGTCGGCGGCTTCCTGCTGGCCCGCTTCTGGTGGGGCTCGGTCTTCCTGCTCAACGTGCCCATCGCCATGGCCGGCCTGCTGGCCGCCTACTGGCTGGTGCCGGACTCCAGGAACCCGGCCGCCAAGGCGCCCGACCTGGCCGGGGCCGGCCTGTCGATGGCGGGGATCGGCGTGATCCTCTGGTCGATCATCGAGGCGCCCACCCGCGGCTGGTCGTCGCCCCTGGTGATCGGCGCGGGCGCGGTCGGCCTGGCCGTCCTGGCCCTGTTCGCCAGCTGGGAAAGGATCACCGACCATCCGATGCTCAACCAGAGCTTCTTCCGGCAGCGCCCGTTCTCGGCCGCGATCCCGGCGGTCGTCATGCTGACCTTCGGGCTATTCGGGGCGCTGTTCGTGCTGACCCAATTCCTGCAGCTCGCCCTCGGTTTCACCGCGCTGCAGGCCGGCATCCGCCTGCTCCCGGTCGCGGCCGCCGTCATCGTCGTCGCGCCGGCCTCCGCCGTGAGCGTGCGGGCCATCGGGCCGAAGTTCACCATCGCGGCCAGGCTGGCCCTGGTCGCCGCCGGGCTCTGGCTGATCTCCGCGGCCGCCGTCAGCACCGCCTTCGCCCGTCCGGCGGCGGGTATGGTCCTGCTCGGCACCGGAGCCGGGCTGGCGCTGCCGACGGCGACCGGCTCCGTGCTCGGCTCGGTGCCTCCGACCGACAGCGGCGTAGCCTCCGCCGCGGACACCACGGCCATCCAGCTCGGCGGCGCGCTCGGCGTGGCGGTCGTCGGCAGCCTGCTGGCTACCCGCTACCAGGACCGGATGGCCGGCGCCCTGTCCGGTCGGCCGCTCCCCGGCACCGTCAAGAACTCCCTCGGCGGCGCACTCGCCGCAGCCCGGGCCGGCGGCACCACCGGCCCGCTCATCCATCTGGCCAAGACCGCGTTCATCAGCGGCATGGACCTTGGCGTGCTCACCGGCGCCGTGGTCGCCGGCGCCGGCTGCCTGGTCGCCCTGATCTGCCTGCCAGCCCGCTCCGGCCGCAACGATCAATTAATCGGAACGGGCCGTGGTTTCCCTCGACCCGTTCACGCCAGGCTGCGAGGTCGACGTGCTGAGATCCCGGCTGTGAGGCTTCGGGTCGCGCGCCAGTGGCGGTCACCGCTTAGGTACCTGAAATGTCCGGAGGACGTCCGCCGATGACCTTGTGCGGGACTCGCCATGCGCCTATCGTCCACCGGGTGGAACTGCTGCGGACAAAGCGCCTCCTGCTGCGGAACTGGGAGGAGTCCGATCTGGACGCGTTCTTCGACCTGTATTCGCGGCAGGACGTGACCCGGTGGCTTGGACGCCATCCGCGCCGCGCCCTGGCTTCCGAGCAGGGGGCACGCGAACGCCTGCGGCGTTGGCACGACCACGAACGAGGGCTCGACTCCCCGCTCGGGCTCTGGGCGATCGTGCCGCTTGCTCAGAGCATGCGGCAGCCGGTCGGGACGATCCTGCTGCTGCCGCTCGCCGACGACGGCGGGCCGACCGGCCTGACCGAGGTGGGCTGGCACCTGCACCCGGACCATCAGGGCCAGGGGCTGGCCACCGAAGCGGCCCAGGCGGTCCTCGCGGTGGCGGCGGAGGCCGGGATCGAGCAGGTCCTGGCGCTGACCGATCTGGACAACGGCCGCTCCCAGGCGGTGGCCACCCGGCTCGGGATGCATGACGAGGGCATTACCCAGCGCTGGTTCGGCCTGACCGCGCGGCAGTTCCGTACGGTCCTCAGCACGCCCCAAGACCCCCGAGCCGGCTAACCCGGCTAACCGGCTACGCAGGCGGCGCCGGTTCGGGCCGGATCGACGGCAGCTGGCCGTACAAAGAGTCCTGCACCGCCCAGATCGCCGAGGTCAGCGCCTCGAATCGGTGCAGGTGGAGGCGGAGGTCGGCGGGGTTCTCGTTTTGCGCCGCGGCGATCGCCTGGCCGGCCGCGGTCGTGAGCCGGTCCAGCCGTACCCGCAGGAATGTTCCGGCACCTGGATGCGAGCCGTCGGCGCCAGCCGCAAGCGCTGCCCGGCTGGAGGCCTCGGCCTCGGCGATGACCGCACCGGTCTCCTGGCCGACCTCGACCGCGAGCGGCCCTGATCCTGCCTCACCGCGGGCGAGCATCCGCAGCCTGAACATATGTGGCTGGCAGCGCGCCTGATGGTCGCGTATTTCGTCGCCAGCGGTCATGGCCATTGACGCCCTCTCGGGTGGGCAGGGATCTCATCTCACAGCGGCGAGCGGGTGCAGGCCAAGGACCGTGGATCTTTATTGTGGTTTTTCCCGGGACGTAGGGGAAGCGTGTTCAAAATGATTTTAGATCGAGCGTATTCGGCTGACAGGCGGGGCTGGGCAAGGCGTTCTCGCTGGTGGCAGCCGTAGGCGCGATGGCCGCCAGCCCTTGGACCCTCGTTATGCGGTCCGGCGGCGGCCCGCGAGGAATGACCGGTCCAGGCGGAGTCGAGCGGCTTGCATACGGTCAGTAGTTGCAAATTCACACATTTCCGTTTGGCCGCCGCGTCCGGTCCGCCTTTCGGGTGCTGCGCGTCCGGCCCGTCAGACCGCAATATCGATCCCGGCCGCGAAGGCCAGCCGCAACCCCCGCGGCGGCGATATTGCTCTTTGCTAACGCATTTCCCTAGACTTAACCAGGCTCAGCGGCCGGACGAGGAGGGTGCATGCCAGTCGACTGGGTTGTCCTCGGCCTTGACAACGGCGGGACCACGAACAGCGGGACGGCGCTGGACGCCAGCGGCCGATTCCTCCTCGACCGGCTGGCAGAGGTGCCAAGCGACGTCAGGGAGGGTCCGGACCAGGCGCTGCAGCGCCTGGCCGACTCCGTGCAGCAGGTACTCGGGCTTACCGGCGTGCCGCTGGCATCGGTGCGGGCGGTAGGCCTGGACACGCCCGGTCCGGCCAGCGCCGATGGCGTGATCTCGTCCAAGGGCGCCACCAACTTCGGGGACCCCCGCTGGCGCGGTTTCGACATCAGGAGCGCGCTGGAACAGCGCCTCGGGCTTCCCGTCATCTACAACAACGACGGCAACGCGGCCGCGCTCTACGCGCATCACGCGCGGTTCGGCGAACAGTCGGCGCAGCACGGCTCGGTGTCAGCGATCGTCGGCACCGGACTCGGCGGCGGCATCGTCGAGGCCGGGCAGATAGTCAAGGGCGCGGCCGGGATGGCCGGAGAACTCGGCCACGTCCCGATCCCGCTGGACGGGCTGCTCGACGAGGGCCAGCCGACATCGGTGTGCAACTGCGGCCAGCTCGGCGACGCGGAGAGCGTGGCCTCGCTGACCGGCATCCAGAACAACCTGCTGCCCTACTGGCTGACCAGGTACGAGGGCCACGAGCTTGGCGGTATGCCGGTCGGCAAGGCCGCCAAGCTGGTCCGCCGCTACGCCGAAGACGGTGACGCGATGGCGCTGGCCATCTTCAGGCAGCAGGCGATCGCGCTGGGACGGCTGTTGACCATCGCCGCGAATTTCCTCGATCCCGACGTCTACTTCCTCGGCGGGGGCGTGGTCGAGGCGGCGCCGCACTTCCGCGACTGGTTCATCGCCGAGGTGCGGGCCAACACCGTGCTGCGCGAGGAACAGGCCAGGGCCGCGGAGATAGCCCTGGTGCCGGACCTGGACATGGCCGGTGCCCGGGGCTCAGCCGTCGCCGCCCGCGAGTGGATCGTCAGCCAAGGGCCGGCACCGCAGCCGGGCGCGTCGTTATCCCGCCGTTATCCTAACGGGCCGGCCTGATCCTGGCCGCGGTCGGGGTGGTGCTGGTGACGGTACAGCCCCAGCTCTAGTCGGGGCTCTCCTCTTTGTCCTTGAAGATGAGCCCGCACACCTCGAGGTACAACTGCTCCGGGTAGGGCAGGTAGTCGACGATCTTCAGCGCCTGGTCCTGCCCGGCTGACTCGAGGTTGAACCGGCCATACCCAAGGATGCGCCCGAGCGTGGACCGCTCGAAGCTCATGTCCGTCACCTTGGTGAGCGGCATCATGTTCACCTTGCGGGTGATGACGCCCTGAGCCAGCAACATGCGCTGAGACGTCACCACGAAGTAGTTCAATGACCAGTCAATGACCTTGCCGACCAGCCGGAGCAGGAGCAGGAGCCACGCGATCCAGATAACCAGGATGACGGTTCCGTTGCCCTTTGCGACCGCCTCACTCAGCCAGCCCGCGATGGCCAGCCCGACCAGGCACTCGAAAATCGGCCTGATCAGGACGGCCGGATGCTGATGAACGGTGATGACTTGACGCTCATGGGGCAGAAGGTACTTGTTAACCGAGGTCGGTACCGTGTCAGTGTTCGGTACCAGCCTCATACCCGCACCTTAACCCTAAATCGACGAAACGAAGTGCGAAAGCCCGCTTGCCGCCGTGGAAAGGAAGTTCCCGATGTTGTGGACCAGATGAGCTGCACTATCGGGTGCCTCTATCACCCACCAGATCACAAAGGCGACAACAGCATACCCGAGGATTGTCTTCAGACTCACGTCGCCTCCTGAGGCGCCCAGACTCTTGTCTTCTGTCTTCCTGTCGCTAACCCATGTTAGCCTGCACCGATTTCCTCGGCCAACGGCTAACGAGGGTCAAGCTGCCGTGTCGACACCAGTATGCCCACTGTCGGTGTCAGCTATGCCCCGCGCCGTAACCAGAACCAAGTATGCCTCACCTTCGGTCGCAGTGCGTAACGATCTCGCGATCTTCAATAACGATATGTAACGGCAGTCGCGACGCGTCGACCCAGGCCAGGCGGGTTGCGCCGACGTCGGCCGGGTTGTCAGGCCGGCCCGGCGGCCGGGTAACGCCGACGCGGGCGGGACTACGGGAGGACCGGGGCGGGGCCGGGATCCCGGCAGGCGGCCGTGATCGGCGATTTGGCCGGCGCGAGCGGCGGCCATCTGACACCATTCCTCCGTGCAGAGCAAGCTAGTGGCATGACGGTGCCAGACGCCAGCGAGGCAGACTTCGCTGTCATCGTCTACCGGGAAGAAGACCTGTGGGAGGCCGATGTGCTGCCCACCGCGGTCACCGCCGACTTGGACGCGCTCGTGCGCGCGCTGCGGCGGCAGCCGAGCATCGGCGGCACGATCGGCTTCGCCGGCGTGGACGATTGCTTCTTCGTGGCGGCGCGGGTGCTCGGCGAGGATGTGTCGCTGTTCCTGTCCGACCTGACCGCGGCGGCGGAGTATCCCCTGGCCCGTCAGGTGCTCGAGGCTCTGGACATCCCGATACCGGCCGACGATGAGCTCGATCAGGTGCTCCCGGCGGGCGATCTGTCCATCTTCGTGGACCTCGGCCTCGACGAGATGGAACTCGGCGCGGTGGCGGCCGACCTCGACCTGTACCCGGAGGACGCCGTGGCGGGCATCGCCGAACGACTGCGGTTCGGGGAGGCCGTGGAGCGGGCGCTCGATATCGCGCTCGGGGAGTAGCGGACCGTGACGGGCTACGCCGCGGCCTTCGAGCCCGCGATGCGGCTCGCGCTCGCCGAGGCGACGCGCTCCGCGGCGGCCCGGGGCGGCGACGTTCCGGTCGGCGCCGTCATCCTCGACGAGGCGGGCACCGTCCTCGCGCGCGCCCGCAACCGAAGGGAACTCGACCGCGACCCGACCGCGCACGCCGAGATCGTCGCGCTCAGGCAGGCGGCAGCGGCGCTGCGGCGCTGGCGGCTGACGGACCTGACCCTCGTGGTCACGCTCGAGCCGTGCACCATGTGCGCGGGCGCGGTGATCGCGGCCAGGCTCGGGCGGCTTGTGTACGGCGCGGAAGACCCGAGGGCGGGTGCCGTGGGCTCGCTCTGGGACGTGCTGCGGGACCGGCGGCTCAACCACCACCCGGAAGTCATCGGCGGCGTGCTGGCCGACGAATGCGGTGAGGTCCTGCGCGACTTCTTCGCCGCGCGCAGAACGGACCATGCCTAGCGAGATGCCGCCGAGCGTGCGTTCGGGTAAGCTCGCCTGCGGTGGAGTCGCCTAGTGGCCGAGGGCGCACGCCTCGAAAGCGTGTGAGGGGGCAACCCCTCCGTGGGTTCAAATCCCACCTCCACCGCTGACCGGGGGCTAGGTGCACGGGACTGTCTGCATGTCCGCAGCGGGGGCTTTGAGCAAGTTCCGGCATGCCAGGGAACCTGACGTCGTGCCCCGGGCGTTCTGCGTTGTGACGCATGGTAGTGCGGTGATGCGTCCCGCCTTCGGCGCGGGCGTCTGACTGCCACACCGACTCCGGCGAGGAGAGCCGAGTGTTTGAGCCGCAAGGAACGGGTCTCTTCCTGCTCCTCATGGTCGTCTTCGCGGGATTGCTGGTCTGGGTGGCGGTCGCGAAGCAGGTCGTTTTCCGCGTGCTCGCTGCCTGCCTGGCGTTTCTTCCCGCCATGGTGTTCGGTGTCGCCGCCGTTAATAAATTTTACGACTATTACCAGACCTGGGGCGGGATGATCAGTGATCTCACCGGCGGCGGGAACGCCATCCCCAAGTATCCGGCGGGGGGCGCCGACTCGAGCAAGCAGTTCGACAAGGACATCGGCAAGGTCACCAGCAGCGCGGAAGAGGCCGAGGTCGGATACCTGTTCCAGACCACGATCACCGGCGGCCATATCACCCGCGACGTGTACGTGTACCTGCCGCCGCAGTACTTCCAGAAGCAGTACGCGCACTACCGGTTCCCCGCGATCGAACTGCTGCACGGATCCCCGGGCGACCCGGAGGCGTGGGTCGCCGTCATGGGCATCATCCCGACCTTCCTGAACCTGCTCGAGGCCCATCCAGGCGACGCGGCGGTGCTGGTGATGCCCGACACCGACGGCGGCCTGCAGTACGGGCTGCAGTGCCTCAACAACCCCGGCGGCATCCAGGACATGACGTTCGTCGACAAGGACGTGCCCTACTTCATCGCGCGGCTGGCCCGCGTCCAGCCGCCGGGCCGGGCCTGGGGCCTGGCCGGGTACTCCGAGGGCGGCTACTGCACGGCCAACATCGCGCTGCAGGACCCGAACGCCTACGGCGCCGCCGGCGTCATGTCCGGGTACTTCGCACCCATCGCCAGCCAGGTCCCCGAGCACAACAAGCCGGGCGGGACGCCGGAGACGGTCAACGTGTTCGCCGGGCATCCGGCGCTGCTGCTGAAAAATTCGCCGCAGAGGTACATCAGGCAGCTGCCGATCTCCGCCGTGCTGCCCAACTTCTGGCTCGCCGCGGGCGGTACCGACAGGTCAGACGTCACCGCGGCGGTCCTTTTCCGCGGCCTGCTGCTCACCCGGGTGCCGAACGTGCCGCTGCGGATCATCCCGGGCGGCGGCCATCAGGCCAGCGTCTGGCGCGCCGCGCTCGGGCCCATGCTCGACTGGATGACCCCGCAACTGGCCGCCAACGCCGCGAGGGCGGACGCCAACCTCGCCCGCGCCGCCGCCAAGAGGGCCGCCGCCGAGAGGGCCGCCAAGGAGAAGAAGAAAGCCCACCCCGTCCGGCCCGGGAAGTAGAAACCGCGGCCCCAGGGCCGAAACGTCCGGCTGGCCGAGACCGCCCGAGCGTGGCGGAGGATAAGAGATTCGAACTCTTGAGGGGTTGCCCCCAACACGCTTTCCAAGCGTGCGCCCTAGGCCACTAGGCGAATCCTCCGCCGGAGAGCTTACCTGAACCGCGGACGAACCGGGTTACGGACCATCCGGGTCCCGGGGCTGGCTAGACTGGCCCTGACCCCCCGCACGGCGTTTATCCCGCCAACCCCCCCAGGGCCGGAAGGCAGCAAGGGTACGCGGGCTCTGACGGGTGTGCGGGGGGTCCTCATGGTCTTCCGGTCCCCCTTTCACCGTGAGGATGAGCCGATGGCAGCCGCGGCGGAGCGCGAGGGAACGGCTCCAGCGAGCCTGGCCCTCTACCGCAAGTACCGTCCCGCGACGTTTGCCGAGGTCAAGGGGCAGGATCAGGTCACCGGACCGCTCACCCAGGCACTGCGCACCGGGCGGATCAATCATGCGTACCTGTTCAGCGGGCCGCGCGGGTGCGGCAAGACGCCCAGCGCGCGGATCCTCGCCCGCTCGCTGAACTGCGTCAACGGGCCGACGCCGGAACCCTGCGGGGTCTGCGATTCGTGTGTCGCGCTCGCCCCCTCCGGGCCGGGCAGCATCGACGTGATCGAGATCGACGCCGCCTCCCACGGCGGCGTCGACGACGCCAGGGAACTGCGCGAACGGGCCTTCTACACGCCGGTGTCGGGGCGCTTCAAGATCTACATCATCGACGAGGCGCACATGGTCACCCAGCAGGGCTTCAACGCGCTGCTGAAGCTGGTGGAGGAACCGCCGCCGCACCTGAAGTTCATCTTCGCCACCACCGAGCCGGAGAAGGTCATCCCGACCATCCGGTCCCGCACCCACCACTACCCGTTCCGCCTGGTGCCGCCGTCCGTGCTGCGGGAACTTATGCAGGACATCCTGCGCAAGGAGGGCGTGGCGGTCGAGGATTCGGTGCTGCCGCTTGTGGTGCGGGCCGGGGCGGGCTCGGTCAGGGACGCACTGTCGATCCTCGACCAGCTGCTCGCGGGCAGTGACGAAACCGGGCTCAGCTATGACCGCGCGGTGGCGCTGCTCGGCTTTACCGACGCCAGCCTGCTTGACGAGATCGCGGACGCCTTCGCCGCGGCCGACGGCGCGGCGGTGTTCCACGTGGTGAACCGGGTCATCGAGGGCGGGCACGAGCCGCGCCGGTTTGCCGCCGACATGCTGGACCGGTTCCGCGACCTGATCGTGCTCGCCGCCGTCCCCGACGCGGCCGACAGCGGGCTGCTCGACCTGTCCCCGGACCGGGCCGAGCTGATGGCCGCGCAAGCGGGCAGGTTCGGCCAGGCGGAGCTGACCCGGGCGGCCGACATCATCAGCCAGGGCCTGGACCAGATGCGCGGCGCCACCTCACCCCGGCTGCTGCTCGAGCTGACGTGCGCGCAGGTGCTGCTGCCAGCCGCCGACGCCGACGAGAAATCGCTGCTGGCGCGGATCGAGCGGCTGGAGCGGGGGACGCCGTCACCGCTCCCGGCCTCGCCCCCCCGCCCGCCGCACGCCGGTAAAGACGATCATTCCGAACGAACCGTGGTTCCCTCCCCAGCGGAACGCCCCTCGTCCGGACGGGCGACCACACAGAGACCGGCACCCGAGCGTTCGGTACCGACGCCGACACAGCCGCCGGCGGCGCAATCGGCTCCGGCCGCCGCGGCTCCGGCGGGCGGGTCGCCGGGGGACGCGCTGCGGCAGAACTGGGACGCGGTGCTCGAGGCGGTCAAGCGGGAGCGCCGGGTGGCGTGGATGCTGCTCAGCAACACGAGCGTGGTCTCCGTCGAGGACGGGATCCTGACCTTGCGGTTCGCCAGGGACGGGGACCTCAAGGGCTTCGCCGCGAGCGGGCATGACGCCGTGCTCAAACGGGTGCTTGCCGACCGGTTCGGGCTGAACGTGATGGTCAAGGGCGTAGTCGGCGGGAATGCCGGCCCGCCGCCGGCGGCCGGACCCGGACAAGCGGCCGGCCCCGGGCAAGAGGCGGCCGGACTCGGACAAGCGGGCGGACCCGGACCGGCGGCCGGACTCGGACAAGCGGGCGGACCCGGACAAGCGGCCGGACCCGGACCGGCGGCCGGACTCGGACAAGCGGGCGGACCCGGACAAGCGGCCGGGCCCGGGCGGTCGGCCGCCCGCCCGGCCGCAAGCGGCCGGCGGTCCGGGCCGCAGGAACCGGTGCGGAGCGCCGCCGAACCGGCGCACCGGCCGCTTTCAGATCTCCCCCCGCCGGATTGGGCCGGGTATGACGACGAGCCTGCCGACGACGAGCCGGACGAGGATGCGTCGCCCGCGGGCCGCTCGCCTTCCGTCCCGCCCGAACTGTCCGGCATGGATCTCATCCAGCGTGAGCTTGGCGGCCAGGTTATCGGCGAGTTCGAGGGCTGAGCCCAAGTAGGCTCTGGGTAGGGAGGACGATGTGGAACCCCAGATGGACATGCAGCAGCTGTTCGCCGCGGCCCAGCAGATGCAGGAACAGCTGATAAACGCCCAGCAGGCGCTCGCCGACGCCGAGGTGACCGGAACGGCGGGCGGTGGCCTGGTCACGGCCACAGTCAACGGCCAGGGCGAGCTTATAGACCTCAGCATCGAGCCGGGCGCCGTGGATCCGAGCGACCCGGAGGAGACGGCGCGGACGATCGCGGACCTGGTGCTCGCCGCGATCCGTGACGCCTACCGCGGCGCCGAGGACCTGCAACAGCAGCAGATGGGGCCGTTCGCGGCCGCCATGTCGGGGGGCGGCCTGCCCGGCATGAACATGCCCGGCGGCCTGAACCTGCCGAGCGGCCTGGATCTCTCCAGCCTCGGCATCGGCGGCTATGGCGACGACGATGACGACGATGACGACGAGGATGACACGCAGACCTAAGACCTAGGGACCTGAAGTGTACGAAGGGGTCATCCAGAACCTCATCGACGAACTCGGGCGGCTGCCGGGCATCGGCCCGAAGGGTGCCCAGCGGATCGCCTTTTACCTGCTCGCCACCGACCACGCCGACGTCAGGCGGCTCGCGGATGCGCTTATCGAGGTGACCGAGCGGGTACGGTTCTGCCGGACCTGCGGGAACGTGGCGGAAGCCGACGAATGCCGGATCTGCCTGGATGCGCGGCGCGACCCGGCGGTGATCTGCGTGGTGGAAGAGCCGAAGGACGTCGCGGTAGTGGAGAAGATCAGGGAGTTCCGCGGCCGCTACCATGTGCTCGGCGGAGCGATCAGCCCCATCGACGGGGTAGGTCCGGACGAGCTGCGGATCAAGGAGCTGATGACGCGGCTGGCGGACGGCACGGTGACCGAGCTGATCCTGGCGACCGACCCCAACCTCGAGGGCGAGGCGACGGCCGCCTATATCGCTAGGCTGGTGAAGCCGATGGGCTTGCGGGTGACCAGGCCCGCGAGCGGACTGCCGGTCGGGGGCGACCTGGAGTACGCCGACGAGGTGACGCTGGGCCGCGCCTTCGAAGGACGGAGACTGCTTGATGTCTGAACCGCCAGCTCAGGGGGGCGAATGGCGGCCGCTAGCGGATGAGATCGCGGCGCACGTCGGGGACTTCGTCGACGGCGTGGACGCACTCGCCCGCGGCGGCGGTGACGAGACGGTGCCGATGCTGCTGCTCGAGGTGTCGCAGATCCTGCTGGCCGGCGCCCAGCTGGGCGCCAGCCGCGACGTGATCCTGCCGGGTAACTGGGAGCCCGAGGTGGGCGAGGACCCGGACCTCGACGCGATGCGCACCGGGCTGGCCCTGCGGCTGGCCGACTGCGACGAGTACGCCGAGGTGTTCGATCCCTACGCGGACACGTCCTGCCTGCCGTTCCGGATCTCCGATGACATCGCGGCGCTGGCCGCCGATCTCATCCACGGGCTCAGGCACTACCAGGCCGGGCGGTCGCTCGAGGCGCTGTGGTGGTGGCAGTACAGCTACTTCAACCACTGGGGCACCCACGGCGGCGCGGCCTTGCGCGCCCTGCACGCGCTGGTGGCGCACGCCAGCCTGGACGTAGCGGAGGAGAGCACCAGCCAGTGAGCTGGGCGCGAGCCACGGCTCGTTCGGAATAAATTGATGGTGATTGTTGACCTTGGAGGTGCGGCGCGCCCGTGGCACTCGTGGTGCAGAAGTACGGCGGCTCGTCGGTAGCCGACGCCGATGGCATTAAGCGGGTGGCGCAGCGGATCGTGGCGACCCGCAAGGGCGGCGACCAGGTCGTCGTGGTCGTGTCCGCGATGGGCGACTCGACCGACGAACTGATGGACCTGGCCCGCCAGGTCAGCCCGCTGCCGCCCGGGCGCGAGCTGGACATGCTGCTGACCGCCGGCGAGCGGATCTCGATGGCGCTGCTCGCGATGGCGATCGCCACCCTCGGCATGGAGGCGAGGTCGTTCACCGGGTCGCAGGCGGGCGTGATCACCGACGCGGCGCACGGCCGGGCGCGGATCATCGACATCAGGCCGAGCCGGATCGCCGAGGCGCTCGCCGAGGGCGCGGTTCCCATCGTGGCGGGCTTCCAGGGGGTCTCGCAGACCACCAAGGACATCACCACGATGGGGCGCGGCGCGTCCGACACCACCGCGGTCGCGCTGGCCGCGGCGCTGGGCGCCGACGCCTGCGAGATCTACACCGACGTCGACGGCATCTTCACCGCCGACCCGCGGATCGTGCGGTCCGCGCGGCGGATCCCGCGGATCAGCTACGAGGAAATGCTGGAGATGGCCGCGTGCGGCGCGAAGGTGCTGATGCTGCGCTGCGTGGAGTACGCGCGGCGCTACGAGGTACCCATCCACGTGCGGTCCTCGTTCACCAACCGCAGCGGGACCTGGGTCACCGGGCACGCGAACGAATCGGAGGCAGCCAAGATGGAACAGGCCATCATCTCCGGGGTCGCGCATGACCGCAGCGAGGCGAAGATCACCGTGGTCGGCGTGCCGGACCGGGTGGGCGAGGCGGCCAGGATCTTCAGCGCCATCGCCGAGGCGGACATCAACATCGACATGATCGTGCAGAACGTCTCGGCCGTGGCGACCGGGCGTACCGACATCTCCTTCACGCTGCCCCGCGACGACGGCCAGCGCGCGATGGAGACGCTGCAGCGGCTGCAGCAGCCGGTCGGCTTCGAGTCGCTGCTGTACGACGACAGGATCGGGAAGGTGTCGCTGATCGGGGCGGGCATGCGGTCCCACCCCGGGGTGACGGCCACGTTCTTCGCCGCGCTGGCGGCGGCGGGGGTGAACATCGAGATGATCTCGACCTCGGAGATCAGGATCTCGGTCGTGGTCGACCAGGACGACGTGGACCAGGCGGTGACCGCCACGCATAAGGCCTTCGACCTCGACTCCGATCAGGTGGAGGCGGTCATCTACGGGGGGACCGGCCGGTGAGCGGTTCCGGGGCTCACGGCAGCCGGCCTTCGCTCGCGGTGGTGGGCGCAACCGGCGCGGTCGGCACCGTGATGCTCGACCTGCTGTCTACCAGGGACGACATCTGGGGCGAGATCAGGCTGGTCGCCTCGCCGCGGTCGGCCGGGCGGCGGCTGACCGTGCGCGGGCTCCAGACCGAGGTCATCGCGCTGTCGCGGGAAGCCTTCGACGGCATCGACGTGGCCATGTTCGACGTGCCCGACGAGGTCTCGGCGCGGTGGGCGCCGGTCGCCGTTGCCTGTGGTGCGGTCGCGGTCGACAACTCGGGCGCGTTCCGGATGGATCCGCAGGTACCGCTCGTGGTACCGGAGATCAACCCGGAGCAGCTGGCCAGCCGGCCGAAGGGGATCATCGCGAACGCGAACTGCACCACGCTGTCGATGATCGTGGCGGTGGGGGCGCTGCATCGGGCGTTCGGCCTCACCGAGCTGGTGGTCGCGTCGTACCAGGCCGCCTCGGGCGCGGGCCAGGCCGGAATCGACACGCTGTACGCGCAGATGGACAAGGTGGCGGGCACCCGGTCGCTCGGCCAGCGGGCCGGCGACGTGCGCGCGGCCGTCGGCGACCTGGGGCCGTTCCCCGCGCCGCTCGCCATGAACGTGGTGCCGTGGGCGGGCTCGCTCAAGCCGGACGGCTGGTCGTCGGAGGAGCTCAAGATCCGCAACGAGTCACGCAAGATCCTCGGCCTGCCGTCGCTGCGGGTCTCGGCCACCTGCGTCCGGGTGCCCGTGGTCACCACCCACTCGGTGGCGGTGCACGCGGTGTTCTCCGGGCCGGTCGGCCGGGACGACGCCTGGCGGGTGCTGGCGGCCGCGCCCGGGGTGGTGCTCGCCGATGACCCCGAGGCCGGCCAGTTCCCTACCCCGGTCGACGTGGTGGGCACCGATCCGTCCTGGGTCGGCCGGGTCCGCCAGTCCCTCGACGACCCGCGGGCGATCGAGTTCTTCGTCTGCGGTGACAACCTGCGCAAGGGTGCCGCGCTGAACACCGCGCAGATCGCCGAGCTGGTGGCGGCCGAGCTTGGGCAGCGCTCGTAGCGCTCGCGGCGATGGCTTCGTCTTTGGTGCGGTTCACCACGTATAACACGCTCGACCTGTTCGGTTCGGACTCCGCGGCGGCGCGGGGACACTACGAGATGGTCGTCGCGGTGATCCGTTCGGTCGACCCGGACGTGCTGGCCGTCCAGGAGATCCTGGCGCCGGACGGGCCGACGGCGGCGGGCCGGCTCCGGCAGCTCGCGCACGACGCGGGCCTGCGCTGCGAGGTCGCGGGTCCCTCGGGGCGGCAGGCTGCGCTCGCGGTGGGCGGCCACGGATACCACGTGGGGCTGATGTGGCGGGATGGTATCGAGCCGGTGCCGGGCTCGCTGCGTCTCGTCGGTGGCGGCGGTGACTTCTGGCACGGCCTGGCGATGGTCACCCTGGACGTGGGCGGCGCCCTGGTCAGGCACGGCTCGTTCCACGCGACCCCGTTCGGCCGCGGCCTGCGCGCCGACCAGAACGAGCGGCTGGTCGCCGCCGTCACCAGGCCGTCGGCCGGGCCCGCGCTTATCGGCGCGGACTGGAACACCGAGTCCGCGGACCGGGTCGAGTCAGCAGGGGGCTGGGGGCTCTACGAGCCTGGCGATCCGTACGCGGCGGTCGAGTGGTTCGACGACCTCGTCTACCAGTGCGAGTGGGACTACGACGAGCGGGGGCGGCGCAGGCACTGGGCGGACCGGCGGCCCGGGGACGTGCTGTGGGCGGGCGGCCTGCACGACGCGGCCGCGCTGCTTGGCGCCGAATGGCAGCCTACGGCGGGCCATCACCCGCAGGACGTCTACGGCGCGCACGGCGTGCTGCGGCGCATCGACGGGGTCCGGGTTACCCGGCCGGTCGCCGGGGCGGTGCGCGCCCATCAGGTCCTGGATACCGCGCTGACCAGGGAGGCGTCCGACCACCTGCCGGTGACGGTCGAGTACCTGCCGACGGCGGTGCGGTAAGCGCCGGTCGGCGCTGTCCTAAGCGCATCGTAGGCAGGTATATGCGCTTTGTGAGATCGGCGGCTGGTGCACGGAAGAGTTCCGTAAGCAGGGTCCTTGCTGATTTTGAAGATCTGCCATGGTCTGCGGCGGTATAACAGGCGAGGGAAGCGGGGTAGTGCGAAGGAGGGACGTGCCGGCACATCGCGACGCTCTTGCCAACCCGTGCGTGCTCCGACCCAGGTTCGTCCCCCGTGCTGCGGCGTCGGCCGGCCGGCCCGGCCGACGGGGTGCGGCGGGGTGAAATCATTCCTATATCATTTCGCCGCCAAAGAGTTATTGGCGCTGATATAGTCACTAGTCCACGAGCCACGGACTCCAGATAGCACTCGGCTGGCCCTTATAAATGGCCTGCGCTCGTCAAGGTCGACCCTGAGGAGGTAAAGCGTGCCAACCACCGGTGGCCGTTCGCGCGGTCGCCAAGGTGCGCGCCCGCACGCTCAGGGGGCGGCGGCTGAGCACCTGCCCAAGATCGTCACATGCTCGGCCACGGTCTTCGTCGTGGTGGTGTTCGTGCTGGTCATGACCCCTGCCGGTCACGACATCGACGCTGCTACACAGCGCTTCATGCTGTTCTACGCAGGCGTTTTCGCGCTGCTCGGGCTGACCGGCTCGGTGCTGGTCGGGCTGCTCGCGACCGACCGGGTCTTCCTGACGCCGGGCCACCGGGTGATGGCGCAGGCCGTGCACCGGGCCTTCTCGTTCGGTGCGCTGGCATTCCTTGTGATACACATCGTGACCGAAATTCTGGCGCAGCGGGTCCACGTCATCGATGCATTTATTCCGTTCCTGTCGCCATTCCGCACTTTTTATATCGGGCTCGGCACGATCGCGTCGGACCTCATGATCCTGATCGTGGTCAGCAGCATCCTGCGCAAGCGGTTCACCGGGCACGGCCGGGCCTGGCGCTGGCGGGCCATCCACTACAGCGCCTACGCGGCGTTCGTGCTCGGGGTGCTGCACGGCCTGCTAGGCGGGCGGACCGCCAAGCCGTACGTGGACTGGAGTTACGGGCTCGCCATCGCGCTGACCGCCCTCGGCCTCGTGGTCAGGTTCCTCGCCACCTCGCTGCGGCCGAGGGAGGCCCTGAGCGCGCATCCGGGCGCCGACCGGGCCGGTGCCTCGGCGGCTCATCGTTCGTCGCCGCTGCACGCCGCGGCGATGAGCCTGGCGCAGGCGCAACTCGGTGCGACCGTCCAGGTACTGCCCGGCGGCGCGGGCCTGCCGGGAACCGGCCCGCGGACCGCGCTTCCGCCCGCCCAGGGCTGGTCGCCGAACTCCGGCCCGCTGCCCGCCCTCGGCGCGGCACCGGCCTACGCCGGCGAGGCGGCCTACGCCGACCTGGGGTTCGTACCGCTGGGCGCACCGCCGTTCGGTGACCGGGGCCTGGCCTCTCTCGGACCTCCTGGGCAGCCGCTTTATGAGCCGGGGTATGACGGGCCGCCCCGTTTCATGGGCGCACCCAGGGGTCACCTGCCGCAAGACGACGTGTCCTCGCATCCGTACGGCGGCGGGGAGTACCCGGGCGGTCGCCGGTCTGACGACGGCGGTCGCCGGCGGACCGGGGCGCACCGGTTGCCGGCGCCGTACGGCCCAGGTCAGGCGGGTCCCACGTCGGGAGATCGGAACACCGGTCCGATGCCGCGGGCCGTCGGCCCCGCGCCGGGTGCCGACTCGGGCCCGATGCCGCGGGTCGGCACCGGGCCGCTGCCCCGGCTGGGTTCCGGGTCGGCGCCGCGCGCTGATTCCGGGCCG
>Ga0181525_10001701_pt1 | contig 18563 bp, 19 predicted proteins | sample PEATcosm2014_Bin_48_FD_121100 | JGI IMG/M metagenome (GOLD analysis project Ga0181525, IMG submission 121100) | Peatland microbial communities from MTU Mesocosm Facility, Houghton, MI, USA - PEATcosm2014_Bin06_10_metaG | ecosystem: Environmental > Terrestrial > Soil > Wetlands > Peat | place...
GGCCGCGCCTTCATCCGCGCAGTGGTGCAGAAACGTCACAACTCCCGCATCATCCAGATTCTTGCTTCCAATATGATTGCCAATCTGCACGCCTAAGTGTCCCGATCGCATACATCGCGTCAACTCCTGGCAGGCTGCATCCGTGTCCTGCAACGGCACCTGGCAAAGTGATCGAAGCCTGCCCTTTCCCCGGCTGCACAACTCGAGCGCCGCATCATTGAACAGCTGCGCACAATCCAGCGCATGCTCCACTGGACGCTCGTAGGCGAACAGCACCGGCGTAGCCGAAATGACCTGCAGGTCGACGCCGTCGCGGTCCATCTCCTGCAACCGAACCTCCGGATCCCAACACGCTGAATCAATTCGGCGGAAGAAGCCCTCGCCCACCATGATTTCCGCTTTCCCCGCCTCCGTATGCTTGATCCACGGCCAGTTCGCGGTGCCATAGCGCGCCCCCAAATCGGGCCACGAGCTGGGAAAAAAATGATTATGAATGTCGATGACTTGCATGCCTTACTTTCCCGGATGAATCGCGCCGCAATGCCCGCACTTACGCCGGCTCTCGTTGGAATAAAACTGTTCAAATAGCGGCGGCAGGTCCTTCACGATACTTTTCAACTTCACTTCCGCACGGTGGATCAGTTGATGGCAATTCGGGCAATACCATTCGAAAGCGTCCATCGAACCTTCTGGACGCGGCGCTTCGACGACCACACCGATGGTTTCGGCCGGCCGCTGTGGCGAATGGCGCACGTGCTTCGGCAAAAGGAAAATCTCGCCTTCTTTGATCGGAATCTCGAGCGGCGGCTTGCCCGCCGTCTCCATGATGCGAAGCGAAATGTCACCCTTCAACTGGTAAAAAAATTCCTCAGTAGGATCATCGTGAAAGTCTCGCCGCTGGTTGGGCCCGCCCACCACGGTCACCATCATCTCACCATCCTCCCACACCTGAGCGTTGCCCACCGGAGGCTTGAGCTTCTCTTTGTTCGCTTCGATCCAGGCCTGAAAGTTGAAAGCCTGAAGATTCTTGATGGATGCCATCGCTGCCTCCTACCTCAGCGGTCTGTAAGCCATTGCCCGGATCTCGATCAGTAAATTTGGATGCGGCAATTGATGCACCGCCACCGTAGTTCTTGCCGGGCCATCGTATCCGAAGAATTCACCGTACACCTCGTTGTAGCCGGCGAAATCATCCATATTCACCAGATAAGTGAGTATTTCGACCACGTCTCGCAACTGCGCCTCGCTGCTCTGCAGGATGTCGCGAATGTTTTCTAGCACCGCGCGTGTTTGTACGCGGATGTCGAGCCGCGTCGTGCCCGTTTCGTCAACCTCTGCACCAGCAATTGTGTTATCAGCCCGCCGGGAGCTCGTACCCGACACAAAAAGAAAGTCCCCAGCCCTTTTTATATGCGGATATTTGCCCCGGGGGGGCGCCTTCCCCTCGACAACTTTACTCTCTGTCGCACCCATCTTCCCTCGTTATCACCCCGTCGTTTCCCGCCGCTATCTCGCCTCGTTGCTTCATAGTCGAATGCAGATGTTGTTCAGCTCGGAATAAAAATTCAAGGAATGGGCGCCGCCTTCGCGTCCAATGCCAGAAAGTCCCGCGCCACCGAACGGAGTTCGCAGATCACGCAAAAACCAGCAGTTCACCCACGTGATGCCAACATTCATTTGTTGAGCTACCCGATGTCCGCGCTTCAGGTTGCTCGTCCAGATCGACGCCGCAAGTCCGTACTTCGTGTCGTTGGCCAGGGCCACGGCTTCCTCTTCCGAATCGAACGGCGTGACGTGACATACCGGGCCGAAAATCTCTTCTCTCGCGCACCGTCCCGATTCGGGAAGTCCAGTATAGATGGTCGGTTGCACGTAAAAGCCATTGTCGCGATCGTCGCCAAACTTCGGCACCCCACCCCCTGTAACAGCCGTCGCTCCTTCTTCGCGGGCCAGCCGGTAGTAGGAAAGCACCTTTTCTCGATGCTGCGCAGAAATCAGCGGCCCCAGGGTCGTCTCCGCTTGGTGCGGCCATCCCGAATGCAGGACCTCCGCTTTCTTTTTCAACGCTTCCACAAACGCGCCGAAAACTTTTCGTTCCACGTACAAGCGCTCGGCGCACAAGCAAACCTGCCCGGTATTGAGAAACACGGCCTCAGCCAGGCCATGCACCGCCTCTTCGAAATCGCAATCCGAGAATACGATCGCCGCATTCTTTCCCCCGAGTTCGAATGAAACCGCCTTCACCGTCGGCGCCACAGATTTCATGATGGCTGCACCGGTAGGTGATTCGCCGGTAAACGTGACTGCGTCCACGTCGGGATGGCGCGTCAGAAACTCTCCCGCCGACCCCGATCCGAAACCGTGCACCACGTTATAGACGCCGTCCGGGATTTCCGCCTCCTGCATCGCCTCCGCCAACAGCGTGGTTGTGGCCGGAGTTTCCTCCGACGGCTTGACCACCACCGCGTTTCCGCAGGCCAAGGCTGGCGCGATCTTCCATGTGAGCAAAAGCAGCGGCAAATTCCATGGCGTAATCACGCCCACCACGCCCAGTGGCTTGCGCACGGTATAGTTCAGAGCATTTCCGGCAGGAGTTTCCGTCTGGAACGCTTCCAGTCCGGACACGTTTATCAGGTCGGCAAACACGCGAAAATTAGCCGCAGCGCGAGGAACATCGAGTTTGGAAGCCAGCGATACCGGCTTGCCCGTGTCCGCAACCTCGGCCTCAACGAAACGATCAAAGCGCTTCTCAATCGTATCTGCCACCCGGTGCAATCGCGCCGCCCGTTCGCGCACCCCGAGCCGCCCCCATGCCCCACGCAACGCACGCCGGGCGGCATGCACCGCTTCGTCCACCAGCGTGTCATCGGCTTCGCTAACTTGCGCGATAACCGTTCCATCCGCGGGATTCACATCGGCAAACTCGCGCTTCCCAGCCACGTAACGGCCATCAATGTAATTTTGGATGAGCTTCACGAGATCCCCGGCAGGCCCCGGCAATCGTAGCAGGGCGGCCGGAAGCGAAGCAATCGGGCGGATGCTCCGGTCAACTCTGGCGTTGTTCTAGATACCGCCGCAGCGCATCGCGCCAGGAGGGCATTTCCATCCCGAGATCTTGCAAATGAGCCGGTGACAGTACCGAATACGCCGGACGAGGAGCAGGCCGGGCCATCTGCTGGCTGCTGACCGGTCGCACGACTGCGGACAGACCGGCCATCCGCACAATTTCTTGCGCAAATTCAAACCAGGTGCAATCGCCGGCATTGGTAACGTGAACAATTCCGTTGGCATTTGCGCGGCACAATTGAACGATGGCGCGTGCCAGATCGACCGCATACGTTGGGCAGCCACGCTGATCGTTGACCACATCGAGCGCCGGACGGGTGGCAGCCAGCTTCAAGATGGTATCCGGAAAACATCTCCCGCCAGTTCCAAAAAGCCACGAAGTTCTTGCGATGCAGCAATCCGGCGCCAACTCAAGTAGCTTGACCTCTGCCTCGGCCTTGCTTCGTCCATACACGCTCTGCGGATTGCGTGCATCCGTGGTCTCATAAGGGACGATCTTCGTTCCGTCGAAGACGTAATCGGAGCTGAGAAATATGAGCCGGGCTCCGGCTTGCTTCGCTGCAACCGCCACAGTCACCGCACCATCGCGGTTTACCGCGAACGCGAGGTCCGGATTCCCCTCGCAGCCGTCCACATCTGTGTAAGCGGCGGCCAACACCACCCACTCCGGACGCGTTTCCTGCACCACCTGTTGCACGCGGCCCGCATCGCGCAGATCAGCGTCTCGCGAACCGAGTCCGGTCACGGTATCGTCGCTCCACTCCCGCATTAGTTCCTTGCCCAGAAGACCGGAGGCGCCAAAAATCGTGACTCGCATGGGATCTAGTCGAAACTCTCGGCGTCGCGGAAAGCCACGCCGCGTTGGTCTTTCGCCGAAACAATCGGTTCAACGTCCAGCTCCCACTTGATTTTGAGATCGGAGTCGTTCCATATTACGGTGCGTTCATGCTCCGGAGAGTAGTAGTCGGTTGCCTTGTAGAGTACGTGCGCCTTTTCAGAAAGCACGCAAAATCCATGCGCGAAGCCGGCGGGAATCCACAACATACGCTTGTTCTCACCCGACAACCGCACCGCTTCCCAGCGGCCAAAGGTCGCCGAACTTCGCCGCATATCGACCGCGACATCCAGAATCTCTCCCGCGGGAACACGCACAAGTTTCCCTTGCGCATGTTTCACCTGATAATGCAGGCCGCGCAAAACGCTACGCGAGGAGCAGGAATGATTGTCCTGTACGAATGTTTCGGCAATACCCACATCCGACATATTCTTCTGATGGTAGCTTTCGAAGAAAAATCCGCGCTCATCCCCGAATACGCGGGGCTCGAGAATGAATATTTCGGGAAGCGAGGTCGGGATTTTCTTGAGTGCATCCACCCGAGGAGCCTGAACTGCATCCATCAGAACACCTTCTCTCGCAGCAGTTGTAGCAGGTAGGAGCCGTAACTGTTGTTCTTCATGGAGTTCCCGATTTTCTCCACTTGATCTGCCGTAATGTACCCGGAGCGGAAGGCGATCTCTTCAGGACAAGCCACCATCAACCCCTGCCGCTTCTCAATGGCTTGAATGTACAGCGCGGCATCCATCAACGACTCATGGGTACCTGTATCCAGCCACGCCATGCCGCGGCCCATGACGACAACGTCCAGTTGTCCGCGCTCGAGATACGCTTTGTTCACGTCAGTGATCTCCAATTCGCCGCGCGGACTGGGTTTCAACGCCTTCGCGATCCCTACGACCTGGTCGTCATAAAAATAAAGTCCGGTCACGGCGTAACGGGATTTTGGATGCTTAGGCTTCTCTTCGATACTCAGAGCCCGGCCGGTTCCATCGAATTCCACCACTCCATACCTTTCAGGGTCATGCACGGGATAAGCAAATACCCGCGCTCCCCGGGGTTTGCTCGCCACTTCACGCAAGTCATTGGCAAACTCGTGGCCGTAAAAAATATTGTCGCCCAGCACCAGTGCGCAGGCGCTGCCGCTAAGAAACTTCTCACCCACCAAAAAAGCCTGCGCGATTCCCTCCGGCTTGGGCTGCACCTGATATCGCAACCGGATTCCGAACTGTCCGCCGTCTCCCAAGAGAGCCTGAAATTTATGAATATCCTCCGGAGTCGTGATGAGAAGAATGTCGCGAATACCCGCCAGCATCAGCGTCGAGAGCGGGTAGTAGATCATGGGTTTGTTGTAAACCGGCAGCAAGCTTTTCCCCATGGCGTGCGTCACCGGATACAGGCGTGTGCCCGACCCTCCCGCCAGAATAATTCCCTTATAATCCGTGTGCTTCGCGGCTGGCGTTGTCATAGTCAACGATTCTAGGGAATGCGGGCCATCAAGAAGAGTATTGAGTTTCAATCCACTGTCTGTAACTTCCGCTGGTCACGTCGCGCACCCACCCCTCATGCTCCAGGTACCACTGTACGGTCTTGCGAATTCCAGTCTCAAATGTTTCCTTGGGACGCCAACCCAGTTCCCGCTCAATCTTGGTTGCGTCCATGGCATAACGCCGGTCGTGTCCGGGGCGGTCCTTCACAAACGTAACCAGGGCGCGGCGTGGAGATTGGCGCGGCCCCGCCATCTCGTCGACAATATCGCAGATCTTCTCCACGATCTCGATGTTACGTTTCTCATTCCAGCCCCCAATGTTGTATGTCTGCCCAATTCGTCCCCGGGCGAGCACCGTGGCGATCGCTGCGCAATGATCCTCCACGTAAAGCCAGTCGCGGACGTTCTGACCATCCCCGTAGACCGGCAGCGGTCTGCCGTCGCGCGCGTTCAGAATGATTAGAGGTATCAGTTTTTCAGGAAACTGAAATCGTCCATAGTTATTTGAGCAATTCGTGGTCAGGGTCGGCAGACCGTAGGTGTGGTGGTAGGCGCGCACAAAATGGTCGGATGCAGCCTTCGACGCGGCGTACGGACTATTCGGAGCATAAGGCGTGGTTTCAGAAAATGGCGGATCCTCAGGGTGCAGCGATCCATACACTTCATCCGTGGAAACGTGAAGCAAGCGGAAATCAGCTCTTTCCCTATCGGCGAGGCCCGCCCAATAGGCTCGCACCTCTTCGAGCAGCGCAAAGGTTCCATCCACGTTCGTGCGTATGAATTCGTCGGGCCCTAGAATGGACCGGTCGACGTGGCTCTCCGCGGCGAAGTGCACGATGGCTCGCGGCCTGCGACGTTCCAGCAATCGTCGCACCAGATCGCGGTCGGCAATATCACCGTGGACAAACTCGTACCCTTTATCGCCGGCAAGTACCTCCAAGTTGTGCAGGTTCCCTGCGTAGGTAAGTTTATCCAGATTCACAATCGAAGCTGGATCCCGCTCCCTCTGCTGCAAAATGAAGTTGGAACCGATAAAGCCGGCTCCGCCGGTGACCAGAAGCGTATTTTCCATAGGTTGGAAATTGAACGGGACTAACACACAACTACTTGCTACGCCACCGCGGCGCATGGAACCTTTCAATTGTAAACAAAAAGGACGGGATTCGCCCCGTCCTCTTGGTTGGTACATCCGCTTTACCACGTGCTACAACGGTCGCAGCAATCTTAACCGGCGGCGACTCCCTGGAACGCTCCCGCCCCCGAATGCCTGATCGCCCAGAGAGTGAACCCACCTCGCAGCTTAACCGCCAGACCGTCCATTGAAAACGTTATGCCGCGCCTGTATAAATCTGGGGACGGAACTTCGTGCCCGAGAACGCTTCCACCTCCGGCCTCAACCCTAAGCCACGACGTCCGGCCATCCTTGCCGCCGGCCTGCTTCTGGCTGCTCTTGCGCTGGTTGTTCTCTACACCAGCCGACGGGCATTTCTCAGTCCCGCGGCTTTGGTCGTGGTAGCTGCCATCGGCGTCGCGGCGTTGCTCTTGCAAATCCGCCTGCGTCCGGACCTTCCTTCTTCCATCCAAGCCTCCTCGACCCGAACGCGGCTTCTGCTGAACGGGATCGGCGTGGCCTTCGCGGTCGGAGCGGTGTTCGGCGACCTGTTTCACCTCAACCCAGCCTTCATGCTGATCGCGGCCCTCGCCGCCGTCGTGGCTTTTGCGGTCAGCGGAATCATCGTCCTCAGCGCCCTGCGGAAGCCCCGCGCCTGAGAGCGGGCGCAGCTTGCAGGTTAAGGTCAAGCTGATAACGGCTCAACTCTAAGGTTTGAACTCGACCGCCACGGTTGTCTCCACCACCAGCGGCTGGTTGTTCACGCGATAAGGCTCGAAGCGCCACCAGCGCAGGGCCTCGATCGCGGCCCGCCCCAGCACGTCTGGCCCATTCAGTGCATGTACATCGACGACCGAGCCATCGCGTCCCACCACCACATCCAGCACAATCACGCCTTGCAGATTCCCTGCGCGGGCCTCCGCGGGATACTCAGGATCCACCCGGTGGGTTACCCGCTTCTGCATCTCTTCGGCTGCAACGTGCAACTGCGGCTGTTGCTCCACCGTCGTTTCGGCTTGCAAACCCTGCTCCAGCTCTGCCCACACCGTATTCCAGCGCCACCACAAAACTGCCAGCAGAACCGCCGCCGAACTCAGCAGAACGATCCATCCCCGGCTTCGCCTGCTCTCCGCGGTATTCGCGCTTCCCCTCGCCTCTGGCTTTTTCAGCTCTGACCCGGCGCGCGGTGCTCCCTGCTCCGAGCCTTTCCCTCCCGGCGCCGTTTTATCACGCCCGGTTTCTTCCGGCTCCGCCTTCGAACGTTTCACCCAGTCGCGAATCGCCGCCTGCTGCTCCACCGAAAGCCCCACGAACTCCATTCCGCACCGCAGCTTGTCCTGATTCCGCACCAGCGCCCGCGTGCGCAATGGATCAGCCTGCGGCAGCCGGATTTCCACTCCCACTGCCTCGCCCGGAGCCACCTCCCCAGCCAGCATCGCCGCCAATCCCCGTTCACCCAGATTCAGTGACCGTCCCGGCAATGTATCCGGCACTCCCGAACGCAGCACGGTCACATCCAGCGGAGCCTGCACGCGATAGCGCGGAGCACGCCGCCGCGCCTTCTGATCCCGTCCTCGCGTCCGTTTTCCTCCCGCCATCGCAAGTCCCTCAGCCTTGGTTCCAGCTCTCGGATGGAAACCCGCTGCCAGCCCTCAGTTCGATTGTTTCGCTGCCGCTAGCCACGATCACCACGCTGGCCATGCCAAGGAATAACCCGTGTTCCACTACTCCCGGCATGTTGCTAAGCCTCCCCGCCAGTTGATCTGCATCCGGAATCCGTCCGAAGCGGCAATCCAGAATGTAATTATTCTCATCCGTCAAATACGGATTCCCGTTTGCCTCCCGGCGCAGCCGCACCTCCGCGCCCAGCCCCTCGATCCGTTTCGCCACCAGAGCCTGGGCAAACTTGATCACCTCCACGGGCAGCGGAAATCTCCCCAGCACCGGCACTCTCTTGGTCGCATCGGCCACGATTACCAACTGCTTCGTCGCCGACGCTACAATTTTTTCCCGCAGCAGCGCTCCCCCTCCACCTTTGATCAACCGCAGCTGCTCATCCACTTCGTCGGCGCCGTCGACCGTGACGTCGATTTCCTGACATTCATCCAGCGTCGTGAGCGGAATCCCCAGGCTTCCCGCAAGCTCCTGCGATCGCTGCGAAGTGGGTATGCCGCGAATCCTCAGCCCGTCGTTCACCCGCTCGCCCAACAGCCGAATGAAATAGGCAGCCGTCGATCCCGTCCCCAACCCCACCACCTGACCATCTTTGACGAAGCGCAAGCTCGCCCGCGCCGCCGCTTCTTTTTCCTGATCATTGGCCATAGAGAGGAACTGCTGATTGTCAATTCTTAACTGGAGAAGTCACGGAACGGGCAATCAAAAATCGCAATCAAAATCAACCTCGGGCTCATCCGAAACTCTTCTCCACATAAATCAGATATCCCGCCAGCGCCAGACCAAACAGCACCGTGAGAATCGTAACCAGATCGACAATAAATCCAGCCGGCTCGAACTTCCCTTCATCCAGTTGCGCCCGCGTTTTCCGGTATCGCATCAGCCCGGCTCCAACCATCACCACGCCCGCCAGAATTGCACTCATTCCCATCCACACTGAGAAGCCGGTGCTCTTCGATCCGCGACCCTGAAACTCGGTCAACTGCCGCATGGCAATCGCGAAACGTCCGATAGCAAATCCAAACACCACAATGGCGACGCTGGTCCGCACCCACGCCAGAAACGTCCGCTCATTGGCTAAATGATCTCGGGCTCGATTGGAATCCTCAATCACAGCGCCCCCCCCACCAGTTTCCCGACAGGGCAGCATTATTCCACAGCCTTTGCTACCACTGCGCCTACCCCCGCTATATTCTTGACCAACTCCTGCGGTATTCCGTGCCGCTGCTGCAGATACTCCGGACTATTGTAAGAAACCCAAACCTTGCCATTTTCATCCTCCGCGATCAGCGCTTTCAGCGGGAGATCGATCGCCACCGAAGGCGCCGCGACCATGACCGGCGTCCCACCCTTCGGACTCCCGAAGATCAACAGCTTGGTCGGTCGCATTTTCAGACCGACCTTGGCGGCCTCGCCGCTATGGTCTACCCGGGCGAACACCTGTAACCCGCGCTGGGTAAGCTCCAGTTCCAGTCGCTTCACGGTTTCGTCCAGCGTGAACCGGCTGACAACCTGTAACAGACCATTCCCTTCCATAACCTCATCTCCTTATTGGCCTTTGTCATCCGAGCGGAGCGAAGAACCCAAGCAACTTGCCCGTGCCACCAGTCCGATAGCTTTCCACCTCTGCCGTCGCAGCTTTCTAGAAAACCACCCCTCACGCTGATTGCTGCGACTTTACTCGCCCCCCCGCCATCGGCCGCCTGCTACAGTAGGCAGTTTGGCATCCCGTGCAGATTGGCTGATCTCAACTTTACATTTGTCGCCAAAATCCGTAAACCACGCTCGGTGCAGCCTGGGTTATGGCGTTTTAGGCCGGAATCCCCCGCACGCCGTCGCGCATCCGTTATCCTAGTAAAGCAATAAGTTAAGAACGAACATGCCCACTCCGAAATCGAAATCTTCCAACGGCGGCCCCAGAGCCGCCGTAATCGAAACTCCGCAGCCCGCCCCCAATCCCGAGCGGGAACGCGTCTTCAGCGCCTTCCGCCAATGGGGATACCTTGAAGGCGACCTCGATCCTCTGGGCTTCCTCCGTCCCCGTCCCACGATCGAATTGCAGATCGAAAGCGAGTACACCGCCGAAGCCCGCGCCATCTACTCCTCAACCATCGGCGTCGAAATCAATCACATCTACGCTCCCGAACGCCGCCGCTGGATCTACCAGCAGATAGAATCCCCGTCTCTGGGTTTCGAGATTACAGAAAAAGACCAGCAGCGTATTCTCGACCTGCTGATCCGCGCCGACATCTTCGAGCAGGTCATGCAGCAGCGCTATCTCGGCAGCAAGCGCTTCTCGCTCGAGGGCGTCACCGCTCTGATCCCGCTGGTTGATGAAATCCTCGACACCGGCTCCCGCCTCGGAGCGATCGAACTTGTGATGGGCATGAGCCACCGCGGCCGCCTCAACGTCATGGCTCACGTCGCAAATCGTCCTCACCAAGAGATCTTTGCCGGCTTCGAAGACGTCGACCCTCGCAGCGTCCTCGGCTCCGGCGACGTGAAATATCACATGGGCGCAACCGGCGAATACTTAACTCGCGGCGGCAACAAAGTTCACATCCATCTGGTTTCCAATCCCAGCCATCTCGAAGCCGTCGATCCCGTCACCGTAGGCCGCACTCGCGCCAAGCAAGACCGCAGCGGAGAAGGCGGACGCGAAAAATATCTTCCGCTCCTGGTTCACGGCGACGCCGCCTTCGCCGGACAAGGCATCCTGGCCGAAACCATGAATTATGCCGACCTCCCCGGCTACACCGTCGGAGGCACAATTCACGTAATCGTCAACAATCTCCTCGGATTCACCACCAGCTATCTCGAAGAACATTCCACGCGCTTCGCCGCCTGCATCGCGCGTCGCCAGTCCATCCCCATCTTCCACGTCAATGGAGAAGACGTGGACGCCGTCGTCCGCGTAGCCCGCCTGGCCACCGAATACCGCTATCGCTTCGGCACCGATGTCGTCATCGATCTCATCGGCTACCGCCGGCATGGTCACAGCGAAGTCGACGACCCCACCATCACCCAACCACTGCTCTACAAGAAAATCAAACAGCACCCTCCGCTCTGGGAAATCTACGCCGATGACTCCGGAGCAACCGACGCGCCCGCGCAAGCCGCCGCCATCAAAGCCGAGTTCGAATCGGCTCAGAAAAAGGCTGGCGCCATCACCACCAAGCCTTTGATGCGCGATCTTCCCAGCTATTGGGACCAATTCTATGGCGGCCGACACAAGGCGGAGTTCGAAGTGGAAACCGGACTCTCGCAAGAAGAGTTGGCCGAACTCACCCCTCGACTCACGACTTATCCCGACGGCTTCCACATCCATCCCAAAGTAAAAAAGCTCCTCGAACAGCGAGCTGAGATGGGTGCCGGCAAGCGCCCCGTGGATTACGGCATGGCTGAGGCTCTCGCCTTCGCCAGCCTGGTAAAGGCTGGCATTCCGGTTCGGCTCTCCGGCCAGGACTCCCGCCGCGGCACCTTCAACCAGCGCCACTCCGTTTTAATCGATATTGAAAACGAAAACGAATATGTTCCGCTGGAGAACATCGTGCCTGGTCAGGCCCGCTGTGGAATTCACAACTCCACTCTCTCGGAACCGGGCGTGCTCGGCTTCGAATACGGCTACAGCCGCGACTATCCTGAGGCGCTCGTGCTCTGGGAGGCTCAGTTCGGCGACTTCGTCAACGTAGCGCAAGCCGTCATCGATCAGTTCATCTCCGCTGGCGAAGCCAAGTGGAATCTGCTCTCCGGCCTGGTGCTCCTTCTTCCTCACGGCTACGAAGGCCAGGGACCGGAACACTCCAGCGCCCGCATCGAGCGCTTCGTCCAGCTCGCCGCAAAGCACAACATTCAGATCGCACAGCCTTCGAATGCCGCGCAATACTTTCACCTGCTGCGCCGCCAGGCCCTGCGCCACTGGCGCAAGCCCCTGATCGTTTTCACGCCCAAGAGCATGTTGCGCCACGCCGACGCGTCTTCGCCCATGGCAGACTTCACGCGCGCGAATTTCCAGAACGTCCTCCCCGACACCGAAGTCGGAGAAGCCGACCGCATCCTGGTCTGCACCGGCAAGATCGGCCACGAACTCCAGGCCGAACGCAAGAAGAGAAACGACAGCTCCACCGCCATCGTCTTTCTGGAGCAGCTCTATCCCTTCCCCGAAAAAGAACTCACCGCCGAATTCGCCCGCCACGGCGACTTTGGCGACATCGTATGGGTACAGGAAGAGCCCGCCAACATGGGAGCGCTATTCAACATGCTCCCCCGCCTCCAGCGCATAGCTGGCAATCGCCATGTGATGTCGGTAAAACGCAGCTCCAGCGCCAGCCCCGCCACCGGCAGCGCCAAAGCGCATGAAGTAGAACAAAAAACGCTCCTGACGCTGGCGTTTACGACGAAAGGGTGAGCACACTAGGGAAGCTAGAATTGCCCGAACCCGCTGTCTGCCATTACTGTCTGCCATTGCCACCGCAACTCATGCGGGGACGGCCGCCTCGGCTGTCCAGCGAAGCGGAGCGGGCGCAGTTCCTGCCTGTGGCTCAGGTCATTCAACCCGCGTGGCCTCAAGTCTTTTGAAGCGATTCCTGGCAGAAAATTCAATGGGCAATCAATTCGGAGAGCAAACGTAAGAATTGTCCAACATTTGTGAAGCGTCAACCGAAAACAGCGACGCCCCCTGCATGGCGACCATGCGCTTGAATGAGTTGCGGTTTGTTTCGGCGCGCAAGCTGGCGCGGAAGGCGCGCAGAGCTCGTACCGGCTCCCTTCCGATGGACGGCATCGACGAGGAGAAGCTCTTTCTGAGTGTGGTCACGCTGGCGGAGTTGCGCTACGGAGTCGAGCGCACGGGCAACCGGAAGTCGCCGCCAGCGGTATGACCAATGGCTGGAACACGAATTGCCCCCCCCAGTTTGAAGGCAGGATTCTCTGCGTCCATCAGGTAACTGCCGACGCCTGGGGACGAATCGTTGCCCTTTGTGCATCAACTGGAAAACCGATCGGCGCAGTCGACGGTTTTTTGGCGGCCACCGCAGAAGTTCATGGCTTCACTCTCGTAACTCGGAACGTTCGGCATTTCAGTACCCTCAAAACCGCTTTCAATCCCTGGACATAGCGGATATTAACCCGGCCGCTCCGTCACCGCCCTCCCCCCACTCCCCGGCAGTTTAGCCTTCGCACCTCCGCTATTCTCCCCCGCCAACAGCCCTTCCAAACTCCCATACGCATAAATCGTAGGCGCATGATTCTGCATCAGCCCGCCGGTGTCCGCCGTCGGCCCGTAGTTGCTATGCAAGTCCCGCGCCAGCATGCGCAGCATCGCCATCAATTGTCCCCGATGATGCGATGTATGCGCGATCCGCCGCGTCATCACCCATGCTCGCGACCGCTGCACGTCGAAAAACTTCGCACTCTCTTCCCACCACGCCTCATCCTTTTTCTGCAAAGCCTCCAGCCGCTTCCCGCTGTCCTCCGCATACCTCTTCATGAACTCCAGCCGTGACTCCTCCGCTGGCAGTGGAGGTGCACCGACATCGATCCCTAACATGTTGCGGAACCATAAATCTTCGCTCACGCACTGATGCACCATCTGCTCATGCACGCTGCGCCCCCGCGGGTCGCCTTCCCGCGGACGCACCCCAAGATCTTCGTCCCGAAACTCGCTCCACACGCTGACCACCTTCACTCGCTCGGTGGCATAAGTCTCGACCAGGAATGCGTATCTCATGGCTGCAAATGTTACCCTAATTTTCCGAATTCAAACTCTATGCCCCGCCGCCCCCAGCCTCTCCGCGTCGCCATCGACACCGGCGGCACGTTCACCGACTGTGTCTGGGTCGACGCAGGCCGCCTACGCATGTTGAAAGTCTTCTCCACTCCATCCGATCCCTCCCAAGCCATCGTCGAAGCGCTCCTCAAGATCAATCACCAAGGCGAGTTGGTGATCCTTCACGGCACCACCGTCGGCACCAACACTCTCCTCGAACGCAAAGGAGCGCTCACCGCTCTGGTCACCACCGCCGGCTTCGAAGACGCCATCGAGATCGGACGCCAGAATCGCCCCAAGCTCTACGATTTCTTCGTCGACCGCGTCGAACCGCTGGTATCCAAAGATCTCCGCTTCGGCATCGCAGAGCGCACCGCGAGCAACGGCGAAATTATCACCTCGCCCACCACCACAGACCTGGAAATGCTCGCCTCCCGCGTAGCCGCAACGCAGGCGCAAGCCGTAGCCATCTCATTGCTCTTCTCTTTCGCAAATCCAAGAAATGAAGTAGCAGTGGCCGAGGCACTCGAGCCCTTACGCATTCCGCTCTCCGTCTCTCACCAAATCCTTCCCGAATTCCGCGAATACGAACGCACCTCAACCGTGGTCATCAACGCCTACCTCCAACCCGTGATGCGGCGCTACCTGGAAAACCTGGGCCAGCGCCTTTCGAGGATGGAGCGGGGCTTCAGCGGTGCGTCGGAACAATCCACGGTGACCCGGGCCTCAGCCCCTGAGGTACCACGGCGCCCGCCAAGAATCTTCGTCATGCAATCCAGCGGCGGCATCACCGCCTTAGCCGCGGCCGCCGGCGAACCCGTCCGCACCGTTCTCTCCGGTCCCGCGGGTGGAGTCGTGGGCGCCGCCGCCAGCGCCCGCCGCACCGGTTTCGATCGCATCATCGCCTTCGACATGGGCGGCACTTCCACCGACGTCTCCCTGGTAGAAGGCTCCATCTCCGCTGCTAGCCACGCCGAAATCGCCGGACTCCCCATCGGCGTCCCCATGCTCGATATCCACACCGTCGGCGCAGGCGGAGGCTCGCTCGCCCGCTTCGATGCTGCCGGGCTGCTCCGCGTCGGCCCCGAATCCGCCGGAGCCGATCCCGGTCCCATCTGCTACGGTCGCGGCGCCCAGCCCACCGTCACCGACGCCAACCTCTTACTGGGCCGTCTGCAGCCCACGCGCTTCCTCGGCGGCGAACTCAATCTCGATCTCGATCGCACCCGCCGCATGACTACAGAATGGCTGAAGCGACAAGGAAGCTTGCTCCCGCTTGAGAAGTTCGCCGCCGGCGTCATCCGTGTGGTCAACTCCATCACGGAGAAAGCCATCCGCGTGGTCTCCATCGAGCGCGGCCGCGATCCCCGTGACTTTGCCCTCGTCGCCTTCGGAGGCGCCGGAGGCCTTCACGCCTGCGCCCTCGCCGAAGCCCTTAACATCCCAACGGTGATCGTGCCCGCGCTCCCCGGCGCCCTTTCCGCCCTGGGCATTCTGGTCAGCGATGTCGTCAAGGATTATTCCCGCACCGTTGTCTGGCGTGTCTCCGCCACAGTTCCGCTAGCGCGACTTTCCCAGGAATTCGCGGCTCTGGAAACACAAGCTGCAAAAGATTTCCGCGACGAAGCCTGGCCGGGCAGGGTTCACCATCACCGCACCATCGACATCCGCTACCAGGGTCAGGGATATGAACTGACTCTGCCGTTCACCAGGAAGCTATTAGATGACTTCCACCAGGAACACCGCCGCCGCTACGGCTACGCCCAGCCCACTCGCGAAGCAGAGCTGGTGACCCTCCGCCTCCGCGCCACAATGAAATCGCGACCGCTGACAGTCACTATCGACCACGCAGGAGAAATGGACCAAGTGGGCACGGCCGCCCCCGGCCGTCCGGGCCGAGCAACGCTCGGCTCGATCTCCCCACCACGATGCCCAGTCTTTTTCGATACCAGAAAATTCCCCACGAAGATCTATTCCCGCGACGAACTCCAGCCGGGAAAGAAATATTACGGCCCAGCCATCATCACCGAATACAGCGCCACCACCGTAATCCCGCCCCGCAAGCGCTTTCACCTGGATAGCACTGGGACCCTAATCGTCGCCCTGCGGTGATCAGGCCCCGCGCAATAACCGGCTTTCGCTGCAGTTGTATCCTCACCACTTTACAGGTGCGATTTTTGCCGTGAACAATCGATTGTATGTTCGAGTAGCGTGTGCCGCGAAGCCAGCCGGCGCGGAGCTAAGCCAACACAGCCTCAGGAGAGGATCGAAAATGCGATGAGCGAAAAAATCTTCCAAAGAAATCAAGCCCGCACCGCCACCGTCGATGCGAGTGCAAAGCCTGTGATGTAGGAATTCACTGCGGAAACAAGAAATCAGGCTGCGAACATCCGCCTTACAGATCTAGGCAGAGAACGCATTAGAGGCATCGGCACGTTGGACTGTCGCTGCCTTCCGCCTTTGTTCTTTTTCCACCCATTCGACAAACAGCGTCTGAACCTCTTCTCGCGGGGAGATTCCTTTATGAAACCGGCATGAGCAGAGTGTTCATTGCGTACACCGTGGCTTTGAAAAAGCCTTCGTCGCGCGAGGCCACCGCCAACGCTTCTTCGAACCACATGGTGACCACGATCCTCCATCGCAGACGAAAAATCTTAAACGCTCATCAGATCTCTTTGAAGACCGCCAAGTCAATGCCGCATCGCGGCGTCCCGCCCGGCAAAGGCCTCAGCCTCGACCGCCTCTCCAACCTGATTGTTACAATCCGATAAAAACCTCAACCCGTGCCCGAAACCCGCCACTCGGTACTAGGTACTGGCCAGCCACTTCGCTACAATAATCCCGTGAAACCAAGCATCTTCGTCGTCGAAGACGATCCGGATATTTCCCGCCTCGTTCGCCATCATTTGGAGAATGATGGCTTTGCCGTGCGCGTCTACCCAACCGGCTCCAACGTCATCGCCGACGCCGAACGTCAGCGTCCCGCTCTGTTCGTGCTCGACATCATGGTTCCCGGCAGGGATGGCCTCGAACTATGCCGCACCGTGCGCCAAACCGCGGGTCTGGCTTCCGTGCCGGTGATTTTCCTCACCGCGAAAAGCAGCGAAGCCGACCGCGTCCTCGGCCTCGAAATCGGAGCCGACGACTACATCGCGAAGCCCTTCAGCCCGCGCGAACTCGTGGCCCGCGTCAAAGCCGTCCTGCGCCGCTTTGAACGCCCGCTTCCTCCCAGCCCGCTGAAAGTCGGCGATATCGAGATCGATCCTTCCGCCATGACCCTCACCGTCCGCGGACAAACCGTTCCCACCACCGCTACCGAGTTTCGCCTGCTCGATTATTTCGCTCGCCACCTCGGTCGCGTCTTTTCCCGCGACCACTTGCTCGATTCCGTCTGGCGCGACACCTCCTACGTCACCCCACGCTCGGTCGATGTCTACGTCCGCCGCATTCGGGAAAAAATCGAACCCGACCCGGAAAATCCTCGCTACCTCAGGACCGTTCGTGGTGCGGGCTACCGTTTCGAGGCCCCGAAGTGAGAAGCGGCATCTTTCTTAAGTTGATGGCCAGTTTCCTGGTCGTCATCCTGGCCGCCGCAGTATTGTTCGACCTCACCCTCGGCGGCGCGTGGGAGTCTTCTTTGCGCAGCGAGATCGAGCGCAACCTCGTCCAGAAGACCCAACTCCTCGCCCACCGTGTCGAAAGCGAACGCAGCGGCCACTCCCTCGCCGACATTGCCACCCAGGAAGGACAAGCCGCCGGCGCACGAGTCACCATCATTGACGCAAGCGGCAACGTCCTGGCCGATTCCGATCCCAACCCAGACGCCGCCGACAACATCTCCCAGCGCCAGGAGTTTGTCGCCGCTCTCTCCGGAAAAGTCGGCGTCGAGCAACGCCGCAACGCCACCATCGGTACTCCGTTTCTCTATGCGGCGGTACCGATCTCGGGCGGAGCCGTCCGCCTCGCCTATCCGCTTTCCGATGTGGAAGCCGTCTCCGCGCAGGTTCGGCACCGCCTCGAGTGGGCTTCCGCCTTGGCCTTTGGATTCGCCTTAATAGTCGCTGCCGTGGCTTCCATCTGGAGCGCCCGCCGCCTCGAACGCATCGTTGACGTAGCCGCTCGCATTGCGGAAGGCGATCTCAAGGCTCGCATCCTCGAAACTTCGCCCGACGAAATCGGCCGCGTTGCCGGCGCCATCGATAAAACCGCGCGCCGTGTGGAGCAAAGTTTTGCCGCCGTCCGCTCCAGCCAGCGCCAGCTCGAAACCTTGCTCAACAGTATGCAGGACGCCGTCATTGCCGTCAGCGCCGACGGTCTCGTGCAATGGGCCAATCAACCCATGGACCGCCTCGTCCCGCAAGGCACCCGCCTGCAGCAGCCGGTCGTTGAAACCATCCGCGACCCCGACTTCCTCGCCAGCGTAAAAGAGGCCATCACCACCCGCGAGGTCAAAAACGCGCGCGCTACTTCCATCGTCCCCGGCCGTGCCTTCGACGTTACCGCCGCTCCGCTGCCCGATGGTGGCGCCGTCGCCGTGCTCCGCGATCTCACCGAGACCGAGCGCGTCGAAAAAACTCGCCGCAACTTTATCGCCAACGTCTCCCACGAACTCCGCACCCCC
>Ga0181525_10001702_pt1 | contig 18561 bp, 20 predicted proteins | sample PEATcosm2014_Bin_48_FD_121100 | JGI IMG/M metagenome (GOLD analysis project Ga0181525, IMG submission 121100) | Peatland microbial communities from MTU Mesocosm Facility, Houghton, MI, USA - PEATcosm2014_Bin06_10_metaG | ecosystem: Environmental > Terrestrial > Soil > Wetlands > Peat | place...
CCGTCCGCTCTCCGCAAGTAAGACAGATGCTTGGTCTCTATGCCGCCGGCACTGGGCAGTCCAACGCGAAGGCGCTGATGAATAGCACGCCGCATTCGGCGGGCTTGTCGGAAATGAACGGGACTCTTTATCAGGATGCGTCTTATCTGTACGGGAATTCGTACAAGTATCAGTCGAATCTTCCGACGCTTGGCGGAAATAATTCCACGACGACCTACAACTCACCAAATGGTTACGCGGGATCGAGTTCGCCACAAACGATTTCTCTCGGCGGGCTCTCCGTGAATATTGACGGCAAGGGCTCGGCGGACTTTCTCGCCGGCAACGTGGTTACCGATGATTTCGTGCAGCAGCAATGGAGTAGTTCGCAGATGTACTCGAACGGACGAGTTTCAAACAGCGCCTTGATTCAGGACCCTGGACTGATTACCGCCTAACCCGTTTTTTGTTGTTGGCGCTTGTCTCGGCATCGGGCGTTGCTTGATTCTGTGTTTCGTGCGCGCGCTGAAGCTGTCCTTGCGTGGTCTTTGCGTGGGAGCGAAGGGAAGAAGCCGGGCGCGGAAGAAACCGTAGGTTTCGTCGGCGCATGACGGCAGCACAAACGATCAACACCTCCTTATAACCCATGCCAGCCGGTAATCTAGCAGCCGCCTCTCCATCCAGTGTCTTTCCGCAGTTGCTCTACACGTCTTTCAGCGAAGGCCGCATCTATCCGGGATTATTTCAGACTTTGCATGACGGAACTCCGCTGGCTTCGCTCATCACCGATGGCGTGAATAACCCGGAATCGATCCGCACTTACACGCTCACGGCGAAGCTCACCGCAAGCCAGGCCGCCACGTTCGTGAGCTTCTATGAAGGGCTGAACGGACCGCTGACGCCGTTCTTTTGGTACAACCCATTTGAGCCGGAAACCGGACAGCCCATCGGATCCAATTATGACTCGACCGGCGATTCGGTTTACGGGCGCCACACGGTGAAGTTCACCAACGCCGAGTGGTCTGAGATCACAAACATCCTGCTCTCCGGCGCGCCATTTTCATTTCTCGAAGTAGCCTGACCGGTCTCTTCTTCAAGGCCCTCTTTACTTCCAGCTCCGCAAACGAATGCCCGATACTATCGGCAACATCTCGGTCCCGTCTTTTCCCGCCAGCGGGCTCACCTTTCCACTGGTGAGCGAGTTCGGCTATGCGGCCTCGCGCCCCTTCCCGGTTGTGTCGCATCGCTTCGGAGGCCTCGCGACCAAAGGAACGCAGGTATTTCAGACCGGATTCGGGCCGCGCAAGTTCGCCTTCAAACGAACGAATCTTTCGATCACCGATACCAACACGCTGGAGAACTTCTTCGAAGGCGTGCAGGGCGCGTTTCAGTCTTTCGCGTACGACGCGCCGCAGCCAGCGAGCGCGAGCACCAGCGCCTATCAGGTGGTCTTTGAAAACACGCCCCTGACTTTCGAGCGGCTGATAACCGCCTGCCGGGTCGGGTTCAACTTTCTCGAAGTGCCGTCCGGTTCGGGATCGTCCTACACGGGCACTGCGGTTTGCACGCGCTTTCCGACTACGTCGATGAATTCGGCGCTGCTCGGCCAGGTCCAGCAGATCGTTCCTCTCTTGCATATCAGGGTCAGAGATTCAACAGTCCCCGATATCTGGCTGTCGGATCGAAGAACTACTTTATCGGGATCTTCGGGTATCCAATCCGCGATGGGCTGGGCTTCGACTTCCCAGCTTTACCTTCCACGCATTCTGGAGCTGGGCGAAAAAGGGACGGATTACATCATGTCCCAAACCATCTCGACCGCCGGGGGAAAAGCGGACGACGTATCCTTCGCGCTCGGCAACGGGGATCGCGTCATGACGCAGTTATCGAATAGCTGCGATCTGATGTACGCCTCGGTCGATCTGTGCCTCTATCACGTGCAGAGCGAGACGCTGTTGCAGCTCTGGAAAGGCTTCATTCAGAGCTATCAGAGCGACGGCACGGCGGTCTTTCGGATCAAATGCTCGGACGGGATGTATCCGGTCTATCAGCTCTATCCCAATCGCGTCGTCAGCCGCTTTTGCCAGAACACCTTTAACGACGGCATTACGTGCCCTTACTCCACAGTCACGCGCCCGACCGATATTCCGATGTCGGATGGAACACGGAAGACGACGTACACGAGCACTGCGGGCACGACCACGGTGGGGACGGCCAATCCCGATTTGTGCAGCTATCTCTATGACGATCCCTACGACCCCGATAATCCGACCATTTCGCCGGGGGGCTGCTGTCAGCACGCGATGTATCAGTACTTCGGCGGGCATCCGCTCAATCCGCAGAGCGTTCAGATTCACGATTTCGGAAATCATCACGACCTGGTGACCTCGACCTCGATTGTGTCGGACACCGTGACCGGCCAGCCGCTACCCGAGATCTGGTGCAACCAGCAGGCCAGCGGACTGAACGCCTATGTGACGAACGGCCTGATGTACGACATCCGGGATGAGTCCACATTCTTGGACGGAGGAGCGATTATCGGTGCCGGGCCACTTGGGGCATACACGATCGTCGATCGCGTCGGAACGCAGCCTAACGGCCCCTTTACGGCCGGAAATTCTGGAGAGGTTATCACGAATTCGGACGGGTTACAGATTCTGGTTGCACCGACACTCGATGGATTTCCCGCGCAAGGTTTCAAGGAAAGCATCAGCGGATCGGGCAATATCACCTATAAATCGAACTCCAACGCGGGCTTGCGGCAGGTGTTCGGCTATACGCCCATCCCATCGACCGACGAGGGGTACAACCAGTTCGGCCTGACCCAAACGAACAATCCGGGGAGCTCGGGATCGACCGTCTACAACGCAACTTCCCCCTCCAACAATCCGACGCAGTTTGCGGCGGGCACTGCCTTTGTGGAGATCCGCATTCCTAAGAATCCCAATCCCGGCATTACCCCCTCGGTTCCTGAATCTCACTCCATCTCCGTCCAGATCGCGCAGGGCCTGGCTGGCTGGACCTGGGATTACACCGGGACGACGCGCACCTCCCAGATCGGGCTGACGAATCCCTTCTGGATCGCCGTCAATTCCTACCTGCGTTGCCTGTCTCTGAATGGCGCAAGTTCTTCGGCGCAGCTGGCGATGATCAACCTCGCCTCCCTGGTTAATAACGAATCCTACACCGATCAGTACGGCAACTCGCACACTGGATCGGGCGCGGCGCAAATCGCCGACTTGAGCGTTCCGGCGCTGGTCGGATCGGGCGATGAAACGCAGTTTCAGTTCCAGGGCGTCATCGGGGCCGATACCCAGAAACCGCTGCGCGACTGGCTGACCGAGATTCTCAACTGCGCGCTCGGCTACTACACCTTTGAATTCGGACAGCTCACGCTCGGCATTCGAATCAACGCCAACGACACCACGGCTTTCACCGTCGGCAACATGCTGTACCAATCGCTGACGCTGACACCAATCCAGGCGGCGTTTGAGAAGCTCGTAATCAACTTCGCCGACGTTGAGTATCAATATCAGCAAAATCAGGGCTACTACTTCGACCGCGATCACGCGAATTTCTATGGGCGCGGCAACAATCCCTTGCAGGCCAAGATCAATTCGCTGGGCATTTCGACCATGTCGCAAGCCCTGCGCGTCGCGACCACGCGAGTAAGGGAAGAGACCGGCGGAGTCGGCCAGCAGGAATGGGCGGCGGCCAGGGTGGCAACGTTTGAGACTACGATACTCGCGCTCGACACCGAAGTGGGCCAGGTCATCAGCATTACGCACCCGGATTGCCCGGGCGGCTATAACCCCGACACCTGGGTACCGGGCACGGGAGGCACCTGGGTAAACGGAACCTCCTGGTTTCGCATCCAATCGTGGAGACTCAAGAAAGACTGGTCCATCGAGATCACCGCCAAGACGGTGACACCGTCCATGTACGACCTGGACTACGGCCCGCGGCCCAAGGACGTTCCGCCGCCGCCCTTGCGCGTGCTGTTTTACCCCCAGCCGCAGGGCCAGTGGGCGCCGGGCCAGATTCAGGCCGCCTCGAACGATGCGCTCTATCCAAGCGAATACACTTTCGACCTTCAGGAGAGCTATACCCCAAACGCAGATAACTCCGCCACCGCTACACTGCAGCTCACCGGCGCGCAGCCGGTCAACGTCGCGATCCCCAACTGCGCCCCGCCCACCATCACCAGCGCGGCCATTGCCTACAGCAGCACCGGAGGCACAATTCCCGGCGGTATTCTGCTCAAAATATCGGTTTGCGGAGCGAATGCGCAAGGACAGTTAACGCCGCCTTCCAACATCGTTCTGGCCCAGATCCCCACGGGGAGTAACACTAATTCCTTTACGCTCAGCAATATCATCTGGCCCGGATTCGCCGGACTGACCGGGTATATTCTGTTCGCATCGACTGCCGACGATCTGATCTGCGAGCAGACTTATGGCGCGCTCACGCCCGGCACCCCCGACACAACGTATACGCCCACGTCGATTTCATGCGGGAGCTATATCCGCACCGGTTATGCGCTGCCTGATCCCACTATCGCCGGGGTTCGTCCGAAAGGTTCCTATCTGTGGCACGGCGGCGTACTGGGAGCCGTTGTCTACTCGGTCTCAACTGACACCATCGTCTCGCCTGAGACTATCGATACTAGCGGGCACGACGATTGGGCGGGAAGGGTGCTTGCAATTATCGGGCGCCCCAGCGCGAGCATTCCCTTCGCCAGTTTCAATATTACGGCCTTTGACGCGGCGACCGGCACCTACACGCTTGATCGGGATCCGACCGGAATCGTCGACGAAGGCGACGTATTTGTCGTTTGCACTTTGGGCTATGACAACAGCTCAGCCCCCGCGGTCCTAACCGATTCAGGCTGGTCCAACGCAACCAACGTCAGCGAAGGTTTCCCGAGCGGCGGCATGGTGCCGGGCCAGGAAGTTGGACGTGTGTGCCGTGTCATTAAGGGCACAAACCGCGGGATGACGGCTAAAATCATCTCGAATACCCACACCTCGATTACGCTCGATTCGGCCTTCCCAATCGACGCTACCAGCGTTTACGTCATTCAGGACGCGAGCTGGGCTTACAGCGCGAACGCGCTCTCGATCAATAACGCCATTCAGACCACCGAGACCACGCTCACGCTTCCGGTCGCCAATGCAATTTATGAATCCATGCTGGTGGGCGGATTCACGGTCTCGAATCAGGGCGTCGAAGTAAGCGACTTTGATACGCCGTTGCGCATGGTGTACGTTTTCGGAAACGGCGGGCTGATCCAGCGCACCATCGGCGCAAACGGTAGTCAGGAACTCGATGACGGTTTCATCCAGATCGACGCAAGCGCCGGAAACGTGTCGCTGCAATGCCTGTCGGCTAAGACCATTCCCGGCCGGCGCTTGATCGTGCAGAAGATCGATTCGACAACCAATCTCGGCAAGATTCTGCCCTTCGCGGGCGAAACCATCAACGGGCAGACCGAAATCGATCTGAGCGCCCAGTGGGACACGGCGGAAATCTACTTCATCGGCTAGTATGGGAACCAACGCCGTAGTCATCCGCGGAATCGGCAATCCGGCGCTGGGAAGTCTGCCGGGCGGAGGAGGATTATCCTCGACTCCGCCGGGCAATGTGTCTTCGATCACGGTGAGCGGATACATTGATCCGATTGCGCTTGAAATCTCGCTCCAGGTCACGTTCACTCCGCCCTCGGGGGGAACCTTCACCGGAGTCCATATCTGGCTCGATATTCCCGATCACGGCGATGGCAGCACCAACGTCACCGTCGGTTCAACGCCCTTAGGCAATGGCTCAACAGTCACCGGGCCATTCAACCCCATCGACCTGGGAGTCCAGACCAATCCGGCGCAGCCTTGGGACATTAACCTGGCTTTTCCTAGCTACCTGGGGCTCGATCCGACCAAGAATATTCCCTGCCGGCTTTACATCGCCTCCATCAGCGCTGTAGTTGACAACACGCTGGTGCAGGACGGCCTGACCAACGCCACGCCGAATGCTGCCTTTACGCTGGTCTCGCTCGCCTCGGGCACTCCAACGGCCGGAACCAACGTCACGGTCAATTGCGGAACGATCAACGTCCAGGTACTCGCCAACGACAAATCCACCGGCAAGCTGATGACGCCCTTCGTCGCTTTGATGGGCAGCGTCCCATCGAATCCGCCCAAGGGCTGGGGATACCGTCTCTATATTACCTACGGCAACGCGGATCCCACCAATCCCGCAAATCTCACACCGGTCACAGACGTTCAAACCGTCGCAGGGGTAGTGCCGGCTTCCAAAACCGACGCGGTCACGGACGTCTTGAATTCGTTTGCGCTCCAAACTCCCACCACAACCACGAACGCAACCATCTGGGCGATAGCGGGCCTGACCGACGCTTCAGGAAAGTTCAATCCGAACAATGTGGTGATCGGAATTACCAACGCCTGTCCGGTTACCTTTGGCTCGAATACCGGAACGATCGATGCCTCGCAGGCGATTCAAAGCTCAATCAGCGCGCAGCTGACCGCCGCCGAAGGGCAGTTGGGAATCACCCCGAACTCGCTCAGCGCATTTTTCCTCGCGGAGAACGCCGCGCTCGCCAACATCGGATTGGGCGGGATATTGGCTGAGTATTTGGGATCCGGAGCGTCCCTTAGCAATTTAGGCGCTCCACTTTCGGCGTCGGTTCTCATCTCAAACGCCTCAATCACCGGCGTCCTGATCGCAAGTGAGACCATCACCGGAACTTTGCTTGCGACCTCGGGAATCATTACCACTTCGGCGCAAATCGGTTTTGAGGTGGTCGGCGACAGCAATATCGGATCGCTAAACGTTTCCAAACTCCAGGCCGGCACCGCGACTTTTACCGGCACTGCAATTTTCGAGAACGCGAGCGGCCCGGCGGTTACCATCACGTCGAGCGAAGTAGAGGTGACATCGAGCGAAGGAACTCTCGCGGCCACATCCACCGGCGTACTCATTGGATCGAGCGGCGCAAACGCGGCGCTCACCAGCACAGGATTGACGCTCACCAGCGGGTCGAACACGCTGACGGTGACGGCCACCAACATCGAGATCAGCGCCGGCTCGAACTCGATGACCGCGTCCAGCTCCGAGATCACGCTTGGCTCTTCCTCGCAGTACATCCAGATCAGCTCTTCCGGCATCACGATGATCACCGGGTCATCGCTCGCCGGCGTCTCGATATCCACCAGCGGGGCGGCCACGTTTGAAGATACGCTCGGCACCAGCACTTCCATCAACGGAAACAGCATAGCGACCGGCAGCATCTCGGCAGCCTCGCTGGCCGTCACTCCGGGCGAGATCACCGTCACCGTTGAAACTACCCAGTCCAGCCTTGCTTACAATTCGCTCCAGGTCGCGAATGTGGCAGTCATCAACGGTTACGGACAATTCATTGGAAATGGGGTCAACTGCCCAACTTCGGGCGTCGGAGCGTCCGGCTTCAACGTGTATTACACCTCGTCAAGCTATTATTCTGGACTGTCCTATGCACCCTACTTCGCCAGTGGTTTTACCATTGGCGGCACGACCTATCACTATCTTAATTTCTACGGTGGAATTTTCGTCGGTTATGACTAAATGCATCGCGTGTTTCTTTCTTGCGGTGAGCGTGTTCGAGCAGTGTCCGAGCGGTCCCTCCACCAGTTGCGTGGCTTTTACGCTTTCGCCGCTGCGCTATCACATCCTGTCGCCGCTTGAAAACTGTAGGGCATCCTCCTGTCTTGCGACCGTGAATGTTCCGTTTGACAGCCAGGGCACGGCCTGCCCCGCTGGAACCTGGGGAATATGCGATTCCAGAACGGTCCCGATTCAATTCGAAGCCGTGCCGCAAGGATACGCCGTCGAAATTGAAGAGCTTTATGGCGACGTGATCGCCTGGGTTCATGGGATGGTCCCTTCGGGAATGCATTCCGGGGTCCTATGGGGCCTGACCAATAGCGCCGAAGGCTTGAGCCCCAATGTGCAATACGGCGCCCAGGGATGTCTTATTTATCTGCAGGGAGCGGTGGGACAGGGCGATCTGACTCGGCCCTTCGATCAGATTATTCTAGCCGGTGGACTGCTGCCGGCCGACAACATACTCACCAGTCAAGAGGCCGTTTTCTTAAACGATACCGGCGCGAGCGTGCATATGGAGGCCACGTTCGCGATCGCTTACCGATTCATCAGATTATGAACAACATCACCATCGGACAACTGGTTGCCGCGCAGCCAGCCTTTCGAAAACTGCTAAATGCCGATCTGAAGCTCTCGCTCGCGCTTTCTTTGCGCCGCCTGGCCAGAGAGATCATCTCCGAGCTGGGGGTGTATGAAGCCGAACGGCTGAAGCTGCTCTCCAAATGGGCTAAAACCGAAAAAGGCAAGGTCGTCGAGGATGACAAGGGCGAAGCGTCCTTTGAGGGCGACCGCCGCGAGAAGTTTCAGTCCGCGCTCATGGAGCTGCTCGCCTCGCCGGCTTCATTGGGCGCCGATCCGATAGACCTCGCAGCATTCGCGAGCGAAAACATTAAGCTCAGCCCGGTCGAAGCGGCCGCCCTCGATCCGTTTCTCGCCGAAATCCAGCACAAGGAGACAAAACAATGACCAAGGTTTATCGCATCTGGTTCGCCGATAGCAAAGGTGCAATGACAGCCAGCACGGTATCGGTTCCCGAGTCCAAATCCTTAAACGACGCGATCGCGGCTGTCCAGAAAGCCAAAGGCGTCACCGGCGATCCGGCGCGGACCGAACTGATCACCACCGTCGAGATTGAGGCCGAGTAAAGATGTGGCAGTTTAATCCATCCAGTTGGGTGGACGGGCCGCCCGGCACTGGAACGGTTCCGCACGCTCAGGACTTCAAAAATATCGCGACCGATGTCGCTACGCTGGGCGGCTCGCTCGATGGCGCCGCTTACCCGGTCACCAATCTGGGGTATCTGCTGCTTAATCGCGGCGCGCTGCCAGGCTCGACCTACACCGTCACCGCGGCTTCCTGGAGTTCGAGCGGGGGAGGCGTCGCGACGTTCACCATCGGGTCTCACTTCCTGCTTGTAGGGCAGTTGATCAGCCTTGCCGGAGCGACGCCCACGGGCTTCAACTTTACGCTGGTCCCAGTGACAGCGATCACTTCGACCACGGTATCGGTGGCTATGTCCGCCAATCCCGGCACATGGACTTCAGGCGGGAGCATAGAGGCCGATGGCGTGGCCGCCTCGACCGGGATCGTCAAGTTCGACAGCAATCAAAACCTGCGGATGTACGGAACTGCCGGGCTCGCCGGCTGGGGACGGGTCATATTCGCCGTGGGAACAGTCAGCCTCACGGGCCAAGGGGCCAGTATTGGGGCCACGGCCATCCTGAACGCCGCGCTGAGCGGTCTTTACCGCATCAGTATCGCGATCAGCGTCACAACCGCGGCGACAACTTCTTCGACGCTTCCCTCGGTCACGATTGGATACTCCCAGCAGGAATCGGGAGCCGCTATTTCTGTGACGCCGATCGCCAGTTCGAGCTCCAATTCAACGTCGAACGTCCAGCAGGCTACGCTTGTCTGTCCGGTCCAGGCGGGAGCCAATATTACTTACGCAACATCCGGCTACGCATCGTCGGGAGCGACAAGCATGCAATATTCGCTGCATATTGACGTTGAATTCTTGGGATAAGAGGATGCTGAAGGTGAAAGAGAAACCAAACGGTTTCTCTCTCACGCTCACTCTTCCCTTTTTCGGCTTGGTTAACGGACCCGCTCGTCGCTACTTCAGCGCGCTCAGCAATTGGCTCGCGAGAGAAACCCTTTGCTGGAGCTTGTTCATCCGGCCTGGAAGTTTTTCGCTGAGCGTTTTCAGAGACGCGGAAAGCTCCTTGATGATGCCGTCGAGTGGGTATTCGCGCTCTACTTCGGCGTCGCTCAAAATGCGAATACTGCCCGATGAACGCGCGGCATCACGATAACCCTCGCTCGCAGCGGCTTCTCGAGCCAGATAGGGATCGTTGTCTCCGGCAATGATGTCGTCGCCACAAGCCCAGTAGTTGGTCGATCCTTGCCACTGTGACCAGCGGCCATTACGTTCGATACGCAGCCACTCGCCCGATTCGAGCAGGTAGAGGCGGTCGCCAACATTGTCTCCGGAATTCTGATTGGTGTTGGGCTGCTCGAAATTGTCGAATGCCTTTAGGGCCTTGACGCGCTTGCCGTCGCGCTCGTAATAGTAATCTCGCTCGTCGGACCAGTTCGAGCCGTCTCCGCGCCGAATCCACGCGATTTTCACGTAGCCGTTTTGACGCGCGAGGACAGCATACTTCTCGCGAATAGCCTTCAGCGCCTCCACTTCTGTGGCGCTGGCTTGAGTTGTAAGGGTGTCAAGATTTGCGACGACCGATTCGTCAATCGCGGGGAGGGTGATCGTGATCTGTTCGGACATTTTGCACTCCGTGGAGTTGAGATACCCGGCGTACCGGGGGATATTTGCTGACAAAACGAGTATCTCACACCATGGTGTTTCTGTCAAGCGAAGACTTAGTTTTATTTTGCGAAAGTTTTTCACTAACCTGGGCCACACCGAATCAAGGACATACCCAACAGTCCTGAAACTCCAGTCCGGCGCAAACCAACGACCCTTTCAGCAGCGCCTTTTTAACCGATTCGCAGTTCTGACTTTATGAAATATATTCTCCCCGCCGATCAATTAGCGGCCGCGCGCGAAGTGCACCCTTCCCAGCGGCAGCATCACATCCAACCCGTCAACGCGCCGCTTTATGTCGTCACCAGCTATTCCAATATCTTCCGCTTCTATTCGCGGCAGAAGCTCTATCAGCGTTTCGAAAAGATGTGCGAGGACGCGGGCGCCATTCTGTACACCGTGGAGCTGGCGTTGCGCGATCGCCATTTCGAAATCACGTCGCCCTTTAATCCGCGCCATATCCAGCTCCGCTCTCCGGCCGAGCTGTGGCACAAAGAGAATCTGATTAACGTCGGCGTCTCGCGGCTGCCCGCCGACTGGGAGTATGTGGCCTGGATCGACGCCGATGTGGAGTTCGCGCGGCCGGACTGGGCGGTCGAAACAATTCATCAGTTGCAGCACTACAAGCTGATCCAGATGTTCAGCCACGCGATGGATCTGATCCCCGATCCGCAATCGCCCGGCCATGCTTATGCCCCGGCGTCCTATCAGTTCCGCAGTTTTATGTATTCCTATCTCACCAACGGGACGCACGCCTGGTTTCCGTCGTTGAATACGCCGGCCAAAGCCTTCCAGGGCGCAAGCGGAGCGGGCGCTTACTGGCATCCGGGTTTCGCGTGGGCTGCTCGGCGCAGCGCATTGAGCGATCTGGGCGGGTTGGGAGACCGGGCGGTTCTAGGAGCCGCCGACTACTACATGGCGGCTGCTCTAGTCGGGGCCGTGGATCGCGTGATGCTGAGATCCTACACCGCGGATTATCGCGCTTACTGGGAGAACTGGCAGAGGCGCGCGCAACGCTCGCTGACCGTGAGCGATATCGGCTACATGCCGGGATTCCTGATGCATCATTACCATGGGCCGAAGGCCAAACGCAGATACGAGACGCGCGAACAGATTCTCGCCGATGAAAAGTACGAACCGTCGCGGGATCTGAAATACGATCCGCAAGGTGTGCTGGATTTCGAGGGCAACAAACCGAGACTGGAAGTCAAGATCCGGGAATACTTCCGGGCGCGGGACGAAGACGCGGTCTCCTGAAGATTCGCCGGCCCTCGCGAAAGAGACACCTTACGGTTTCTCTCTCGCCCTCACTCTTCCCTTGTTAGCGCACGCAGGAGTTCCCAACGAACCAACGTACCCTCAGCTCTGATCGCCCCGGTAAAGAGGAACTCGATGTAGTTGCTCCTCCAGGGTAACGATCAGATCGCACACTTGATTTTTCGACAGGTAGATATTGGCCCACCCTCCCCCAGGGGCCGTGATCGCCAATTTTACACTTCCGAGACATTCACGCTGGGTATATAGCAAATCGCAGAAGTCCCTAAAGTGATCTCTTGGCCGCCCAACGATGGTAACGGCGCGCAATTGTTCCCCGTGAAAGTCGTCGTCTACGTTGCAATCCATTCCAGGCTTTTCCTGTTTTTTAATTCTAGCCCGCCTTAGAGCTTAATTAAATACCATCTGGGCAGGCCTCCCCGCGGGAGGGAAGGATGAGTCTGAGAAGGAAACCGCAGGTTGCCTTTTCAGCTACAGCACCCACCACATCCCGAAATCTTAATTTTCGCAAAAGGAGCACTTTTATCAATGAATATCTCACATCTGAAATTAGGCAAGCACCAGGCATCCGATGATCCGCGCACGCTGTTGCTTGAAAAGTACACAGCCGCGCTTCCCACGCCATCAGCCAACTGCGGCTGGATCAGCCGGGTCAGAAACTATCCGATGTTTTCCAACAACACCTTAGGCGATTGCGTCGAAGCGGCCATGGCGCACATGGAGCAGCGCTGGACAGCATACGCGGGCAAGCCCTGGACCCCAACGGATGCCCAGGTAGTCTCTGAATACAGCAAACTGACCGGCTACATTCCGGGAGATCCTTCAACCGATCAGGGCACGAACATGCTGCAGGCCCTGCGCGGCTGGCGCAAGAACGGGTTCGCCGGACACAAGATCTTTGCGTTCCTTAGGATCGATCCAACCAAACCGCTGAATGTCATGCAGTCGGTCGCGCTATTTGGCGGATGTATTACCGGACTGAATCTTCCGCTCGCCGCGCAGACGCCGGTTACCGGGGCGAATGGACTGCCCTGCTGGGCGCTGCCGGCGAGTGTAACGAGCGCCCAAGGAGCGCCGGGAGGCTGGGGCGGCCACTGCGTGGATCTGGGAGGCTATGGGGTCGATGCGAAGGGTAACAAGGGAACCGAAATCATAACGTGGGGCCAGGTCTATGACATGACGTGGGACTTCATCGCCGAATACTCGGATGAAATGTACGCCATCGTCACCGAAGACTGGATCGAAAAGGACGGCAAATCGCCTTCCGGGTTCGACGTAAAAACGTTACTGGCCGATCTGAGAGCGATCGGCTGATTTCAACTGGCCTGGCACACGTGTTTGCGGGCCGCCGCGCGCTTCGCCGTCATTTCGCCGCAGGGGCAGCGCGGCGCGTTGGATCGGGGGCGTCCCGTTCCGGCGCCGTAGGTTTTGCGCTTCAGGCTATTGCGCCTGGCCCATTCCCGCTTTAAGACTTCGTCGGGGATAGTGGCCGGGTCGATGTTGTCTGTCCAGGATCGCATGGGCTAGTTCTGCTCAGAGTAAGTGAAAATTGGTGGGGCGGCCCTCAGGCCGCCACCTCCTCTTCTTCTTCCTCCCTTACCTCGCTCGTCTCGATTACAGCCGCGTATTCCACCGGCTGGGGGAGCGGGATTTCAACCGTAACCCAGCACTCCCGAATCAGGCCGAAGCTCATGTCGCCGTTCATGTCCTGGGCGGCTTCGATGGTCTCGCTCTTGGTCAAGCCGTTCGATCCAGCCGCGCCGTAGTTTCCGTCCTTGTCGATCACTACCGCGATTCTCACTCTCACCGTTTTCGTCTTTTCTGTCTGGGTCATTTTCCTTCTCTCTCCTGATTTAATATTATCACACCATGGTGTTTCTGTCACGAGAGAGTTGAATTATTTTGCAATTTTTTTCGGGGGGGCCGGTGAGCAAGGGAAATCCCAGGGAATCCCGAGGCGCGATTGCGAAAAGGACACCTGGCGGTTTCCTTCTCGCCTCATCCTTCCCTCCCGAAGGCGTGGCAACTGTCCGACCCTGGACTCAAGGAAAAGCGTTGGTGTATATTTGCCTCATGAGTCCGGTGGAAGAACGCATCGCGGCATTAGAGCAACGGGTCCAAGCGCTGGAATTACGAAGCGCCGAAAACACCGCCCGAGCGAAGGCTACATTGTCGGACCTGGATCGTCATCTCCGGTCTCTTCAAACGACCTCCGAATTTCCTCTTCACGCCGCAGGCGATCCTCGTTCTCCCGTTGCCGCGTCTCGATAACTCCAAGCCGTTCGACAAACTGTTCCCGGCTGAACAGGCCGGCTTCGACCAATAATTCGATGAGGGTTTCAATTTGAAGCCCACGCCCCTTGAGCAGAAATTGAAGACGCGCGATGTACTCCTCTAGCTGCTCATCCATGAATCACCACTCAAACCCCAGTACCTCGCCGGCCGTGATGCCGCGATGCAACTTGGATCGTTTGCGCACACGATCCCGAAGCTTTCTTCCCTCCTTCAGGGCCAGGTCGTTCTTCTTCCGGCTGCCGTGCTGTCGGCTACGAATGCTGCAAAACTGACCGAGTTGCTTTGCATTCGCCTTGTACCAGAGAACTTTCTTCCCGCCATAAATTGGGATTCGTAGCGGCAAATGCTCGAAGCCCTTGGGCCGCGCTTGCGCTTCCTTTACGGCTTTCGCGGCGCGCGCTGCCCGGATCTTCTTGGTCCACTGTCCGACGATCAGGCTTCTCCCCAGCTCGGCGATGAACGCGGGCTCCGCCTCGTCGATGAGTTTATCTGCGAGGATTTCAGCGGGCAAATCCGGCTCTAAAACTATTCCATTCTCGATCAGTTCGGCCGCCGTTCTGTCCAGCTCTAGCACGCTCGTTGTGGGGACGAAAACCATGGCACACTCCTGTGGAAAACCGCCCTCTCTGAAGGAAAGCGCTATTTTGCGCTTTTGCTCAGCAAATTTGCACTCGACGCCTCCCAACTTACTGATCCCGCTAAGGAAGGCCTGCTTTTCTTCGTGCCGTCAAAAACACCACACTTTGCAATACCTGACTATTTGTCAGGTTTCTGACTCTTGCCGCGCCGTTTAGCGCTGGCTTTGGCGCTGCGGACCTTGGCGCTTGCCGCCGCCGCCTTCTTCGCAACGGCGCTGCGCTGCTCTGGCGTCATCTTCACCATTCGCGCCTTCCCACTCAGCTTCCCTCCACGCGTCCCTTCATTACGAAAGAATTCCCGCGCATCCTCCGGTAGTTTCTTCTTCATCCTCTCAGAAGCTTAACCCCCTCCAGTTCACCAAGTCAAAATAATTCGCCTTCTATTCGCTTTTGTGTTGACTAGCTGAACCCCCTTCAGTGATAATGAGTCAGAGATCACAGAAGGACAGTCAAAATGAACCCAACTTCCCAACAACATCAGCCTATTCGCAAGCCCGTCGCAATCGCGACCTCGGCCGCCACCAACGACTTACTCGCCGCATACTCCCGCACGGTTGAAATCGACTGTGAAGACTGCGGCGGATCGGGCCGCGATCCTGGAGCGCTCGACGCCTACCTCGAAAGCACGGAGCCCGTCTGCCCATCCTGCAAAGGACTCGGCGTCGAAACCGTCACCCGCAACTTCCTGTCGGAGGCCTTCGCCATCGCATCGAACCCGGACAGCACGCGCCCGGTCGAGCGGGAGCATCTGGTCGCCATTGTCCGCTACGCGCGCGAGCACGTCAGCGCGCTGTTTCAGTTGCCGGAGGTGGCGTGATGGCGATTCTGCAATGGCAGCCCAATCAACCCGAAGAGCTTCAACTGAAGTATGCCTCGGGCAAGCACGTCACCAATAACTATGGACGCGAAGAGGTGATGTTCTCGCTCCAGGATGGACGCCTCATGTACGTCCCGCTGATCGTTGAGAAACAGATACAGGCCCTGCAGGTCCGGCCTGGGCAAACGATCGAAGTCTGCAAGCATCAATCCGATGGCCGGACCGAATGGAAAGTCCGGCGCATCGAAGCCGCGCAGCCAGCTCCTCAGCCCAAGCCGGCCGCGCGCGCCGCAGCGAACGGCGCATCCTCGAAAGCCGTCTCATCCAACCACTCTTCATCCAGTCAATCCAGATCCAGCCAATCCAACGGCCACGCCCAGCCGGCCGCCGAGCTGATCGATCAGACCGAGAACCTGGACGGACCGGATCTGGAATCGTTTGCCGAACGGCATCTGGAGCAGGCGCTACGAATCTCGCTGATGGCGGCCAAGAAAGCCGAAGAATACGGCCAAAAGATCGGCAAGCCGATCCAGTTTGACAAAAACGATGTAAGAGCCATGGCTGCAACCCTGCTTATCAATGGCAGAGGACGGGCCGCATGATGGCTTTGATTGTTTTGGCGGGGAACTGGGGTTTCCCCGCCCCGCCTTTGGAAACTGCCCGGAGGGTCCTGTCATGAACACGGCCGGGCAATCGCATGCACCTGGACCCTGGCGAATCGAGGGCCAGTTTGACGCCGAAGTCTCCATCGAAATCCTGGATGCGGATGGAAACGTCGTATTCGATCTGGAGCCGCAATCCCCCGACGGCTGGGATGAGCAGTCCATCCGAAACGCCAAGCTTGCAGTGACCGCGCCGGAGCTGCTGGAGGCGCTGAAGCGGGCCAGGGACGGCTTATCCTTCGACGGCCAGCGATATCTAGCGGCGATCGACGCCGCCATCGCCAAAGCGGACGGCCGGTCATGAGTCGCATCGCGGAACGAAAAACCAACGAGCTCGCGGCGCAAGAGCGACGGCGATTGAAAGCCGAACGGAAGAAAGGCCGGTTATGACCGAATTCGAGCGGCAGGAACGGCTGGCCATCAAACGGGACAGGCGGCGCGAACTGCTGCGCTTCGAGGGCGGCGGAGACAATATCCGCTACTGCGTCTGCCGAAGCTGCGATCTTGCGACAGATATTGTCGTAATCGAGGGCCGGCCGACCTGCCGCTGGTGCGGCCGCGAAGTGGATCCCGAATACCATGGGAACCTCACGGCGAAACCGGCGCCGGTTATTTCGGATCGACGGGCACAAAAGGCAGCCACTCGATGCTGCAAGCAGAGGATCGCGTCATGAGCAGCGCCGTGGCGCCGCGCGCGATCTACGATCCCGAGCTATCCAGACCCGTCGCCGACCCGCTGTACCGCGCCTGGATCAGAAGGCTGCCCTGCGCGGTCTGCAGCCGCATGCGGGGCGTCGAATGCGCCCATACGGGCGACCGCGGATTGAGCCAGAAGGCGAGCGACCGGCGCTCCATCCCGCTCTGTTCTCCGCACCACAAGGAATACCACCGCATCGGACGACGGAAATTCGAGGCCAGCTACAAGCTGGACATCGAAGCGCTGATCGGCAAGCTCAACGAGAAGCCGCTGGTGAGGATTTTGGGGGGCCGCTTCGTCGCCACACTCGGCGGGGAGGAATACGCCTTGTGTCCGGTCACGCACGGCGTCGCCGCCATGACGCGCCAGGCGATTCGCCATCTCGCGGGAGCGCCCGCTGATCGTCCGGCTATAGTGCGCTCCCCGACCGGGTATAGTTCGATCCCAGTTCGATCCCGGTCGGCTATAGTTCGATCCCCGGCTTGTTCTCCGAAGCTATTCGCCAAGCAGAGCGTGCGCGAATTACTGAAGCCGTGAGAGAGTGAAGGGGCCTGGTAGCCGCCCAGGCCCGCTGACATTTTTCTGAAGGGACACCTAAATGCTCACATAGAGGTGTGCCCAGATGCAATTCAAGGCTGAGGGTGAAGAACCGTTCGTCCCGTACATTGATGACAACTCCGAGGGGCCTATACTGCTGGGGGGAATTGTTTGCATACCGATGGCTACAGCTCTGGCACACATTCACAGCGACGAGGGTTTCGCTATCTCCGCTGACGGCATGATGACCAGAAGGCGTGCTGACGGGGGCCTGGAGATTGCGTCCGAAATCGAACAAAAAATATTCCACCTCCCCGGCTCAGATCGCGTGGCAGCCTGCTCGTTCGCCGGCACAGTGACGCTGGACAGCGATGACAGCACCCGCGTTGCGTTCGACTTTATTGCTGAGACGCTGAAGGCCGCGCAGAACCTTGAGAGCAAGCCGATGAAAGACGCTAACGATTTCGCCGGCCAAATCGGCGATCTGGTTCAGAAGCGCCTGGAGACTGCGAGACGGAGTGAAGACTTCCGCCGTCCGCTCGGCTGGAAACAGGGATTGCGAATATGCATCGACGGGTATTTCAACGCCCAACCAAGCCGTGCGGTGGTGGAGTTCCATCACATTAAACAAGAGTCGGCTCACAAAGTGCATCTGCACCATTTGCTGTGGCACCCCGCTTGGTTGAGCGGATCAATTGAAGTGACCCGGCTGCTATTCGACTCAGACGATCCCCGATTCAGCCAATACAGGACCCACGCTTGTAAGCGAGTCGCGGCTAGGGACGCGCACCCCGAGATCCGCGTCACGCTCAGCGACGCCATTGAAGCCGGGCGGAAGTTCATCGAGGCGTGCTCTTCTGCTATAGCCCGAGAGATTGATGACGAAAACTGCCGGGGGATCGGCGGCCATATTCACATCGCAACCATAACGCCCAAAGCCGGATTTGACTGGGCTGTTCCTCCGTCACAATCGCCTGTGGTCAAGATGTAGAGAGGGTGAGCGTGTGTGGTGAGAATGGCCGTTGGTTTGCTATTACTACTGAGCTTACACACACACTCGGTTCCTCCCTTCTTACTTCTTTAAAACCAAATAATGATAGGGCGCGCGAATCGCCGTACTCGGGTACCCCATAAAGGCGTACTGGAGTACGGATGTTGAAGAGGCGTACTGGAGTCGCCGA